>Ga0169931_10002429_pt1 | contig 30443 bp, 29 predicted proteins | sample Kivu_15m_20L_FD_129675 | JGI IMG/M metagenome (GOLD analysis project Ga0169931, IMG submission 129675) | Freshwater microbial communities from Lake Kivu, Western Province, Rwanda to study Microbial Dark Matter (Phase II) - Kivu_15m_20L... | ecosystem: Environmental > Aquatic > Freshwater > Lake...
TACGTTAGCTAATGGTTTCACTTATGTGGAATATTATTTAAGTAGAGGAATGAATATCAACGACTTCGGTCCAAATCTATCGTTCTTCTTCTCTAATGGAATCGATCCTGAATATGCAGTGATTGGTCGTGTGGCGAGAAGAATTTGGGCGAAAGCGTTGGCGAAAAAGTACGGAGCAAACCCAAGAGCGCAAATGTTGAAATACCACATTCAAACTTCAGGACGTTCCTTACACGCGCAAGAAATTGACTTCAACGATATTCGTACAACATTGCAAGCTTTGTATGCGATTTACGACAACTGTAATTCGTTGCATACCAACGCTTACGATGAGGCAATTACGACTCCGACAGAAGAATCAGTGCGTCGTGCAATGGCTATTCAGTTGATTATCAATCGCGAATTAGGATTGGCGAAAAACGAAAATCCACTACAAGGTTCATTTATCATTGAAGAATTAACGGATTTAGTGGAAGAAGCGGTATTGTCAGAATTTGATAGAATCACGGAAAGAGGTGGTGTTTTGGGTGCGATGGAAACCATGTACCAACGTTCAAAAATTCAAGAAGAATCCTTGTATTACGAGACCTTGAAGCATACTGGCGAATTTCCAATTATTGGAGTAAACACCTTCTTAAGTTCAAAAGGATCTCCGACTGTGTTGCCAAAAGAAGTGATTCGTGCAACCGAAGAAGAAAAAGAGTATCAAATTTCGATGTTATCCGAATTACACAAGGCGAACTCGGAGCAAGCACAATCTGGAATTTCAAAAGTTCAAGACGCAGCAATCAACAACCGCAATATGTTTGAAGAACTTATGGAGACGTGTAAATATGCTTCGTTGGGTCAGATTACAAGCGCGTTGTTTGAGGTTGGTGGGCAGTATAGGAGGAATATGTAGTGAGTGGAGAGTGAAGAGTGAAGAGTGAAGAGTGAAGAGTGAAAAGTGAAGAGTGATGTCAAGCGTTGCATTGAGGGGACAAACAGATTTCGTTCCTGCCCAAAATCCCCTAAAAACGCCACAGAATAATATCGGCATTGAATTTAGAGTTTTTAGTCACCTCCCTTGATCCCTCCTCAAGTCAGACGACTCTGACGAGTATCAGACTCCGTCAGAGGAGGGAGACGGATTTCGTTCCTCTTCAATACCCGTGAAAACCTTAAAAAAACTCACAGCCTTGACTTTTTTGTTTCTTTTGAGCCTGTACTGAGCCTTGCACTGAGCGCAGTCGAAGTATCAAGCAAAAAAGAAAGACAAGAATTCCTTTGAAAGGTGGTGGTTTGTTGGTCACCTCTGACGGATCTCGTAAAAACTTTAAATTATTGGTAAACAAATAATTATAACCCTTCCTACATTTAATTTTGATTTGTAGAAAATGCCATTGACTCGAAGATAAAATCAACTACCTGAAAGTTCTTTTCGAATAAATTCCTGTAGTTTGTTTTTGCTGGGTAATTCCAAAATGTATTTGCTAACAAACAAATCTTGATCGGAATCTGCAACGGCGTATTCCACTAATTCTTTGTCGTTTTCGGTGACAAGTAGAATTCCCACAGGTGGATTATCATCAGGAAGAGCGATGTTTTTCTTGTAGTAGTTGATGTACGTTTTAAGTTGTCCAATGTTCTCGTGTTCAACTTCTTTCATTTTCAATTCAACTAGAACGTGGCATTTCAAAACGCGGTGATAAAACACCAAATCAATGAAATAATATTTCCCGCCTATCGTGATTCTTTTCTGTTTTGCTTCAAAACAAAAACCATGACCCAATTCGAGAAGAAACTCCTCAAGATTGTCTATCAAAGCTTGTTCTAAGTCAGACTCATAAACAATATCTTTTGATTTTAAACCTAAAAACTCAAAGGTAAATGGTGATTTTATGAAATCATTAGTTGCTGATTTTTGCGCTTTTGACTGCGTTATTTCACTAAGTTTTTCGGGGTTCAAACTTAAACCGCTTCGTTCGAAATACAAGGTTGAAATCTGTCGTTTTAATTCATTTACTTTCCAATTCCCTTTGATGCATTCGAGTTCATAAAAGGTACGTTTCAAAGGGTCTGTAATTGGAAAAAGCTGTACTAAATGCGTGAAAGACAACAGTTCAATAATTTTGTTTGGTGATACCGAAAGCGCATTTTCATAGGATTTGAATTGTGCATTTCCCGAATGCACAATTCCATTCGTTTCATTTTCAGTAGATTGTAATTTCAAATCATCAAAATTGATAGCAGCTGAAAAACCTAATTTTGCCAATACTGTAGGAATAACCGAACCAATTTGTGGATAAACTAAATAGAATTGACGGAACAGTTTTAAATTTCTTGCGCCAAGTCCTTTAACATCCAGGGCATTAGCTATTTCTTCGATCAACTTATCTCCATATTTGGCACGGTCTCTTCCATGTTGTTAAAACTCAACGATATAAAATCAAATTAGCCAATTTCGAACCGTTAAGTTCAGATTTACCGATTGAAACGCATTTTGTTGAAACGTATTATGGGTTTGATTTAATTGAGAAATGAGTAAACTAAAATTCATGATGTTGCTTTTTCAACCTAAATATAAACAAAAAGGATACTTATCTCCTCATCATAAAAGACAAAAAATGCCTCACCAAAAAAAAAATCGCTTACTTTTAATGGAAAATAGTTCAATTCAATGCGCTTAGTTCTCTTTTTTACTGTTCTAGTTTGCAAAGGGATTTTTGCACAGCCTGTTAATCTTGTTCCAAATCCTAGTTTTGAACATTTCTCTAGTTGCCCTTATTATGTGGACAATCCCCCTTACTCAGGTGCTAATGCAATTTGTTTAGCATCACCTTGGTTTCAACCACTAAATCCAAACGCAAGTCCTTCAGATTTCGGTTGTGGTGAAAGTTCAAGCGATTTTTACCATACATGTGCTGGAAATATTCCAATTGTGTGGTCGGGAAATGATTATCAATTTCCATACAAAGGAAATGGTTTTGCAGGTATTGGCCTTTTTTACCCACTCATTCCTAACGAGACTAGAGAGTCCTTGGAGGTACCACTAACTGAACCCTTAAAAAGAAAACATTACTGTGTTTCTTGGTATTCAAATTTAGCAGGTATTTCTGGAAGAGCCTCTAATGGTGTTGGGGCATATTTTTCGAAAGACACTTTATTTCAAACAGGTTTTTGGTTACAGATCCCTGTTACTCCTCAAATAGAAAACTTAACTGTTGTAACTGATACTCAAAATTGGGTGCCTTTTCATCAAAGTTTTTTGGCGCAAGGAGGAGAGCGATTTATGACAATTAGCAATTTTCGAGATGGAGCGTTAATAGAATCGATTATTGTTGATACTTCATTACTTTGGCCTTACTACTACTTCGACGATTTCGGCGTTTATGAACTTCCAGAAATTTCCGCAGGCTTGGGTGGTGAGATTGATACCTTGGGCGAGAATGTTTCGTTGCAAGCCAACTGTGAGGGTTGTTGGAACGATTTGGTGTATCGTTGGTGGCCAAGTGCCGGTTTGAGTGATACCACCATTCTCAACCCTATCGCCACGCCAGAAGTTACCACCACGTATTATTTTGGTTTAATTGATACAAGTGAAACTGTTCCCTGCATTGTGGATTTGGTGGATAGTGTTACGGTTTTTGTCAATATCCCGCAAGATACGGTCACGCCACCACCAACGGGTTTTTCATGGTTGGTTTATCCAACACCCACAGGAGGTAATTTAACGCTTCAATTTTCAGGTCTTGAAAGTGATGCCCACCTCCTCGTCATCGATGCCCGCGGTCGCCTGATACGCAAGGTTTTTGTTCCAAAAAACACGGAGAGTATGCCTTTGGATATTAGCGCACTTGCGGCTGGGGAGTATTTTTTACAGGTGGAGAATGAGAGTTTGAAAGAGAAGCGGAAAGTGGTGAAGTTTTAGTTGAGAATTGAGAATTGAGAATTGAAAATGTAGAATGTCACCTCCCTTAATCCCTCCTCAAGTCTGACGACTCTTTCGCCGCGGCGAAGAGTATCAGACTCCGTCAGAGGGAGGGAGACGAAATCTTGGGTGAGCTTTAAATTATTGATAAACAAAGGATTATAATTGCATACCACAATTAATTCCGATACGAGAACTAGCTTCCTCTTTTAAGGGGACAAACAGATTTCGTTCCTGCCCAAAATCCCCCATAAACGCCACAGAAAAATAGCGGCATTGAATTTAGAGTTTTTTAGTCGCTGCACTGAAATCGGTAAATTTTGAGGATTTTTGAAAAAACATCCGACAAAATCCGATTTCAGAAAGTGACTAAAATGGTTCGCTCCGAAGTGAGATTTGAGGTGAAACGCGATTCGCGAACCAATACGATACCGACGAAGATTTTTAATAAAATCTTGTCGGCATTATTCCCTCTCGTTTTTGTTTTGGGGTATTTAATTCTGAAAGGAATAAAATTCACTGCCTTGACTTTTTTGGTCAAGCAAAAAAGAAAGACATAATTACTTTGAAAGGTGGTGGTTTTTGAGGTAATAGAGAATAATAGTCCAATGAAGAGTTGAGGTCTGAGCGGAGTCGAAGACCGAAATGAGCGAAGCCGAAGGCCGAAATGATCGGAGCCGAAGGGTGGAGAATTGAAATTTTTCGCGGTGGTGAGAATATTCATCCGCCCGGTGTACTGATTGACTGAGCAGGAGCCTCATGTAAGAAAAGTGACCTTTTTGGGCTAGAACTAAAAATTGGTTACAAATAAGTTGAAATTGATGTGCATTGATAAATTTAAAACCGTTGTCTGTATCCCAATCATTTACTCCTCCAACATCAATTCAAATATACAACCATTGGGCGTATTATTCTTGAAGGTAAGTTTAGCGTTCATTAAGGTTGCAAATTCTTTCACAATATACAAGCCTAAACCACTTCCTTTCGCAATTCGTGTTTCTTCATTACCCGAACGGAAAAATTTATCAAAAATATGTTCCTTATCTGTGTTTGAAATACCTGGTCCTTCATCTGATACTCCAAAAGTAAATTGTCCGTCCGCAGCACGACAAAATAAGGTGATTTTCGCGTCTATTCCTGCATATTTAATTGCATTGTCGATTAGGTTGGAAAGGATAGTTTCAATTAAAAATGAATCAGCAAAAAGTTCAGCATCATGTTTTAAGTCGAGGATCAGGAACGGTTGCGAAACACGTTTATGGTAACGGTTGACAATACGGCTGGCTAATTCTGAAAACTGAAAATGGTCTCTTATTGGTTTTAGTGCATTATTTTCCAGTCTTGTGGCATTAAGAATGTTTTCGATGAGTCTCTCTAATCGTTCATTTTCTTCCAGTGCTTTTTCTGTGATTTCTTCGCGTTTTTCAGTCGGGAGGTTTCGTTTATTTAAAGTCTGTAAAAACAATTTAGTGGATGCAATCGGCGTTTTCAATTCATGAGTAACAGACAACAAGAAATTGGATTGGCGCTGCGATAGTTGCACTTCTTTTTGAATGGAACTTCTGATTTTCCAAATACCCAAAATTAAGAGAAGTAAAAACACGGAACCTTCGCCGACAATCATCCAAACCCTTCTACTCACATTACTTCCGATAGGATCGGTCAATTGGGTGAGTTGAATTAAATGGTAGCCCCACCAAATAAATTGCAAAAACACATAGGTACTCAGTACATAAAAAAGTAAATTGGTCTGTTTACGCATTGCGCGAAGTTAGTTTATTTGACTTAAGGACTTATGTAGGGACTGCTCATCATGAAGTATTTATCCTCGCCTCACTTGAGAGAGTATCGCTGTTTTTCTATAAAATTTCTTCTAAAGTAAATTTAAAAACCTCGTCCCACCTTTTCCAAGTCCCATAATTCCCAATCGTTTCGTTGTGCCAAATGAATGAAAATTCACCACCATAAGTTTTTACCTCTTGAACCAAAGATTGAACTTTTTCCTTCGCTTCTTCAACAGTAAGTTGCATATATTCATTGAGGGTTCCGTCCATGTAGGTAAAAGGATGAATTAGTAATTTTGTGCACTCATTTTTGTGTAAATCAAACCAAAAAAACGGGCGGGCTGTTCCTGCTCGAAAGCCAACAATATCCGCGAAACCCATAGTAAAATCTTCTTTAATTTCTTGCCCTTTCAGAATTCTGTACGTTTCTGGAAATTGAAGCATCAAAAAGTGTTGACGACTCGTAAAAACACGTTTTCCTAGAATGGCTTCTAATCGTTCAATTTCGTTGTGTAGAAAAAAATCGTAGGAATTGGATTTTACACTCGGATGAATGCCAATTTCAATTTTTTGATTTAAACGTTTGATTAGATTCCGCTGTCTTTTGTTGGTATGATGAATGCTTTTGTCCAACTTAGCGAAGTCGCCCAACAACCAAAAAACTCTCGTGTTTGGAAATTTGTCTGCCGTTTCTTCAATGATTTGGAATGTGTCATAAGGATCTTTCATAAGTCCCGCTTGAACTTTTTGCCGTTCAATTAATCGGCGAGTCCTTCCCAAGAAAAAATCTTTGAGTATAGCCAAAGTTGTACGAACGAATCCTTTGTTTTTGTAGGCATAAGTGTTGTCGATATCGAAAGTTGGCATTGCAACAAAAGGAAGTTGGCAGATGAATTCAAAATTGGAATAGTGTGATTTTAAGAAGTTTAAAATATCCAAACTCCAGCGATCACAAACCACTTTTTCGTGCCAACCGAACTTGTATAACAAACTGTTTTTCCCCTCAAACCTTCCTAATTTGTCCTTTTTTGTTGCTTGATACTCTTCCATTCTACTGAGCACGAAGAAAATACTTGCGAAAGGGTCTGTACAATCGTCAAATGAAAAACACTCCTCTTCTAAGAAAATAGCTTTTTGAATTTCGTATCGAATTAAAGGTTGATCAAAGAGTAATTTACAAGGTTTAATTTGTGGGATGCCTTCAAAATTATTAGACGAATAGTTTAATTTAAAACCTTGTTCTTCTTGAAAAAATAAAGGGTCGTTGGTTATTTCAAAATTCACACCTCGATCTTTGAAAACGAAATTCATCGTGTAAAGCAGGCGTTCAGAAATTTGATTGACGAAAATGAGCATTACAATTTCAAAATTTGTTGACAAATAAAAGTTGCTGCTTTTCCGTCGCCATAAAAACTTGGGTAGGTGAAATCAGTTTTTGAAAATAAGAATTCAAAACCTTCTAAAATAGTTTCGTAAGTTGAACCCACACAAAGTGCGTTACCATTCTCAACAATTTCTTTCCACTCCGTTTGATTGCGTAAAATCACACAAGGTTGTTGAAAGAAATAGGCTTCTTTTTGCAAACCTCCACTATCTGTAACGATTATTCTAGCATGCTTTTCTAATGCAATAATCTCCAAAAAACCAAGTGGTTCAATGATTTGAATTCGTTGAGAATTTTGAATTTCATTCATCAATTCACCTGAAAGTTGTTGCTTCATTTTTCCTTTTGTACGAGGATGTAAAGGCAACACTATTTTCAATTGATAAACCTTTGAAATTTCAAGTAAAGCTTTAAAAATTTGGGTTAATGCTTGTGCGTCGTCAGTGTTGCTGTCGCGATGAATGGTACACAACACAAACTCATTTTCAATTAAATCTAATTTTCCTAAAATGTCCAATTTCTGTGTCGCCTTCTCCGCATAATGCAAACTATTGTCATACATAATGTCTCCACAATGATATACGTGTGGTTGGTCAATTGTGGGTTTATGGTTTGTATTCAAATCGAAACCTTCCTTTTCCAGATTTTTGAGTCCCGTTAAGGTCGGCGTGAATAAAAGCGTTGATAAATGATCGCACGTTATTCGATTGATTTCCTCTGGCATAGCCTTATTGAAACTTCTCAATCCAGCTTCAATGTGAACAACTGGAATATGCAACTTCGCCGCTGCCATTCCACCTGCAAGAGTTGAGTTTGTATCACCGTAAACCACCACAGCATCAGGCTTTTCATCAAGAAAAATTTGCTCCAACCCCTCCAACATTTTTGCAGTTTGAATTCCGTGAGATCCGCTTCCAACTTGCAAATTATAGTGAGGTTCAGAAATTCCTAGTTCTTGGAAAAACTGAGCGGAAAGATTGGCGTCGTAATGTTGTCCGGTATGCACAACAATCTCTTGAATTTCAGTACTAAATTCTCTTGAAATACACCGACTAATTGCAGCAGATTTAATAATTTGAGGTCGCGCACCGATAACACTAATAATCTTCTTCATCCTTTTAATATTCCTGACTCAAAAAAGCTAAAGTAACCATTATCGGTGTAAATGAGGTGGTCAACAATGGAAATATTAATCAAATTACCAAAGTCACGAAGCTTTACAGTAAGGCTTATATCCGCATCGCTTGGCTCGTTAATACCCGAGGGATGATTATGAACCAATATCAATGTCGTTGCTTTGAGCAGCAAGGCGGTTCTGAAAACAAGCCTGCCATCAACTACCGTTCCTGTGAATCCGCCGGATGAAATTTGTTCGATTTTAATCAATTCGCATTGTGAATTGCAATAGATTACGTAAAACTTTTCATGATCTAAATCACCTAAATATTGACGCATGAATTCATAGGTAATACAAGGCGAGTTAAATTTTATCCTGGTCGTTTTTTCTACTAGTTTTCTTCTTCTTCCTAGCTCCAATGCCGCCAAAATATTAATTGCTTTAGCTGAACCAATACCGTTAAAGTTCAACAATTCATTAAAATCCACCCTTGAAAACTCACCTAAATCATTATTGAATTCCCTTAAAATTTCTTTAGACAACTCCACGGCGGACTTTTTACGTGTTCCACTACCTATAATAATTGCCAACAATTCAGCATCTGAAAGTGACTGTTTACCTTTCATCAACAACTTCTCGCGCGGTCGATCATCCTCTGCCCAACTTTTAATACTTATCGATTCCATGCACCTGAATTTAGTGAAAAAGTTCAATTCCATCCAAATTATTTGGTGACAAACAGAAATCTGAATTAAAAAACTGCTCGCTGAATTTTCAAAAAAATTGTTATTTTCATCGAAGTTTTTCGTTCCTAACCTAAATTGAAAAATATGTCAGAATACGTTTCTTCCCCTTTTCTTTTCGTCGGAAATAGAACTTTTCAAATCACAAACGCCGCTTGTGACACATTTAAAAACGATTTTCAAGGTAATTATTTGAGCTTCAAAGGTGCTTTGCCAACTGAAAATAAGCCACATCAATTTTTGTTCAACAACCAAAAACTTGATTTTTTCGGTATATATGAATTAGAAGATTTGATAAATGGTTTAAAAACCGAACTGCCAAATTCCTTTGAAACAACTGACTACAACTACATCGTTTGCGACCCAACTGAAAGATTCACTCAAGCGGTTCTTCAACTTTTGGTGGAAGAAATAAAACTCAAAAGAATTTTAGGAAAAGCAGAATCTATTCCTCAATTGCTATTCATTTACCCTATGGGAATGACAAGTCACGATTTGAGAAAAGAACTTTCTGCTTGTTTATTCGAAATGAAAAAAGCTGAAATTCCAGTTTACCTTCTGCGTTACCAATCCACTGAAATGGAAGTAATGCTTTACGAATTGGTAAATGTATTGCAACAAAAATCGCTTTCTCAAGTAGAAAATGAATGGTTCTTCGTTGAACAATTAATCGGAAAAAACAAAGCCTCTGTCACAAATGGATAAAAGATTGCAAGATGCCGTTTTTGCGGAATTGATCAACCGCTACGGACGCTTCATTTTTTCCCTGATACGACAAAAATTTGAGGACGAAGACGCAAAGGATGTTTTTCAAGATTTCTCCATTTTCCTACACAAACTTATCGGCGACCTTTACCAAGACTCCGCAGATCTTTTCGATACGAAAGCCTGGATTCGGACGGTGACCAATAATTTCTGCTATTCCGAATGGCGAAGAAGAAACGCTAAACGAAAAGTTAAATTCGTTAGTGAAGAACATACCGAACTTGCCCGTAGAAATTACGCCGACGATTTGTTGGATGTTGCGGACTTATTTAAAACGCAGGAACAAAAAGATTTAATTGATGCGTTGGACAAACTTCTAGATCAACTTCCGAAAAGAGATGCCTTGATGTTAAAAATGAAATATTACTACGGTAAACCTTCTCATTACATTAGTCAAAAACTCAACGAAACTCATGTTGATGTTTACATTAGTCGTCTGAAAGACAGAATTAAACGTCGTACAGGAATTAACAATATCGACCAATTTTTAGAAAAATACAATACTTCAATTCACTAATGAAACGTTTACTCATTTTCGTTGCCTTCGGGTGTGTGGGAATAACCACAGAAATTTTCTTTACCGCCATAATGTCCATTTTCGAAGCCATAAATGCTCGTGAGTCAATCAATTGGCGTTTAATGGGCTTTTCATACATCTGGATGTTTCCGATTTACGGTTTGGTAGCTTTTTTAGCGCCAATACTTTTGAAGGCAATTGCAAAATACCCGCTACTGTTACGTCTATTTATCAGTGCTTTAGTGATTTTTACAGTTGAGTTCATTACCGGTTTTATTTTAGATAAAGTTACCGGCAGATGTCCTTGGGAATATCAACACGGCTACCACGTAATGGGTTATATTCAACTGGAATATTTACCAGCTTGGATGGTTTTCAGTTTCATGATTGAGAAGATTTACAACTTTCTTGATGAAAAATTTTAATGACCTATTATCATTTTTATGGGAAAGAATATTGAAGTAGGTAGTCGAGTCTCATTATTGCGAGAACCTGGGACTTACACTGTTTGTAATATTGAAAATTCTACCATTTTTGTTACGGATGAATCTGGATTTGATTTTAAATTTTCCATCAATGAAGTTGTCGTTCGAAATGAATTTAACGTGAAGGATGACCTTCCAGTTAAAGACGAAAAAGTAAAGTTGAAAACAAACAATACTGGAAACAAACTTCAGGAAATAGACCTTCATTTCGACAAAATTTCCCCAACAGACAAAGGATATTCAGCACACGATAAACTAACTTTTCAAATTAAAACTTTCAAAAATTTCTTTAACGAAATGCTGAAAAAACGGCAAACCAGATTTGTGGTGGTTCATGGTGCCGGACAGGGGAAACTTAAAGAGGAATTGACCTTGCTAGTTCGAGGAAAAGCAGGTGTGAGTATGCATGACAACAATTACAGTAACGGAAAAGTAGGAAGTTCTTTGATTGAAATACAAATCAGTAAGGCAAGCGAGTTTTAACCTGAAAATTCCTAATTTTGAATATGCGTATTCTTAAAAACATTGCACTAATCTCTTGTCTCGCAACAGTTTTGTTCTCTTGTGATAAGTTTTTTAATACCCCTTCCCCTCTTCAACACCGCGATTATTTCCCCTTGAATTCAGGGAGTTATATTGAATACGATGTAATGGAAATTACTCACGATGAACTTAGTTCGATTAAAAGTGATACATCTAGGTATTTATTAAGGTGTGAAATTCAAGATTCTTTCATGGATAATTCAGGTAGAATAGCTTGGGAATATGTTCGATTTAAACGAAGCAATACCAATCAAAATTGGACTCAAAGCGATTTATGGACTATTAACTTGGCTGATAACAAAGCGCAAACAGTTGAAGAAAATCAAAGAATGGTCAAGTTGGTTTTTCCAATTGGTCCACTTACTTTATGGGATGCGAATCAGTTTAATACTGACCCAAAATTGACTTGTCGTTACGATAAAATTCATGAACCTTTAACAATGAACGGTTTTTCATTTGACAGTACTTTAAGAGTTGAACAAGAAAACAGCAGAAACCTTTTGATTTTCAGAAGGAAATATGAAGTTTATGCGAACAAAGTTGGTTTAATCAAAAAGTACTACAAAGATTTGAACATCAGTAATTTCGACACCTTGAATATTCGTTCAGGAAAAGAAATTTATATGACATTAATTGGCTACGGAGAATAAATGCCACTCAGAATTAATTTCCTGTCAGCTTTTTACCCCTTTAGAGGTGGAATTGCTCAGTTTAGTGCACACATTTTAAGGCAACTCGAAAAAACCGAAAAAGTCAAAGCATTTACGTTCAAACGACAATATCCTAACTTATTATTTCCAGGAAAAACCCAATTTGTTTCTCCTTCCGACAATGCTGACCCAATTCCTGCCTATCAAATTTTAGATAGTATAAACCCATTCTCGTGGATTCTCAGCGGAAAAAAATTAAAGAAAGAAAAAGCGGATGTATTTATTTCAAGGTATTGGATGACTTTTTTTGGACCTTGTTTAGGGGTTGTCGCATGGTTACAAGGAAAAAAAACTTTAAAAGTTGCGCTTTTGGATAATGTAATTCCTCACGAAAGACGATTTTTTGATCATGCATTTAACCGCTTTTATCTGAAGCAACATGATGTTTTTATCGTAATGTCACAAAAAGTTAAAAACGATCTACTCTTTTATCTGCCAAACGCAAAGGTTCTTGAGCTTTTTCATCCAATTTATGATCATTTTGGAGAGAAAATTGAAAAAGACAAAGCCCTAGAAAAACTCCAATTAAGTGAATGGAAAAACAAAAAAATCCTACTTTTCTTCGGAATCATTAGAGATTACAAAGGTTTGGACTTGTTGATTGAATCATTGGCTTTACTCGATGAAAATCACGTGTTAATTATAGCGGGAGAGTGTTACGGTTCATTTGAAAAATACGACAAACAAATTGTTGACTTGAAATTAAGGTCTCGTATAAAAGTATTCAATCAATACATTGCTGACGAGCAAGTAAAACATTATTTCTCCGTTTCAGACTTGTGTATGCTTACTTACCACAACGCAACGCAAAGCGGTATTACCAATATTTCTTATCATTTTGAAGTTCCAGTTCTCGTAACGCCAGTTGGTGGATTAATGGAATCTGTTGAAGACGGTAAATCAGGATGGATTTCACCCGATAAAACACCAAAATCAATCGCTAAAACAATTGAAAAATATTTTAATAATCGAAATATTGAAGTTTCGCATCAAGCTATCCAGAAATGGAACAAAGCACATAATTGGGCTACATTTACAGAAAAGATGCTTTCATTCATCAAAAATGAGCTGAAATAACACAGGAAATTAGATAAGCGTTTATGCCTGACAACTTAAAGTATTTTGCCCCCTTTGTAGAACGAGGTTGATTTTACCAAATCGAAATTCTATATTTGCACCCTTATTTTAAAAACTAATTGTACTAATATGCACTTAAAGAAATTCTTTTGGTTTCTAACTACTTTATTAACAGCAGTTTGCCTTTACCAACTTTCGTTCACTTGGGTTGCAAGTGGTGTGGAGAAAAAAGCTGAAAAAGAAGCTATTTTAAAAGTCAACCAACTCAGAGAACAAGCAAAAGCGAATAATGGAATAGCTCTTTTACCAAATAACACGGAAGTTAATTTTAATAATCCAGAGGCAGAAGAATTAGCGAAAGCTGCTTTTATCAATGAAATTCTACGTGAAAAAGGAGATAAACCATCTTACCCTGTATTTGGCTCAACTTTTTCCGAAGTTAAAAAGCGTTCATTAGCTTTTGGACTAGACCTTGTTGGTGGAATGTCTGTAACCATGGAAATTAGTATTCCGGAATTGGTTCGTTCTTATGCAAAAAATCCAAAAGACTTAAACTTCGACAAGCCGTATCAAAAGGCACTTTCAACTTACCGTTCTAACGGTGGTGATTTCTTGACGATTTTCGTGAATGAATACAAGAACACGAGTAAAGGTCTTCCATTAAATTATGTTTTCCGTGGAGAAGGGATTGGTATTAAATCCACTGACAGTGATGTTGAAAATTTCTTTAGAACGATGATTTCCAGTTCAATGGATGGTGTTGAACAAATCATGAATCGTCGTATTAACCAGTTCGGTGTTGCTCAACCAAACATTCAAAAAGACCCAACAACAAACCGCTTATACATTGAGTTGCCGGGTGTACAAGACGAAAACACTGTTGCTAAAAAACTTCAATCAACTGCAAATTTGGAGTTTTTTGAAACCTATGCAGCTTCACAATTAACAGTTCAATGGCAAGAAGCCTCAAGATTATCTAGTTTAGAAGAACAAGAAGAAACTGAGGACACTACTGCAACATTAGATTTGAACTCAATTACAACTAAAAAAACGAAAAGTTTATCTGAATTAGTGAAATCCGTTGGTGATTATGCAATGGGTTATGTAAACATCAATGATAAGTCGGCAGTGGAAATGATGTTGAGAAGAAGAGACATTCGTGATGTTTTTCCTTCTGATATGGTTTTCATGTGGGGAGCCGAGCCAGAAAGCGTTGATGACAAAACAAAGCAAAAAGCTTATTTCCTTTACGCGATTAGAATTCCTGAATCAGGGAAAGCACGAGTAAATGGACAACACATTTCAAAAGCATCTCCAGGATACGATCAAAGAGACGGCAAAATCACCGTTGATCTTGAAATGACAGCAGAAGGCGCAGACGAATGGGGGAGAATGACATCTGAAAATGTCGGTCGTGTTGTTGCAATCACAATGGATAGTGTAGTTTATTCAGCTCCGCGTGTTATTTCCGCTATTAACAACGGAAACACTCAAATCTCTGGAAGCTTTACTTTCCAAGACGCTCAAGACTTATCAGGATTATTGAACGGTGGGGCTTTACCTGCTCCATGTGTTATTAAAGAACAAACTAAAGTTGGTCCAACAATCGGTGCTGAAAACACACGCGCAGGTTTGATATCTTTTGGAATTGCCTTGTTGGTAGTTTTCGCTTACATGGTGTTCTATTACGGTAAATCAGGTTTAGTCGCGAACATTGCCCTTTTAGCTAATATAATTTTCATTTTTGGTGCACTTGCTTCATTTGGAGCAGTTCTTACGCTTGCAGGTATCGCAGGGATTGTTTTAACTATTGGTATGGCGGTTGATGCGAACGTACTAGTTTTCGAACGTATTCGCGAAGAATTAGCTAACGGAAAAGAGAAAATGGATGCCATAAATGAAGGATTTAGAAAAGCTTTATCCTCAATCATTGATGCCAACGTAACTACCTTACTTACGGCTATAGTATTAAAAATATTCGGAAGCGGTCCAATTGAATCCTTTGCAACAACATTAATTATCGGTATTTTCTCATCGGTTTTTGCAGCACTAGTTATTTCAAGGTTAATCATAAATTGGATGGCTGATAGTGGAAAAGAAATTGCATTTGAAACTAACTTAACGAAAGGCGCATTTAAAAATTCAAAAATTGATTTCCTAACGAAAAGAAAATTGTCCTATGGAATTTCTGCCTTATTAATAATTGTTTCATTGGTTGGCTTATTCACTAAAGGTTTAAAACCTTCGGTTGAATTTTCAGGGGGGCGTACATTCGGAGTTAAATTCGAAAAATCTGCAGATAATAACATCGAGTTTATAAAGGAGAATATTCTTTCTGAAATGAAAGGGGCATCAGTTGATGTGAAAACAAAATCTTCTAACTTTTACGTTGAAATCACAACTAACTATATGCTTTCCGATGAAACAGCAAATTCAAAAGTTAAAGATAAATTAGAACTTGCACTAGCGAAATGCGAGAGTAAATTAGGTAAAGCTTCCATTGAACCTGAATCAAGATTTGTTTCTTCTACTGTATCAAATGAGTTAATTACCTCCTCTACCATTGCAATTATTCTTTCCTTGATTATCATATTCGCTTATATCCTATTGCGTTTTGGAGGATGGCAGTATTCTGCAAGTGCGATTCTTGCGTTGGCACATGACGTTCTTGTTGTTCTTGGAATATTTGCTCTTTTAAGTGGAATTCTTCCTTTCAATATGGATATCGATCAAGCGTTTATTGCAGCAATTCTTACAGTAATTGGTTACTCAATCAACGATACCGTTGTAGTATTCGACCGTATTCGAGAAGATTTGTCGTGGAAACATAACGCTAATTTCAACGAGGAAATTAATGGAGCTTTGAATAGTACGCTTTCAAGAACGATAAACACCTCCTTCACTACATTTATAGTATTGTTGATAATATTCTTATTCGGAGGCGCTGCCATTAAAGGATTCATCTTTGCTTTATTAATAGGTGTACTTGTAGGTACTTATTCATCTTTGTTTATTGCAACACCATTATTAGTTGACTTAAACAAGAAGATTAAAGCATAAAGCTCATTTTACGTTATTTCTAGAAAAACCGACAATTAATTTTGTCGGTTTTTTTGTTTGATTAAAGTGATATGAAATTATTTTTCACAGGACATAATGTGTCACAATTGGTATGAGTCAAAAGATTTAGTTTATTTTTTGCAAAAGGATATATCCGATTAACTCAATACAAGTAGCACCAAGGGAGCTTATTATTCGCACAAGGATATAAAGATTAAAAGTTGCGTTCGCTTATGTGCATTTATAAAAATCCAAGTATTAATCTTGTTCAGTTTAACTTTCGGTTAATTTTGCGCTCATGGCAGGTTCTTCTTTTGGCAAAATTTTTCAACTCACAACTTTTGGCGAATCTCATGGAGAAGCAATTGGCGGTGTGATTGATGGTGTTCCAGCCAACGAAACAATCGACCTTGAAAAAATTCAACAAGCTTTAGACCGAAGAAAACCAGGGCAATCCAAAATTGTAACCCAAAGAAAAGAATCGGATAAAGTAACTTTTCTCTCTGGAATTTTTAATGGAAAAACAACAGGTGCTCCAATCGGTTTCATCATTAAAAACGAAAATGTCAAATCTCAGGATTATGAACATTTAGCCGATAAATTCCGTCCTTCCCACGCTGATTTTACCTACCAAAACAAATACGGTAACAGGGATTACAGAGGCGGCGGACGTTCATCAGCAAGGGAAACGGCTTCAAGGGTTGTTGCAGGTGCATTAGCCACACAATTCTTGGAAAAACTCGGTGTTCGATTTTCAACTTACGTGGATCAAGTCGGAAATATCCGTTTCAAAGAGTCTTCTTTTTTTAGTCAAGAGGAAATAGAGAAAAATCTGGTTCGTTGTCCTAATTCGGAAATGGCGGAATTGATGGAAAACCTCATCCTCGACACGCGAAAAAAAGGGGATACAGTTGGTGGTGCGATTCGTTGCGTTGTTGAAGGTGTTCCTATTGGTTGGGGTGAACCGGTTTTCGACAAGCTACACGCCGAATTAGGAAAAGCAATGTTGTCCATCAACGCTGTAAAAGGCTTCGAGTTCGGCAGTGGATTTGATGCTTGCACCATGTTTGGAAGTCAACACAACGACCAAATTTTACCGAATGGACAAACTTTAACCAATTTTTCAGGCGGAATTCAAGGCGGAATTTCAAACGGAATGCCGATTACTTTTAGGGTTGGATTTAAACCTGTCGCAACCTTAATGACAAGTCAAAAATCGATTGACGAGGAAGGGAATTCTGTCATTCTGGAAGGAAAAGGTCGCCATGATGCGTGTGTTGTTCCCCGTGCTGTTCCCATTGTTGAGGCGATGGCTGCACTTGTACTATTCGATTTCTACCTCCGTCAAAAGTGTGTAAATTTGTAACTCTTAAACTCAATTATGATTCAACGCATTCAAACTTTGTACTACGCAGTTTCCATGATTTTACTGTCAATCTTGTTAACTGGAACTGAATTTTTTCAATTTGTAAACGATAAAAAATCTGTTGGAGTAAGTGTTTATGGATTGTTGACCCACGAAACAGAAAACGGAAAATCGGTTGTAGTAGATGAAGTTCGTTTTCCACTCTATCTTTCTGTAATTGGTCTCATCTTATTCATTTTCATTGTTTTAATGGGTTACAAAAATCTGAAAAGACAATTTCAACTAGCCCGTTCGGTGTTCTTCATTTATCTTGCTTTCGTAGTTGGTATTGTGATTTTTGCTGTTTTTGGTGCTGATTGGTTGAATGTAAATGAAGGAAAACGTGAATTAGGCTTAGGATTTTTACTTTTCATTCTTGGATTTCCTTTTTGTTTCTTAGCTCAATTAGGGATTAAGCGCGACAAAAATTTAATTGATTCCCTAGATAGACTACGCTAATTAACCTAGCGCCACATCCAAAATCATCATCAAAACAAAACCGCCAATAAATCCAAGTACTGCCAAATCGGTGTATTTATCGCGTTGCGTTTCAGGAATCACTTCTTCGACCACAACAAAAATCATTGCTCCAGCAGAAAAAGCCAAAGCAAAAGGTAAAATTGCCGAAACTTGCATAACTGCTACTGCTCCAATCACTCCAGCAATAGGCTCAACAATGGCAGACATTTGACCGTACCAAAAACTTTTAAATCGACTTAAACCTGACCTTCTCAGAGGCATCGCAACCGCAAAACCTTCAGGTAAATTTTGAATTCCAATTCCTACAGCAAGGGAAATTGCAGCGGCAAATGTCGCACCGTCAAGTCCTTGAGCAGCAGCGCCAAAAGCAATACCAACCGCCAATCCTTCGGGAATATTATGCAAGGTAATCGCCAACATTAATAGCGTGCTGTGATGCCAATTTGTTTTAACTCCTTCTGTTTCATTCTTGTCGAAATTGATGTGAAGATGTGGCAAACGTTTATCAAGGAAGAATAAAAACAAAGCTCCTGCAACAAAACCAACAGCGGCAGGCATCCACGGAAAATCGGGATATTGATGTTCGGAAATCTCAATCGCAGGGATGAGCAAAGACCAAATACTCGCTGCAACCATAATTCCGCCAGTAAAGCCTAACATTCCGTCAAAAACTCCGCGGTGAATTTTTTTAAACAAGAAAATACACGCCGCACCCAAAGCTGTCATCAACCAAGTAAAAACAGTTGCCAACAAAGCCAGAGTGACAGGCTGAAAATCAGAAAAATAGTTTATGAGATTATTCATTTTGTTCGACGGCTCAAAGGTATTTAAAAACGTCTAATAAAAAAGTTAGACGAATAAAACAATTGCGCTTTCAGAATAAGAAAATGGATAGATGACTAGTTGTTATTTCAAAGGAATGCAATTAAAATATTCCTATCTCCCGCTTATTATGTTTTCTGACTGATATTTTTTGTTAAGCAGTAAGCTTCGGAAATTTGCACTTTTTCACGATAAAGAAATGTGTAAATCCGATACTATTCGAGGTTTGATTTTAAAATTGATTTTCCATAAAACTTTTGAGTCTTGTTTCGTCTTGATTGGAATTGAAAACTCGTTTTGTTTCAAAATACCTTCCTTTGGTAAAGGAATTTCAAATACTTCAACAAATTCAAACGTTTCGTATTTCTCAATTTTCTTTGCATAATCATAGTAGATTGCATAAATCGTGATAGTATCCGCGATTTCCTTGTATGAATGGTCAAAACACAAATTGATCGTATCCTTCTCAAAGTCGTTGAAATGATCGGCATTAAAATATCTTTCAATTTCAAAATTGTTGTTGACATTGAAGCTTAAGATTTCGTCAATAGAAATAAATTTTCTTCGGATCGCTTTCATTTGATTTTTTTTTTGAAACATGCTGTTGTTGAACTATCAGGATTTTTCTTGAAATTTATTCGAAACATCCGTTGGAAAAAGCATTTATTTTCAATTACCTTCGAGGATTAAAAATAATTATAATCATCTAACAAAAAACTAGTATTACCGAGAAATTTATGGAATCTAAACTACACTACTGCGAATCTTGTACAAATCGTTCTTTCAACCCAAGCAAAGGATTAGTTTGCGGTTTGACAATGGAAAAACCTCAATTTTTGAACACTTGTCCCAATTATTCAAAAGATCTCGCTGCTGCGGAAAGATTGGAATTCAGGAAATCTGTGGAAGAACTCGAACAAGAAAAAAGTGAGGTTGGAGGCTTACATGAATACGGCATAAAAAGTCCTTTGGCTGCAGGAATAATTCTCATTGTCGTTTCGGTAGTTTGGCTTGTTGGTGGTATTATTGCAGCAGATAGAATTTTCTTCTACCCAATCATCATGTTCTTCTTTGGAATCTATCGACTCATTGTTGGCATTCGAAAAATGAACAAAGGAAAAACTAAAGATTTACTCGACCAGTAATAAATATAAGTTACTGTATTTCTTAATGTTATTACTTATTTATTTAAGTCAATTCATTGTGAATTAGTCCTCGAGTAATTGGGTTAAAATGTAAAATAGCCCAACTGTTGCACCAATAGTTATCATTCCGCCCCAAAAATCGCTCATCGGATCTTTTTCTGAAACAATTGACAATGCTTTAATATCCCTAATGACTTCACTCATATAAGAATATCTATCCGACGGGCTAATCATTGCCATCTTTTTTACAATAGCATTTACTTTAGAATCTTGAATTTGCCCTGTCAATGAACCGGTTAGTAACTCGCGATAAATAAGACCAAGGGAAAATATATCAGAACGGGTATCACAATAGCCACTACTCCATTGTTCAGGTGCACAATAGGATTTAGTGCCAAGACCACCATAAGTAAGAACTTTACTTTCTTTATGAATAAATTTTCCAATACCCCAGTCCGCTATCATTGGTTCTTTTCCATCAAAAAAGATATTTTCTGGTTTCAAATCTCTATGAATTATTCCATTATTGTGAGCAAAATTCAAAGCTTCTGCTACATGCAAAATAATTCCTGAAGCTCCTTTTACTGAATAAACTTGCCCTTTGCAGTTTAAATCCAATAAACGATCTCTCAAACTACCCTCCTTGTAAAATGGCATTACGTACCAAGGATTATTGTTCAGGATATTGAAATCAATAACTTTTACAATGTTTTTATGGACAAGATTTGCCATAATGTTAATCTCTCTTTTAAATCGCTCAAAATGATTTTCATCCCATTCATAAATCATTTGCTTTACAGCATAATTATTACCATTTGTTGCCTGATATAGCGATACAATACCAAGACCGCCTTGTCCAATTGTTCTTATTCTATTCATTTGCCTGCATTTAGAGGTTAAAGGAAAGTAAAAATAACCATTCAATCCGAGACCGATTGTAAGTAAAAGAAAGATTAAAATTGCGGAAACCCGTAAAAGAACTCGAACAAAAAAAATGTGTATTCTGTAACATTTTTGATAAAGACGGAATCGCTGTTAGCATTCGAAAAAAAAAAACAGAGTAAAGGCCAAAGATTTATTTGATTTAAATCTAGCTTAAAATACTGTATACCAATACATAAGAGCTAGTTCATTTAAACCTATCATTAAAATACTTTGATTAAAACAGCTGATTATTAACCAATTTGTAGATAAAGTATTTATTTTTGTTGAAAACTTGTTGAAATTGCTTTTGAAACTTGTTAATAACCTTGGTTTTCAATGAAATTAAATAGACCTTATTCGCTTAAAGAAATCGCACAACTCATTAATTGTCAATTTATTGGTGATGAAAATCACTTAGTAAATGGTCTTAATGAAATTCATGGTGTAGAAAATGGGGATTTGGTTTTTGTAGATCATCCAAAGTATTACTCAAAGGCACTCAACTCAGCCGCAACAACAATTTTAATTGACAAATTGGTAGATTGTCCAGAGGGAAAGGCACTTATTATTAGTGACAAACCTTTTGACAGTTACAACTTTTTAGCGAAACATTTTGCACCAATTAGTTCACCCCATAATCAAGAACAGCACTACATTCATCCCTCTGCGGTGATTTATCCAAATGTATTTATTGGAAAAAATGTTCGAATTGGAAAAAACAGTAGAATCTACCCTGGTGTCGCACTGATGGACAACACCACAATCGGAGAAAACGTTTTTATCGGTCCGAATTCGGTGTTAGGTTACTACGCGTTTTACTACAAAAAGAAGGAGAACATTTACGACAGAATGCACACAATCGGCGGCGTGGAAATTGGTGACAATGTTGAAATCGGTGCTTCTTGTACGATTGATGCAGGCGTTTCGAGTATTACGAAAATTGGAAAAGGCACCAAAATCGACAATCACGTTCACATTGGACACGACGTTGTAGTAGGTGAAAACTGTTTGATGGCAGCAGGTGTCGGAATTGCAGGTTGCACAACGATTGAAGACGAGGTAACGCTTTGGGGACAAGTGGGCTGTACTTCCAACGTGACAATTGGTAAAGGCGCAGTTATTTTGGCTCAATCGGGAATTTCTAAAGATTTGGAAGGCGGAAAAACCTATTTTGGAAGCCCTTGCGGAGAAGTGAAAGAAAAATTCAAAGAAATGGCTGCTTTAAGAATGTTACCAAACGTCATTAAAAAATTATAAAGTGAGATTCGAAACTAGCAACATACAATCTCGCCTCGAACAAAAGGACACCAAGCTTCAATCCTTGTTGGAAATTACCAACGCCATCAACGCGAATCTTTCTGTTGAACAGTTGGTCAAAATATTTTCCTTCATCTTAAAGGAACAATTAGGGTTTTCAAAATTTGTTTTACTTCACAAACAAAAAGATTGGGAAGTACTTGCAAAAGTGGGTTACAAAGGAAAAATTGATTTATTCGAGATTCCATTTTTATTTGGCAGATTTCGTGAAACTACTTTGGTTGAATCGTCAAACCATCAATTACTAAATGATTTTCAAGCTGTTATACCAGTAATTCACCAAGACGAACCTCTCGCTTACTTGCTCATCGCGACAATTGGAAGAAAAGAAAGCTTGCAACCTGAACACTTTTCATTCGCTCAAACGCTGACCAACATAATTTCTGTTGCAGTTGAAAACCGTCGTTTGGTTAAACAAGCCCTAATCAAGGAACGGATTTCCAAAGACCTTGAAGTAGCGTCTGAGATGCAGAAACTCCTTTTCCCGTCAGACCTACCTTCCAACCGAAAAATGGATCTTTCCGCGAAATATATTCCTCGTCATGCTATTGGCGGAGATTATTATGATTTCATACCGCTTGGCGACGAAGAATATATAATTTGTATCGCAGATGTTAGTGGAAAAGGTATTAGTGCTGCTTTATTAATGGCCAATTTTCAGGCAACAATTCGCACACTTTTTAAATATCAGCGTTTTGAAATGACCTTCATTATCGAGGAGTTGAATAAAATCGTGATGCGCAGTGCAAAAGGTGAAAAATTCATTACTTTCTTCATCGCACATTACAACGCACACACAAGAAAAATGAGTTATGTCAACGCTGGACACAATCAACCGCTCTTGTTAACCGGAAGAAAAGTTTCTTTATTGGCTGAAGGTTGCATTGGTCTTGGAATGTTGGACGAACTGCCATATATCCATGTTGGTCACTTGGTTTTACCGCCAAAAACAACTTTTGTCCTTTACACCGATGGCGTTGTGGAATTGGAAAACAAAGAAGGAGAAGCCTTTGGGGTAGATCGATTGATTAAAATCGTTCAGTCTTATGCGCCACTAAAAATGGAGGACATGAATAACATCATTTTTTCCAAATTGGATGATTGGAAACAAGATTTAACATTTGTGGATGATACTGCGGTTTTTAGCTGTAAATTCTTCTAATCCTTAGATTTTTATTTGGCAATCTTATTGTATGTATAAACTCACAAACATGAACTTGTGGGTAACATTTCTGTCGAAACAATCGAATTTGAGTACTTTTGTGGGTTATCGACCAACCAAACGCACTTTAATTTGAACTCAATTATCAAACAGTCATCTCATTGTTTTTTCGTTCCCAAAAAGGTTCAAATTCAACTTATACTGTTATTTTTTATTCATCTTTTTTCACTCAAAAGCAATTTAAAGTCCCAGGGTTATGAGAAGCAGTTTTGTTTGAGTTTTCAAGATTTAGAGGGAAATGACACTTTGGCTAATGAGACAGTGAACTCAAGCATTGAAATGACCGCAATAGGGGATTTAGCTTTGTTCATACACCAAAACATAACGAATAAAAAAGAACAACACCAGTTTATTTTACTTAATCCAAGTAATGGCGAAGTATTGCTCAGACGAAACAATCTCATCCCCGATAATGCCAGTTTTAAAGGATTTAAATGTGATTTAAAAGGCATTTTTTGGGTGGGTTATTCTATTTTTAATAAAGCTGATACAACCTATGAATCACACATTATTGGTTACACCAAACAATTAAAAATTTACCGCGATTTTATTTTCAAATGTGCACTAATTCATGAATTTGACTTTTCACCTGACAACAGTTTACTTGTTGCATATTCCATGTCAAAACCAGCACAACTTTTTGAAAGATTTTATGTGCCACATTTTCCTAGAGGAACGATTATCAGCAAAATAAATACATTAGAATACAGACTTTTACGTGTTTTTGAACTAAGACTCCAACATAGCTATTACGATTCAGGAAAGTTTTTATTCAATTCGGATAATTCATTTGTCTATTTGAAACAATATCAAGTGGAGAAAGGCGGACATTACGAATTTCATTTATATGGCTTTGACAACACGGGACAAATGAAAAGTCACGAAACATTGATTGATTATGCCGTTCAGCCAAACCTCAAAAAAGCACCTTACTTTAAAGTAAAAAGTGTTAAAGTCAACAATGATAAATCTTTGGAACTTATTGTTACTGTTAGGCGAAAAGACAAAGATTTTATGGAGGGAAAAGTTTGGGATAGACGGGAAATTGCTGCAAAAATGGAAAATGCAAGTCAAGAAGTTAATCCAGAGGAGGAAATTGATTATTCCATCACTTTTTCAAGCACACTTCAACGCAAGGAAATAAAACCTTTAGAAGGAATCGAAGCAGTCATAGATATTGAACCGATTACGGAAAACAACCAATGGCAAAAAGTACCAAATCCATGGAATGCAAAGGTTTCCGGTAATTTGAACTTCAAAATTTCACCTTCAAATCCTTCGGAGCCAAATGGACCTTGTATTTGGATTCGGAAAGAGTAATAAATTAGTTAGTCAACGACACCAATTACGGTACATTTTACCGCATGAGTAAAAAGAGCAATTCGACGCGTCAAAAATTTGATTTGCATGTTGTTTATTAAATTTCTTTAAAGGAGTGGCTAATTACTTAAAGTGCTGTTCACCTTACAAATGAGGGGATTTGAAGGCCGCTTCGGCAACACATTAATCCTCCGCCGCGGACGGGTCACATTAAATAATTAGCACATTAATCAATTAGCACATTAGCACATTAGCACATTAATCAATTAGCACATTAGCACATTAGCACATTAATCCATTAGCACATTAGCACATTAATCAATTAGCACATTAGCACATTAGCACATTAGCACATTGATTAATTAGCACATTAAACTAATTGAGAATTTCCTTGATTTTTTCTTCTACAACAGGCAAGCGCTCTTCAATAATAATCGGATGAATGTGAGCAATTAAAACTTCTTCTAATAAACCTTTATCTTTAATTGATTGCAGTTGCTCTTTTATAAAATTGGCAACACGTTTATCATCGTTTGCAATTTCTTCAACAATTCCTATTCGATTATCCAAAACATAAACAATATCTTCAATATCATGACTAATTCGATAATCTAATCCACGATTATTGAATGCTTCAAATTTTGTAGCTAAATAACAAGGAGCGGACAAAACTGTGATCTCTTCATCTTTAGCTTTTACTGTCCATAAGTTTTCAAATCCGATTTTATACCATCGATTAGTCGAACCAAACGGACCATCTTCAGTAGTCATAATATCTATTGGAATTTCTTTGTATTTGTAGCTGCAAATGGCATGTCCGAACGGATCAGGATAAAAACCAAGTGCCATTAATTGATCTTGAACTTTTTCCCAATGACTAAGGTTGAGAATATTTATGGTCAAATCAATATCTTTCGTAGGGCGGATTTCATCTGCTGCGGGGTCATCGGTGTATAAACTAACCACTGCACCGCCTACAAACACCATATTTTGTTTTAGTTCTTTTAATGCTTTAGCCACCTCGGCTACAACTGCTATATTGATTGTTCTATTCTCCAAGTTCAAAACGTTTTTTTAATTCTTGAATTGCGATTTCTCGTTCTCTCGCTCTACCAACCCGCAAAGCATCAACCAAAGCTAATAATTCGTAAAGTTTATCATCTTTTAAGGCTGCTTCTGGGACAGCGGCGTGTAGTGGCACTATACTATGACCGCGAACTGTTCCTTTGCCATAAGGCCAAACATAGGCTTCCGTACTTTGAATTAATTCCTTTAAAGGACTCGCTGAATGAGAAGTCGGTACACCTCGCACTACTGCACCTGGCTTTTGAGGAAATACAAAACGCAAACCATATTGTAAAAAGTCGAATAAAGCCATTCGCATTACGGTTTTTCCATTGGGAGCTAATAGTCCAGCGTTTTTGGATCGACTGAGCGATTTACTAATTTCCGACTGACTAATTCCTAATGCTGTTGCTAGTGGTGTTTGAAACCACGGCTCATTACCATAACTCACGATTTTCAATAGAATTACAATATCATGCGGACTCATAATTTGTTGCTTCTCTCTCATTTATTCCATATTCGAATATGCAATATTAGCTGTTTATAGTTTATAAATCAATTTTTTAAAATAAATTATTCCGTATCGGAATATGGAATAAATCGATTGTCATAACTTTTTCCATTTCCAAATTCCTTTCCACGTAAGAAATCAATTAGCACTCCGCGGCGGAGAATAATTAGCACATTAGCACATTAAATCATTAGCACATTAAATCATTAGCACATTAGCACATTAGCACATTAAACCATTACCACATTAATCCATTACCACATTAAATGATTACCACATTATCCTTATCTTAGCATAAATTCTATCCAATGGAAAATTACCAACCCAATAGACAATTTTTGCTTTACAAAACCGACAATGGCGATATTAAAGTTGATGTTCTTTTACAAAATGAAACCATTTGGCTTCCTCAAACTAAAATTGCCGAACTTTTTGAAGTGCAGGTTCCAGCCGTATTTAAACATTTGAAAAACATTTTTGCAAGTGGAGAACTTGATGAAAAAGTGGTGGTTTCCATTTTGGAAATAACCACTCAACACGGCGCCATTGCTGAAAAAACACAAGTTAAACCCACTAAGTTTTACAACCTTGACGCTATAATTGCAGTGGGTTATCGTGTGAATTCTAAAAGAGCAACTCAATTCAGAATTTGGGCAACTACTATCTTAAAAGAACACATAATAAAGGGGTACACAATGGATGTGGAGCGATTGAAAAATCCGCAGCCCATTTTTGGTAAAGATTACTTTAAAGAACAGTTAGAGAAGATTCGGGATATTCGGAGCTCAGAAAGAAGGTTTTACCAGCAAATCACTGATATTTATGCCGAATGTAGTATTGATTACGATTATAATTCTGAAATTACTAAACAATTCTTTGCGACTGTTCAAAATAAGCTTCATTGGGCAATAACAAAACAAACAGCTGCTGAAATTATCGTTTCCCGCGCAAACCATCAAAAGGAGAATATGGGATTAACAACTTGGAAAAATTCACCGAATGGAAAGATCAGAAAATCAGACGTTAGTATTGCTAAAAATTATTTAACAGAGGACGAGTTAAAACCGTTAAACAGAATCGTTTCCATGTATTTGGACTATGCAGAAGACCAAGCCGAACAAGGAAATGTAATGACCATGAAGGATTGGGCTGAAAAATTAAATGCGTTTCTTCAATTTAACCAAAAAGAAATCCTTGAAGATGCGGGAAAAGTTACTGCGGCTATTGCCAAAGAATTTGCTGAAAAAGAATACGACAAATACAAACCCATTCAAGACCGATTGTTTGAAAGCGATTTTGATAAAGAGATTAAACGAAACTTAGGACTTTAAAATGTTATGAGGTAGAAACTTTTAAAGTGTGATATTCCGTATCGGAATATGGAATAAATCGAATTGTCATAACTTTTTCCATTTCCAAATTCCATTCCTCGTAAGAAATCAATTAGCACATTAGCACATTAAACCATTAGCACATTAAACCATTAGCACATTAACCCATTAGTAAATTCCCTAAACGTTTTATAATTTCCGCTTCACTAGGCAAATATTTCGCGTACTCAACAGGAAGTTCATCGTATCGATTAAAAGTCGCAACACCCAAAGGATCTTGGTTGTTTGAAAGCATATATTCCACCATCAATCTGTCTTTATTTCTGCATAGAATTATACCAATTGTAGAATTATGTGCAGTTGTTTTAACCTCATTGTTGACCAACTCCATATACCATTTAAGTTGACCAATGTCTTTAGGATCAAAATCACGGGCCTTAAGTTCAAAAACCACATAACAATTGAGTCTTAAATTAAAAAATAAAAGATCAATAAAATATTCTTTCTCATGGAAATCAATTTTAAATTGTCTTCCAACAAATGCAAAACTTCCACCCATTTCAGATAAAAATTTCACAATATTGGTTACAATTACGTTTTCGAGTTCCTTTTCGCTTAAAGGCTGGTCAGGGTTTAATAACTCGATAAAGTAATCATCAATAAATTCCCATGCGACTTGTGCTTTAAGCTCAGATGGAACGGTGCTTTCAAAGTTGTTTTGTGCAAGTAGCTGATTTTCAAAATAATTTTTCTTGATTTTATCTAATAAATCCGCTTTTGACCAACCTAATTGCTTGGTTTTTTTTAGGTAATATTCTTTTTGTATATCATCTTTACATTTTTCAATGATGATACAATTTTGCGTCCAACCAATTTCTGCAACCAGTGGTTGCAGTTTTTCATTTTCCTTATAAAATTCGTAAAAGCTTTTCATATTCCAGATATTTCTTGCTGAAAAACCACGAACACCAGGGAATTCAATTTGCAAATCTTTTGAAAGTTGTTCAACTACTGATTTACCCCATTTTTCACGCTGTACTTTTTCACTTACGGACTTTCCAATTTCCCAATAAAGTAAAACAGTTTGCTTGCTCACCGTTTTGAGCATTTCGTACCGCGTATGTTTTATTTTGGTTAAAATGTCTTGTAAAAATGGTTGGTAGCCTGGACTTAACATATTTGTACATTTATTATTTCTCAATGAAGCACTAATTTAAGAATTTTTCAATTTTAAATCTAAGAACCCAATTTTCTCATCACTTCTTTTGCACAATTACTCGCCGCTACGGCGGAAGCACATTCCTCCATTAGCACATTAAACAATTAGCACATTAAATAATTAGCACATTACCTCCCCCTCCTAGCACTACTAATTATCTTCGTCAGAATCATACCCAATTCATCACAGAAATTGATTAATTCACAGCAATTTGGATAATTTTCTGATGCGTTACATAATAACAGCCAATACTTTGTTTCTTCACATTCTTTAGCTGAAATTTTTAGTTTATGAATAAAATCCGCTCTACTTTCTGCGCTTTGAGCCTCTCGAACATTTGCTCCAATTGAAGTTCCAGATTTTAATAACTGACGTGAAACCACATACTTTCGCTTCTCTTCTAAAATCTCACAAAACTTTACAATTTCTACCGCAAATAATACCAAATGTACCGTAGATTGTCGTATGTAAAATAACCTATGGTATTATACCGACATGACATTCAGCTATTTTCTAATGCGACATTTTATGTCATCGTCGGTATAAAAACGATTTATCCACGATTACATTACCCGTTGTTTCTTGCATTACCTTTAAGTTTTCACCCTAAGATAACGAAAAAGATCATTTACTTCCAAATTAGAATGTGCTAATTTGCTAATATGCCAATTATCCAATTAATCAATTAGCACATTACCCCATTAGCACATTGAACAATTAGCACATTGAATAATTAGCACATTAGCACATTGAATAATTAGCACATTAGCACATTAAACCATTAGCACATTACCCCATCATCCTCTCAATTATCCCCATCAAACGCTCATTCTCTCCCTGTAAGTACTTGATTTGATTTTCGTACATTTTTGTTAACTGAGATATGAATTCTTTTTGTTGTTCAGATAAATTTTCAACGTGACCATAAAACTTCTCAATGGTATTATTGCTGGTATTAAATGTCAATAACGGCCGATCATCGCTAATTAAATATTCGGAAGGCACTTCTAAAAGCTGGGCAATTGCTTTCAAACGCTCGGCAGTAACCTTTACATTTTCACTTTCAATACGTGAGTAAGAATTTTGAGAAATATTCAAATGATTAGCCATATACTCCTGCGTATAGTTTTTCAACTCCCTCAATTTTTTGATTTTACGACCTAGCATAATAACGTAGTTTGATGAACAAATCTATCGAATTTATACGGTTAATGGATATTTCAGAAAAAGTTTTGATTTAAAAGTTAAAAATATTTAAACCAATTGTAAATTTATTAAAAACTATTCATTTCAATCAACTATCTGAAATTCAAATATAAACAAACAAAATAATAGAATATTGAAACCGGATAATTAACATAGGTGAGTTAACAATTAATTATCCATTATTTGGATATAAACCCCATTAAACGACTTAGAATTAAAAATTTTTGGAGCAAAACTTTACACCCAATTTCAACACATTATGAAATACCCATGAGCGGATTCGACCGCAAACACCAATGAATTTTACCTGCAAAACTCGTAAATTGCGTTTTCAAAACACTATTTATGAAGAAAGAGATTGTTTATCAGCAGGTAATTGAA
>Ga0169931_10002430_pt1 | contig 30436 bp, 22 predicted proteins | sample Kivu_15m_20L_FD_129675 | JGI IMG/M metagenome (GOLD analysis project Ga0169931, IMG submission 129675) | Freshwater microbial communities from Lake Kivu, Western Province, Rwanda to study Microbial Dark Matter (Phase II) - Kivu_15m_20L... | ecosystem: Environmental > Aquatic > Freshwater > Lake...
CAAGGGGATACCTTGAACTTGGGATGGAATGTATTGAGTACCCCCTTGGTTCCTTTCAACAGCTTCGTCCGGATTCCGTCTTTGAATTTAGGTTCCGGTTCGGTGCTTCGTATATTGGCCGGTGGGCCGCTTACGGTGCACGACGTGCCCTCCTTACCGAACTTACCAACCAACGCGGATCGGGAGGTTCGTACCCTGACCATGGCTTGTGACTCGGTCAAAGTCGATGCTTCGTCTAGGTCCTTGATCGAAATCGGGAGGCCCTTGGGCTACAGGGGTTGGGATAAATCATCGGCCCGTTTTGGGCCGGGTTCACGTTTGGTGTTACGAAGCGGCAGCAGGCTATGGGTCCGAAACGGGTACCGCCTTCTCCTGGACAGTGGATCGGTCCTCGAAATCTATCCCGGTGCTTTGGTGGATTTGGAAGGAGATTCTTCGCTCCTCGAAATTCAAGGCCAGGTTATTCTGCATCCGGGCACGGTTTTTCGACCAGCGGGCAGGGGAATCCTTTGGGTCAAGCCCCAAACCCCGCAATTCCGTTGGCTGGTATCTTCGGGGGCCGCCTTGGAAATCAGAGGTCGAGGCCCCAACAACGAACGACTACGTATCAGTGGAACCTGGGTTTTGGACGATCCACGTATGCCGGTCATCCTGGATAGTTGCCGGGTCCGTTGGATGCCGGGATCGGTTTGGTCCTGTGCAGGTCCTTTGACGGTTCGGCATTGCAGGTTGGGTCAAGACGTAGGGGGTGCACGGGGAGGCGTCTGGGCAATTCAGGGAAACGGGGATCTTGGGGTGGAGCACAGCGATTTCACCTCGATGCAATGCGCACTACGTTGGCAACCGGCGCCTGTTCAGCGAAGGATACGCTTGGTCGGTGTACGGTTTTTGGGCAACGATACGGGATTGGTAACGCAACATTCCGGGGCCGATTTGCTGCAATGTCGTTTTGAAAACAACCGTATAGGTTGGAAGGCCTACGATCTTCTTCAAATGAACCGGGCCTGGTCAACGGTTTGGCACGGAAACGGGATTGGCATGGATGTCATGGGGCAGGGAGGGGCTCGGCTCCGACTCCAAGAATGTTTGTTGGATTCCAATACCCACGGTTTGATGAGTTTTGGTCCCATGCGGGTTGAGGCCCTTTGTACCGAATGGACCCGTAACCAAACGGCTTGGTATGCGGGCAATACCCAGGTCTGGCTTGGGGATGGGGCCATGAACTTCTTTGGGGATAACGGCCGTGCCCTGCATCTCGAAGAAGCGGATCTGCTCTACCTGCGCAATGGTAACAATACTTTTTCGGGGAATACAACGGCCTTGTCCGGTATGCTGAGCGGGTTGGCTTTGCAATACCTTCTTCCCCAAGCCGGAGGCTTGTACGGCCTGGAAACCCAAGGAAATCGACTGCCGTACCATCATCCCCCCGGGTTATCCTCTTTGCAGGACTGGGATGGTAATCCCTTGATCATATTGGGTGGGCCCGCTTCGCCCTCAACCGCGCTTTGCATGACCAGGACTGCCTCCGGAGGTGGCCCCACGTTTTTTCGGGAACAGCGATTTCCTTTCGTGGCTCCATGGTACTTGGATTCTATTGGAGCTCTTTTGAACGGCTTAAATCGGGTAGCCTTGGATTGGAGGGACCCGATACCCACGACGCGCCAAGCGCTCTTGCAAACCTGGAATGCGACCTGCTCGCTCATGGAGGTCACCTGCCATCGGTGGTCTCCCTACAGCGTTGCACGAAATGCCTGGTTGGGTTGGTCGGAAGAATTGATGCAATGGTGTGTTCAGGGAGGGGGAGGGCAGGAGCCTTGGGTTATTTCGGCCAGAAGCAGGCTCAAGGCCTGGATGGATCATTGCGGGCAGGAATCCCGTGAACGTTGGGAGGGGTGGGGAACCGAAGGCGCGGACCTTCCACGCCTCCCGGGGCCTGCACTGATGGGTTTGGGACCGAACCCCTTGGTCTCGGGGCAATCGATCTACAGGGACCCCAGTTCACCCTGGGTTGAGGGTACCGAACTGCAATGGTATCCCTTGACCCTTGGAAGGATGTCCAGCCCGGTTTTCACCGTTCGCCTGGGTTTAGGTAACCATCCCACGCCGCTCTTGGAACCGGGTTTTTACCGCGTTGCCGTCCTGCAAGACGGCCAAACGATATCCTGGCTTCGTTGGGTCGTAGTTCGGCCCTGAAAGATTTTTTGATATGAACTTCACACGGCGACCTTACTTTTGCAGCGCTTCGTCCGATGCCATCGGGCGGAGCGCCCTTTCTAACCCCAAAACCACGATTATGCGTTTGAAATTTCCTTCCATTATCGCCTTCGCAACCTTCTTCCTCGGCCTGGGCTTCCTGCCACAGGCCATGGGCCAGGGTTTCCCCCTACGTTCCATCGATTCCATTCAATGGGTTCATCCGGATACCCTGTTGACCGGCAAAACCCTCTCCCGATACGCAGGGGATACCGTTCGGGTTCGGGGCTTAGTGATTCTAAACCCCAGGGATCATGCATTGAGCGCCAACTGGAAGGCCACCTATTTGGTGGATACCTTGGGCTTAGCCGATGGGGTTTGGAAAGGCCTCTTGGTTCGTCTTCCGAATATCGGGGATTCCTCGGCTGTAGGGTTCTTTAGCAATTTTCAAGTGGGGAATATCGTGGAATGCACCGGGGTGGTGGCTGAGTTTCAGGATGCATCTCCCAATTCTGGAGAAACCCAACTCAATTTGATACCTGTGTCAAGTAGTGTTTTGGGTTTTGCTACGCCGCCTGCTCCTCGCCCTTCCTTCATGAATTTGTTCATGGTTTACGATCCCAATAATCCGGCGGTTCCCCAACAAATCCAAAAACCAACGGGGGAACCCTACGAGGGAATGTACGTTCAGTTTAACAATGTATTGGTGACCAACGTTAGTACGTTCAGCGGTGGTAGGGTTAGTTGGATGTTACGGGATGCCTCCGGTTCCGAAATCAATGTCCGGGATGCGGTACGTTTTTTTCGCCCCCCCTTTATTTCTTCTACAGCATCGGTTCCACCGAATTCCGGGGCTCCGGTTTTTGTTCAACAAGGCAAAGTCTTTTCGCACGTACGCGGTGTTATCACCGAAACCAATTTCGGTATCCTGTATCCCCGTTACGAAATCATTCCGCTAACCCCTTCGGATTTGGGATCGGTCATGGCATCACCTCCCTTTATTAGCAAGTGGAAGGCAACGCCTGCGGTTCCAAGGACATCCAACCCGGTTACTATTGGTGCTCGGATTGTGGATTTGGATGGCTCGGTTGCTTCGGCTATGCTATTTTATGCCCCAGGCGTCAGTGGTGGGGTTTACGATTCATTACCCATGACGGTCGTGGCTCCGGATTCATTTCAAGCGACGATTCCTGGCTCGGTCTTCACCCAAAACGGGGCCTATTACCACTATTACATTCGTGCAACCGATAACCAGAACAACAACGGCGTCCAACCCGATACTATTCAATCTTTTGGTTTGTTCAGGGTCATGAACAACGGCATTAACCGGGTTTCGGATATTCAAGAAACCCCAGTGGTGGGGGGGCGCTCCATCTATGCCGATGTGGTGTTGGACAGCATGCAATTGCGGGGTCGAATTATGTCCACCTTGGATCCGTCGGATTATGGCCGCATTATTTTTCAAGATGGGGTAGGTCCGTGGACGGGGATTACCCTTCGTCCGGATAATAACGGTTCAACCGATATTGATACCCGCCTACGCGGTGATAGTATATGGATCAAGAAGGCCCTAGTGATTGAGGATTTTGGGATTACCACCCTAGAGGTTTTGGCTTATGATTACATTGCTCCTGGTCAGCCGTACCAAGCCTTCCGGGTGCCAATGGATTCCATCATGGCTCGTCGTTACAACTATACCGAACCTCACGAGTCCTCCTTGTTGATTTTTGATTCGGTTTTCGTTGTGAATCAAAACCCGGATGCCCCTTCCAATTTTGGAGAATTCAGCATTTATCGTGATTCTACGGTAACAACCGGATTGAGGGTGCGCGGGGGGGTTACCTTGTCTAGCTTGGACCTGGGGCAGAACTTCAACACCGATTCCCTGACATTCCGTCAGCGTTTGAACTTTATTCAAGGCATTCTGACCTTCAATTTTAGCAATTGGAAGCTGCAGCCAAGGAACCGCAGCGATGTTGATGGGTTTGGTACCTCCACCGGTACCTCGGTTCGCCCCTTGGCACGCTGGGAGGAATTGGCGCTCAAAGCCTATCCCAACCCGGCAACGGACCAGGTTACCCTGGAAATACCCCTACAGACCGCATCGGACGTTCAAATCCGTGTCATGGATGCGAGTGGTCGAACGGTTTGGTCGGATCGCCGTCGGATGGAGCCTGGTCAGGCGCCATTGCAGCTGGAAACATCGAATTGGAACCGGGGCATGTATTTGTTGGAGGTTCTTCACCAAGATGGCTTAGGCACAGCGCGTTTATTGATTAGTCGTCCCTAAAGCCAATTCGTGAATTCCTGAGGGCTGGTTTTTTGAAAAGGGTGAGGGTGTAAAACCCCTTGGCACGAATTTTGTTCCTAATTTTGCCTAAACCCCTCTGTATGGATGCCAAGTTTTCTCCCAAGGTCAAGGATGTTATCGCCTTTAGCCGCGAGGAAGCGGTACGCCTAGGGCACGATTATATCGACGCCTGCCACCTACTCTTGGGCTTGATCCGGGAAGGGGATGGGCAAGCCATCAAAACCCTGCGTAACCTGGGGGTGCCTTTGGATAAGCTCAGGGTTGCGGTGGAGGATTCGATGCGGAACAGCGTCGAAAAGTCCGGCTTGTCTGCCGAACAGATACCTCTCACCAAGCAGGCAGAAAAGATTCTAAAGATCACCTTTCTGGAGGCTAAACTTTACAAGAGTGAATTGATAGGCACCGTTCATTTGTTGCTTTCCATTCTGCGCGAAGAGGATTGTTTGGCCAACCGGGTACTGGAAAAATTCGATGTTACCTACGATTTGGTCAAGGAGGAAATTGACGCCATGATCGAAGGCCGGGAGCGTAGCGAGCCACCACCATCGACCAAAGCATCCTACGAAGATGCCTACGGGGAGGATGACAAAAAAGCAGCGGGCGATCTACCGCGTAAGTCGGCCAATCCCAAAAGCAAGACTCCGGTTTTGGATAATTTTGGCAGGGATCTTTCCCAACTGGCCGAGGACGGTCGCCTCGATCCGATCATCGGACGGGATGCCGAAATCGAAAGGGTTTCTCAAATCCTCAGTCGTCGCAAAAAGAACAACCCTATTCTTATCGGGGAACCGGGGGTAGGCAAAACCGCCATCGCCGAAGGTTTGGCCTTGCGCATTCATCAGAAGAAAGTTTCCCGCATTCTGTTTGACAAACGTATTGTCACCTTGGATTTGTCTTCTTTGGTGGCGGGTACCAAGTACCGAGGTCAGTTCGAGGAGAGAATGAAGGCGGTGATGAACGAGTTAGAAAAATCCCCGGATGTAATCTTGTTTATTGATGAGATCCATACCATGGTGGGCGCGGGTGGTGCTTCGGGATCCCTGGATGCCAGCAACATGTTCAAACCGGCCTTGTCCCGCGGTGAGATACAGTGCATTGGGGCAACGACGTTGAATGAATACCGGCAGTTTATTGAGAAAGACGGGGCCTTGGACCGGCGTTTCCAAAAAGTCATGGTCGATCCCCCCTCACCGGAAGAGACCTTTCAGATTCTTAACAATATTCGCCAAAAGTACGAGGACCATCACCAAGTTGCCTATACCGAAGAGGCCATCAGTGCCTGTGTTAAGTTAACCGATCGCTACATCACCGACCGTTATTTGCCGGACAAGGCCATTGATGCCATGGATGAAGCCGGAGCCCGGGTTCATATTGGAAATATCCGGGTCCCCGAAGATGTTACGCGCTTGGAGGCGGCCATCGAAGAAATTCGGGAGCAAAAAAATAAGGTGGTCAAAAGTCAGCGCTACGAAGAAGCCGCTAAGCTACGGGATAACGAAAAACGTGTTTTGGAAGAATTGGAACAGGCCAAGAAGCGTTGGGATGAAGAATCCCGCAAAAGTCGCTACACGGTTACCGAAGACCATATCGCCGAGGTGGTGGCCATGATGTCCGGGGTGCCGGTCAAAAGAATAGCGCAGACCGAAGCGGAACGTATCGGACGAATGGCCTCTGAACTCAAAGAGAGGGTCGTTGGCCAGGACCGAGCGGTGGAAGCGGTAAGCAAAGCGATTCTAAGAACCCGCGCCGGTCTCAAGGACCCCCGTAAACCCATGGGTTCCTTTATCTTCCTGGGCCCTACCGGGGTAGGCAAAACCGAATTGGCCAAAGAATTAGCGCGCTTCATGTTCGATACCGAGGATGCCCTTATCCGTATTGATATGAGCGAATACATGGAGAAATTTGCGGTTTCTCGTTTGGTCGGTGCACCTCCGGGTTATGTGGGTTACGAGGAAGGGGGGCAACTCACGGAGAAAGTCCGCCGCAAGCCTTATTCGGTCATTCTTTTGGATGAAGTCGAAAAAGCCCATCCGGATATCTTCAACCTTTTGCTTCAGGTTTTGGATGATGGACAGCTGACCGATGGCCTGGGACGGAAAGTTGACTTCAAAAACACCCTGATTATTTTGACGTCCAATATCGGGTCCAGGCAGCTCAAGGATTTTGGCACCGGTGTAGGCTTTACGACACCCAGCAAGATGGAAGCCAAGGAAAAAGAAAGCCATTCGGTAATTCAAAATGCCCTCAAAAAAACTTTTTCCCCGGAGTTTTTGAATCGTATTGACGACGTGATTGTTTTCAACTCCTTGGAGCGCGAAGAATTATCGAAGATTATTCATTTGACCTTGGGTTCTGTCTTGAACCGAATCAAAGATTTGGGTTATGAAGTCGAACTGTCACCATCCGCCTTGGATTTGCTCGCCGAAAAGGGCTACGATCCTCAATTTGGGGCAAGACCGCTCAAGCGGGCCATCCAAAAGTATGTCGAGGACGTCGTGGCTGAGCAAATGATCAGTGGGACCTTGCAAGCCGGCTCCTTGCTCAAATTGGAAGCCGATGACCAAGGCCAGATGAAAGTCACGGTAGTTGATCCAACGCCGACGACTCGTCCTTCCCGCAAAAGCAAAACCACCCCTCCGACCGGGGAACAGGAATGAGGTCCTCCGGGCAGGTTTTTTTTGGGGACGATGCCCAGGCGGACCATCTCCTACCCCTGACCTATACCATGCCCCCCGAGGAATTGCGGGTGGGTATCTTGACCTTGGCCCAAAAGTGGGCTTTGTTATGGAATCGAAGGGCCTTGGCTTTGACCGTCAACGCTCGTTTGTTGCCTTCGGATGCTTTGCTGAATGCAGCATCCAAACTTCGTGATGGCCAAGGCTTGCGGACCGAGGAAGGACCCTTGTTGAGGCTCCACGCTCTGAGTGCAGAGAATGCGGGCGTTATGGAGGCCGAGGAGACCGAATGGTTACCTTGGGATGGTGATGTATCGATGCTTCGGTTTCCGGAGGATATCTTTTTGAAAAACGGACAGGAAATCCGCAGCGATGTGGAACGCATGCAGTCAGCTGGCGGTGAATGGGCGCTGCCTACCTGGGATGAACGCGGTTCGGTGGACCCCCATACGGTGATCTACAATTCCCAACACGTTTGGATCCATCCAACGGCCCGCGTTTCGGCCGCGGTTTTGGACGCATCGGACGGTCCCATCTGGGTGGGGGCCCATGCCGAAATCATGCCAGGTGCCTTGGTCAAAGGACCGATGGCATTGGGCGAGCACGCTACCCTCAAAATGGGTGCCAAGATTTACGGCGATACCACCGTAGGGCCGTATTGTAAGGTCGGCGGGGAGGTCAGCAATTCCATCCTCCATTCGTATTCAAACAAAGGCCACGATGGTTTCATGGGAAATTCGGTCATAGGGCGTTGGTGCAATTGGGGCGCAGATACCAACAATTCCAACCTCAAGAACAATTACGAATCGGTTAAATTATGGGATATTGCGAGTTCTCGTTTTCGTAACACCGGACTAACTTTTTGTGGCCTTGTCATGGCCGATCACGCCAAATGCGGAATTAACACCATGTTCAATACCGGTACGGTCATCGGGGTAGGGGCTAATGTCTTTGGTGGAGGATTTGTTCGGCCCTTTGTGCCGTGTTTTGCTTGGGGAGGAATACAAGGGATGGAGACGTTTCGCTTGGATAAATTTTGCGAGACCGCCGATAAGGTGATGCAGCGACGGGGGATGACCCTAAGCGATGAGGAAAAGAAAAAACTTCAGGTGGTTTTTGAACAAAGTGCCCAACAACGAACTTGGGAAAAGGGTTCGACCCCAGCCTAATTTCCCGTATTAATTCCCGAACTCAATAAAAATAGATGAAATCACGGACTTCGCTCGTTTTGGGCAATTGGAAGATGAATACCTTGCCGGAGGAGGGTCGCCTCCTGGCCCGACAAATCGTACCAACGATCATGGACGGTTTGCACCGAACCGTGGAATGGGGGCTGGCGGCACCCATGACCCATTTGGCTGGCATGGTCCATGAGATCAAGGGTCATGCCCTATTGGGAGCCCAAGACTGCTCCGCCCATGACCGAGGCGCCTATACCGGCGAAGTATCAGCGGCCATGTTGAAAGCGATCGGCTGCCACTTTTCGTTGGTGGGTCATAGCGAACGAAGATTGTACCACGGAGAATTGTCGGAACAGGGCGGACTCAAAATTCGTCGCTTGCAGGAACAAGGCTTAATGGCCGTGTATTGTGTTGGTGAATCTTTGGAGCAGCGCCAAAGTGGCGCATATGCGGCCGTTATCGAGGCCCAGCTTCAGGAAGCATTGGGTGGAGGAGGCCTCTCCCTGGACCCTTCAGCCCTGGTCTTGGCCTACGAACCCGTTTGGGCGATTGGTACCGGTTTGACAGCCTCTCCGGAACAAGCCAACGAGGTCCATGCGTTGATTCGAGGATGGATCCATCGAAACCTGGGTCCCGAAGCGGCGGCTTCCCTAAGGATTCTGTACGGGGGCTCCGTTAATGCAACCAACGCGGCTGAATTAATGGCCGGGGAAGACGTGGACGGGGCTTTGGTTGGGGGAGCTTCCTTGCAAATCAGGGCCTTTGCAGACATCGTGTTATCGGCGCCCTAAGGATGTCATCGTTTGATGTTTGGCGAATTCACGTCCTAACGGAGGAGCAGGCCGAGGTTTTGGCTTCGGAACTCTCTGATTGGGGTTACGATTCGTTCCAATTGGTGGAACCGAATCCGTCGGAAGGGCTATCGGGGGAACAGGCAACCTGGGTTTTGGAAGCCTATGGTCGGCCTTCGGACCTCCGTGATGGCTGCCGTGAATGGTTATTGACGCAGTATGCGGATTGGGTTCAGCATTTGGAGGAGCCGGAAGTTTTGGAAAACATCAACTGGAACAAAGAGTGGGAATCTCGATTTGAGCCGGTCCAATTGGGACAAGTTTTTGGAATTCGTGCGCCTTTTCACGATCCATTGGAATCCACCGACTTGGAGTTGGTGATTATGCCGCGCATGTCGTTTGGAACGGGCCATCATCCGACCACTTTGTCGATGTGTTGGTGGTTGTTGGGTGCGCCCTCTACCGACAACGGCCAAGGAATACCGACCTTGACCCGGCACTGGGACCGGGACGTAGCACCGTTGCATCCTAGTGGTCTTCGGGTTTTGGACATGGGATGCGGGACCGGGGTCCTTGCGATTTTGGCGTATCGTCTGGGGGCCGCATGGGTTTGGGGTTTGGATATCGAAGAAGGTTCGGCCATCAATGCTTCCGAGAATGCTGAACGCAATCAGGTTCAGGGCTTATGGGAGCAAGGGGATGCCCAATTCCTGGCCCATTCGGAACACGGCCCCATGGATTTGATTTTGGCCAACATTAACCGTAACATTTTGTTGGAAGACATGGGTGTTTACGCTCAAAATCTCCGCGATGGGGGGCAATTATGGTTAAGTGGTTTTTATACCGAAGACACCGAGGTCCTGGTGGAGAGGGCGTTGGCATGGGGCCTGAAACCTTTGGCCGAGACGGCCTTGAACCGTTGGGCAACCCTGTTGTTGGTGAAATCCTCCCAAGGCTCTTGACCAGGATGTGCGCTCCCTCTACCCGTCCCCAGGACCTACCGGTCCACGATTTATTGGAACAAGAAGATGAAGGCGAAAAGCTAGTCCTCTACAACGACGATATCAATACGTTTGATCATGTGATCCGGTGTTTGATTCGCTATTGCGATCACGAGCCCGAGCAGGCCGAACAATGCGCTTGGATTGTACACCTCAAAGGACGTTGTACCGTCAAGTTGGGAACCTACCCCGAACTTTTGCCCATCCATTCGGCGCTCTGCGACCAGGGGCTGAGCGCTGCAATCGAAGGTTAGGATCAGGCCTTTGGGAAAGGTTGGTAATAGCCCGGTTCCGCTTGGGCCATCAGGCTCCATACGGCCTCCACGACATCGTCGACCGAAGGCTTGCTAAAATAATCCCCGTCTGAACCGTAGGCGGGACGATGGGCTTGGGCGGTTAAGGTGATCGGTGCCCAATCCAACAAGGAAAATCCTTTTTGGACCTCCAGAATTTGTTGTAACAAATACGAGGAAGCACCTCCGGGAACATCTTCGTCCAGTATCATCAAGCGGGATGTTTTGCGCAAAGACTGGGCGCAAAGACCTTGGACATCAAAAGGCAGGAGACTTTGGGCATCCACCACTTCGACCGATACCCCTAAATTTTGGAGATAATCCGCCGCCTCCATCGCGATGCGGCAACAAGAACCGTAGGTCACCAAGGTGAGATCCGAGCCCTCCCTGAGGATTTCGGCCTGACCCGGCACAACCCGAAACGTATGCAGGTTGTCGGGGACTCTTTCCTTGAGGCGGTAACCGTTGAGGCATTCCACCACCAAGGCCGGTTCATCGCCTTGCATCAGGGTATTGTAGAAGCCGGCAGCCTGCACCATGTTGCGGGGGACCAGAACCATCATACCCCGCAACGCATGCAAGATCATCCCCATGGGCGATCCGGAATGCCAAATCCCCTCCAAACGATGCCCGCGGGTTCGCACAATCAACGGAGCTTTTTGACCCCCTGCGCTGCGGTACTGCAGTGTGGCGAGGTCATCGCTCATTATTTGCAATGCAAAAAGCAAATAGTCCAGGTATTGGATTTCGACCAAGGGCCGAAGACCCCGCATGGCGGCCCCCAAGCCCTGCCCAACAATACTCATCTCCCGTATGCCGGTATCGGTGACCCTGGATTCCCCGTACTTTTCCTGCAAGCCGGCAAAACCTTGGTTTACATCCCCGATTTTGCCGACATCTTCGCCCAAAGCCAAAAAGGAGGGCTCGTTGGCTAACCAATAATCAAAGCAGCGGTTCAAAAGTTCAAACCCATTCAGTTCAGGCGCAGCGTCGCTGTATTTGGGAGGAATGGGGGTAAGGTTGGAGACGGCAGCGGGCGATTGGCTGTGTAATCCTCGATTATAGAATACCTGATGCATACCATCCATGCGGCTGCGCAGGGCGAGCAGGTTTTTGCAAGCATCGCGAATACCGGCATCCGAATGGGCGTGCCATTGGTGTAGGTGGGCCGTCCACAAACTGCGTCGAAGGGCTTGCATCAAATCCCGACGCAAGGGCTCTCGCTCCCGCTCCAAGGTCTGAATGATGTCTTGGATAGCCGATAGGGATGGGACCGACTGGGCCTGAAGGCTTTGGGCCAACGCTTGGAGGTGTTGGCTAACTTCTTCCAGCCAAGGGGCGATACCTGTTCTAAAGGCTTGATAGGCTCTTGTTTGGGCTGCTTTGGCTTCCGTTGCTGCTTCGGCTTCGATTTGATCCAGGGTCGCTTCGTCCGCAATGGCTTGGTCCAACAACCAAGCGCGCATTCGGACCAGGCCATCGTTTTCTTTTTCCCACTGCAGTCTTTCGGCACTTTTGTAGCGTTCGTGCGATCCGGATGTGCTGTGCCCCTGGGGTTGGGTTAATTCTGTAACATGAAACAAAGCAGGCATATGGTCCGCACGGCAAGCGTCGGCTGCTTTGAGGTACAAGGCACAAAGGCGGGGGTAATCCCAGCCGGGACAGGTATAAAAACGAAAACCGCGACCGTCCGGTCCCGTCCGGAATCCTTGCAACAAGGCGCCGATATTTTCTTTGGTGGTTTGGTAGGAGGCCGGTACCGAAATCCCGTAGGCGTCATCCCATATGGAAACCAGAAGGGGTACTTGCAAAACACCAGCGGCGTTGATGCTTTCCCAAAAATGCCCTTCGCTGGTGGAGGCGTTGCCAATGGTAACAAAAGACACCTCGTTGCCGTTGTGGCTGAACGGCGATTGTTGGGATAATTCGGGGTGCTCCCGGTACCATTTGGACGCAAAGGCGATACCCAAACCGCGCCCCATCTGCCCACCGGTTGGTGAGATATCGGCCGTGGATTGGGGCCCCTGGGTTAGGTCCTGAAATTCGCCGGAGGCATCCAACCATCGGGTGGCAAAATGCCCGTTCATGGAACGACCTCCCGATGCCGGTTCGTGTTCCAAACTAGGATGGGCGTAGAGTTGGGCAAAGAAGGCATCCAGCGTGGTCATGCCGGTGGCCAACATGAAGGTCTGGTCCCTGTAATACCCCGAGCGAATATCTCCGGCCTTGAAGGCCTTGGCCATGGCCAATTGGGGCAATTCCTTACCGTCACCAAAAATCCCAAATTTGGCTTTGCCGGTTAAGACCTCCTTGCGGCCCAAAAGGCTGGCATGGCGACTCAACCAGCCCAGGCGATAGTCGGCCAAAACCTCTTGAATCATCGCTTCTTTGGGGATTTTGGTCATCGAAGGCGAGGTGAGGGCAAGGTCCTGTAGGGTCATGTTGGGCTCGGTTGGTGGTTTGCGGGCTCCTTTGGCGTAAGCCCCAAATTTTGGGTACAAAGATAATTAAGGACAATTTTAGAGGGACTTTGCGTTGATTAAGGGTCTGTTTATTTATTTTTGAACTCTAAATCCATTCACCCATTATGAAAACTCTTTTTTCGTTCCTCTTGACCATGGCTTTGGCCATCCCCGTGTTTGCTCAGACCGAAACCAAGCCCCAGCCCGTCCTAAATTTTAAGTCCGAAAACCATGATTTCGGAAAAATCAAAGAAGGAGTGCAGGCGACCCACGAATTTGAGTTTGTCAACACCGGCAAGAGCGCATTGATCATCTCCAATGTGGCTGCATCCTGCGGTTGCACAACCCCCGATTGGACCCGCGAGCCCATTGCCCCCGGCAAAACCGGCAAAATCAAAGCCGTTTACAATTCCCAAGGCCGCCCAGGTCAGTTCACCAAGCAAGTGACGGTCACATCAAATGCCTCCGAGCCCACCAAGGTTTTGACCATCTCTGGTTTGGTCGAGAAGGAAGAGCCCGGTGTGCCCGAATCCAAGCCCGCCGCTAGCCCAGTGACCAAGCCCTAAAGCGAACGTTCAACCCCTCCAAAACCCGTGTACCTTTGCACGGGTTTTTTTATGCCAAAAATTTCAGACCGCGGGCAGCGCATGCCTGCCTCCCCGATTCGTCGCTTGGTTCCTTACGCCGAAGCTGCCAAGAGCAGCGGAACCAAGGTTTATCACCTCAACATCGGTCAACCCGATATCGCCACAGCTCCGGCTTTTTGGGAGGGTATCGCGGGCTATCGAGAAAAAGTCCTGGCGTATTCGCATTCCGCCGGTTTGGCTTCGTACCGTCAGGCCTACGCCGACCAACTCAACGTCAAGGGGTATGGCCTGGATGCCGAGGATGTTTTGATCAGCACGGGTGGATCGGAGGCTTTGATTATGGCCATGATGGCCTGCTTTGATCCGGGGGATGAGATTCTGATCCCCGAGCCCTTTTACGCCAATTACAACGGATTTGCGGCCATGGGTGGGGTGGTTTTACGACCGTTCACAACCCTCATCGAAGAGAATTTTGCATTGCCTGCGGTCGAAGATTTGGGGGCAGCGATCGGGCCACGAACCCGGGCCATCATGATTTGCAATCCCAACAACCCAACGGGCACGTTGTATACCCGCCAAGAATTGGCAGGTTTGGCCGCCTTGGCCAAGGCCCATGATTTGTTTTTGATTGCCGATGAGGTTTACCGGGAATTTGTTTACGATGGCTTGGAACACGATTCCATCTTGGGATTGGAAGGGTTGGAAGACCATGCGGTTGTGGTCGAAAGCACCTCCAAAATGTATTCGGCCTGCGGTGCCCGCATTGGGGCCCTGATAACTCGCAATCGGGAATTGATGGAGACCGTACTCAAATACGCCCAGGCCCGTTTGAGTCCGCCCACCTTGGACCAAACCGGGGCCCTTTCGGCCTTGTTGAATACGGGTAGGGATTACTTTGATGCGGTTCGAGCTGAATACGTGGCTCGTCGAAATACCATGGTCCAAGCCTTGAACGCTTTGCCAGGGGTTCAATGCCCCTTACCCGGAGGGGCTTTTTATGCGGTTGCTCGGCTTCCCATTGACGATAGCGATGCTTTTTGCCAATGGATGTTGGAACACCATCGCCACGATGGGGCCACCGTCATGATGGCACCTGCCACCGGATTTTACGCCACCCCCGGATTGGGTAAACAAGAAGTTCGTTTGGCCTATGTTTTGGACCAGAGCAGCTTGGTTCGGGCCATGGAATGCCTGGCCACCGGATTGGAGGCCTACCGAAACAAAGTCCAATAAGGACTAGGGCTTTTCTTGCCGTAGTTTTTCCAAGTCCCTTTCCAGGACAGCGCATTCCGCAGGGGATGTACCATCGTACAAACCACGTATCCGTCCCCGGGTATCCAATAGCAGGAACTGCCCGGAATGCAAAAAGCCGCCGGGTGCGGTGGAATCGGCCCCCGCACTCAGCAAATAATACTGCTCAGCCAAAGCGTGGATTTGGGCCTCGTCTCCCGTCAAAAAAAGCCAGGTTCGGTCGCCCTTGTTCACTCCGTGTTGTTGGGCATACGCCGACAGGACATCGCGCGTATCCCTTTGAGGATCGATCGTATAGGATAGGATTCGAAGTCCCGGTCCTTGGGAATTTTCGGTTTTTTGGGCGGCTTGGCGTCGTTGGTTCGCAAAAATGCGGGCCATATTGGCGCTCATGTCAATGCATATACCTGGACACGAGGCAAAGAAAAAATCAACAATCCGAATTTGACCCTGCAGGCTATCGCTATGAAATTCGAAACCATCTTGGTCTTGGAGAGCCAATTCGGGGAGCTTCATAAAAACCGTGTCTTGACCTCCTTGGTCGTTGGGAATGATTTTCATGGGTCCCAAAACCGGCAAGGGAGGACTTTGGGAAGACGGAGAATTCGATTGGCGGCATGAAGTCCATAACAAAGCGCTTAGAGCGCTTATAATCCATAGAAATCGATGATTTTTAATGATATTCATAGGCTGAAGCATAAAGAGGGATTACGAAAGCACATAGGTTTGGCCTCGCTGGGGCAGTTCAACACGATAACCTTGAGATTCCAAGTCACTGGCGAAGGCCTCCATCCGGTCCGTTTCGCCATGAACTAAAAAGATTTGTTTTAACATGTGAGATGAGGTTCGGGTTGCGAAATTCATCAGACCACGGTGGTCCGCATGGCCGCTAAAAATGTCGGTGTAACACAATTTGGCGCGAACCATAACACTTCGGCCATCCACCGTAACATGACTGGCACCGTCCGCCAATTGACGACCCAAGCTTCCCTCGGCAAGGTAACCAATAAAGAGAATGCAGGCCTTGGAATTTTGCAATTGTTCTTTGAGATGGGTATGAATGCGTCCCCCGTCCAACATTCCCGAAGCGGATACCAGAATGGAAGGCCGATAATCGGAAGCAATTTTGCGGCTCTGCCCCATGCTCTGTACAAAGCGAAGCCGTTCAAACGAAAACACATCCCCGTACATTTTGATCATGTTTTGGGCTTCGCGACTTAGCCAATCTTCCATTTGGCGATAGACCTCGGTGCTTAGGATGGCCATAGGGGAATCCACAAAAACGGGGACTTCATCGGGCAGCAGACCGTTTTCGAAAAGTTGTTGGAGCACCAACAAAAAGGCTTGGGTTCGGCCCACCGAAAAGGCCGGTACCAAGAGCTTGCCACCCTCTTGACTCAAAGCATCCCGAATCATGGCCAAAACCACGTCGGCGGCTGGACGGGTTTCTTGGTGCAGGACCCCACCGTATGTGCTTTCGCAGACCAAATAATCCACTTCCGGAAAGGGTTCGGGATCCGGTAGTCCGGGGTATCCCGAACGGCCCAAATCGCCGCTCCAGCCAAAGCGAATCCAACGGCCTTGGTCTTCAATTTCCAAGTAGACCGATACGGCCCCCAACAAATGCGAACAGGGTATCATGCGTAGTCGGAGGTTTTCGCGAATACGGTAGCTCTTGTTGGGCCGCAGGGCATGAAAGCGGCGGAGGCAATGTTCGGCATCCTGTTCCAGGCGATGGGACAGTTTTTTGAAGGCCTGATCACCCTTTTTGCGGCCTTTGGCCCGACCATGGTGATCCCCGGCCAAGCGCTTGGCCTGGAGGTGGGCGCTGTCCCTTAGCAACAAAGCGCTTAGTTCCATGGTGGGTTCGGTGCAAAGAATTTCGCCCGGGTATCCATCCCGGACCAGTTCAGGGAGTCGTCCACAATGATCCATGTGGGCGTGGGTTAGTATGACCAGGTTGATGGAGGAGGGCTCAAAGCCAAAGGGGGGATCCTGCGAGCGGGCTCCCATTTCCAAACCACAATCAACCAGGACTCGGAAGCCATCCGGCAATTCCAAAAGGTGCATGCTGCCGGTAACTTGCCTGGCCGCGCCCCAGGAGGTGAATTTTATCGCCATAAAGGCCAAAAATACGCGGACTCGCTGCCGAATGTGGATAAACGTCTTCGGGCATCATGCTTGGCCAAGCGCTTGCCCCGTATTTTTGTCCTTACCCTTAGCTGATTCCGGACGGTCTTTGCGGCCTCCTGGAGCATCTTCGACGGGTCTTAATCAAAATTGTTATGGAAATAACCGGTCAAATCATCCAAATGCTACCTGAAGTCACCGGTACAGGAAGGAGCGGGAACAGCTGGCGCAAACAAGAATTTATCCTGGAAACCAAAGGTCAATACCCACGCAAAGTCTGCATGAGTTTGTGGGGTGACAAAATTGATCAGTTTCCTTTGCAAACGGGTTCCGAGATTACCGCCTCCATCGAAGTCGAAAGCCGGGAGTACAATGGTCGTTGGTACACCGATATCCGTGCTTGGAAAGTTGCTGCCGCCGGAGCCGGTGGGCCAGCGATGCCACCACCACACGCTCCATCGGCCGGCATGGGGGCTGCTCCCGTTCGTCCTTTGCCCTCCGAACCGGATTATTCGGTCCAGGGTGGGGACGATATGCCCTTCTGATTCTTCCCCTTGGCCGCCCACCGACCCCGCGCTGCCAGGCCCCCTGCAACGCTCAACCCCGATGAATTTCCAGGCTTGCTCGAGACCGCGCCGGCCTTTGTTGTTTTGGACATCGAGGCCACCGGGGGTAACTTTCCTCCCGAGCGCATGATGGAGTTGGGGATGGTTCGTCTGGAGTCGGATGGTTCCGAACGACGATGGGAATCCCTATTTAACCCCCAACGTGAAATCCCACCCTTTGTGGCCGATTTGACTGGAATTACCCCGAACATGGTCCGTAACGCTCCCTCCTTTGCCGAGAAGGCTTCCGAGGTGGAGGACTTCTGCCGCGATGCATGGATGGTCGGTCACCCGGTCACCTTTGATTATCGTTACTTGTGTTATGAAATGGGCTTGGTAGGTCGTACGTTTCAACGTTCGCTGCTTTGCACCCAGGCTTTGGCACGTCATTTTTTACCGGACCAGCCCTCGTACTCTTTGGGCAAATTATGCCGCGGTTTGGGTATTCCCACCGTGGGTCGGCATCGAGCCTTGGGGGATGCTTTGCTAACGGCGGCCCTCTTTCGTCGCATTATAGAAGCTGCCCGCACGCCCAACGCCGTCGTGCTGTTCTTCGGGCTTTTGCTGGCCTCTTGCTCGGAGCCCCAGCCTACCAAACCATCGCCTGCGGTTTCCACGGTCTCCGAGGATCGCTTACCTGCCTTTGTGCAGGCGGTGCCGGAGGGTACTTACCGGCTCAAGGATAGCCGGGATGGCCGGGATTTAATGGATCTAAAATTTGTTATGGATACAGCCGGGGCCTTGGGCGCCGTCGTTTCAGGCTTTCCCCAAGGATCGCCCTACAGCGAAGAGAGCCTTTGCGATTTTTGTCCCCCCCAAAGCCAAACGACGTCCAATCGTCTTTTGGGACTCCGCATCCTGGGTGATTTGAGGCCAGGGCGTAGGGGGTGGATTGGGGGGCAATTCTTGGATCCGGCGCGCGGTTATACCTACTTGGCCGATTTGGAACCGGTAGGGACTCGTGACGTGGCCATCGTGCTTCGAATTGGTTCGCAAAGCCGTTCGTATTGGTTGGTGAGGAATTGATGAAGGCCATGGCTGGACCGACTTTGGGTCAACAAAAGCTCCTGGAGGTCCAAGGTCTGCGATTGGGTACCCTCGAGGGGCCTGACCTGGTCAGGGATTTGGATTGGGTGCTCTACCAAGGAGATGCGGTGGGTCTAGCCGGGGAATCCGGTTCGGGGAAATCCTTGACGGCCTTGGCCGTGATGGGTTTGTTGAACCCCAAGCAATGGCGCATACACGCCAAAGTTTTTCGTTGGTGGCCACCGACCGGAGGGGAACCGGTGGACCTTTTGACTTGTGGCGAAGAGACGTACCGACGTCTGCGTGGCCGTTCCATGGCCATGATATTTCAGGAACCGTTAACGGCCCTCAACCCGGTGATGCGTTGCGGGGATCAATTGGAAGAATGTTACCGTTTGTACCATCCCCACCTCACCGCCAAGGCGAGGTTCGAGGCCATGAAGGAGGCTTTGGATGAGGTCCAACTGCGCGATGCTCCACGGTTATTGTCATCCTACCCCCATCAATTGAGTGGGGGGCAGCGTCAAAGGTTGATGATTGCCATGGCCTTATCCGGAAACCCATCGCTCTTGATTGCCGATGAACCAACCACCGCGCTGGATGTGGAAGTCCAAGCCGCTTTGGTTCTCTTGCTCCAAGAACTTCGGAGCAGGCGTTCACTGAGCCTTTGGTTTATCAGCCATGACTTGCCTCTAATGAGTGGTTTGGTCCAGCGCGCAGCCCTCATGCAGCACGGGACTTTGGTAGAATCGGGGCCCTGTCCTGACGTGTGGATTTCATCGGAGTTTCCTCGTTTTTCGGCTTTGTTGGGGGCCAAACCCCACGGAATACCCGGGTTCCCTGACCCTTGCCCCCCGTTTTCAACCCCGGTTTTGGAGGCCAAGTCCTTGTCGTGGACAACCCCTTCCGGATTAAAAGCAGTGAATCGCATTTCGTTTACACTCCAAGCAGGAGAGACCTTGGGCTTGGTCGGTGGATCGGGCTCAGGCAAAAGCAGTTTGGCGCGGATGGTCGCCGGATTGTTGGCACCGACCGAAGGTGAACTACGGTTCCTGGACGAGAAACTTTGGCACGATGGGCGATTTACCAGGAATGCGTCCACCCGATTGGCCCTGCAAATGGTTTTTCAAGACCCTTACAGCAGTTTGAATCCGGCCCATTCGGTCCAAAAAATGTTAGGACTGGCCTTAAGTCAACGACACCCGGACTGGTCGGAGGACCAAAAGCAAGCCCAGGCTTCGGCCTGGTTGCGCAAGGTTCATCTGGATCCGGAACAGGCCCTTCACCGACGACCCTCCGCATTTTCCGGCGGCCAGCGCCAGCGTTTGGTCATGGCCAGGGCTTTGAGTATGGAGCCCCGGATTTTGATTTGCGATGAATCGATTGCGGCGCTGGACGGGGAAGTTCAAGCCGAAATTTTGGATCTTTTGAAAACACTCCAAGCCGAGCTTGGATTCTCGATGATTTTTATTACCCATGATTTATCCGTGGCAGCCCATCTTTGTCATCGCCTCTTGGTTTTGCAGGAGGGATCGGTCTGTGAATACGGGGAAACCTCTGCCGTGATGGGCCAACCCCAAGCCCTTTACACCCAACGCTTAATCCAAGCCATACCCCGTGTCCAAGTCCACTAAACGCCTTACCCTTCGTCAACAAATTAACCAAACCGCGGATACGGTTTTGGGCTGGTTCCGAAGGGACGCTGGTCAGCGCCCCGTCACCGAAGTCGAGGTGGCCGAGGCCCTGGGTATGCGGGATCCTTTGGACCTTTCCTTGTTGGGACAGGCCTTGGATAAGTTGACCTCCAAAAAAGTCTTAATCAAAGGCCCCAACCATACCTACCAACTCAAAAAAGCCCAAGAAGCAACCCAAGTGGATGGTCGATTGGCTCGAATAGAATTTACCCACGGTGGCTTGGCCTTTGCTCGTTCCCTAAACGGGGACGAAGATTGGGCCGTGCCGGCGGAGCATCAACGCAAAGCACTTCACGGGGATTTGGTGCGTATCGTGTTACTAACAAATTTTTATGGAGGTCGAAAAGGGCGAAATCATCGCGGTCCAAATTTCTCCACCGGTCGTCCCAAGGCTGCGGTGGTGGAGGTACTGGAAAGAGGTCGTCAGACCTTTGTTGGACTGGTACGACGCAAGGGTTCAGCGTGGTATCTGGATCCCGATCTCAAGGGCAACAAGCTTTGGTTTGAATTGCTGATTCCCGAAGATCAGGTCAAGGAAGAGGGGTTCAAAGCGGTGGCGACCTGGGTCGATTGGCCCGAGGACCGATCGGCACCCCGGCTACAATGGCAAGAATGGTTGGGAAAGTCCGGGGAACACGGCACGGAGATGGCCGCAATTGGGGTTGAATTTGGCTTTGATTTGCATTTTGGGGCCGATACCTTGGAGGAAGCCGCCGGTATTTCGGTAGGGGTTCGTTCCGAAGATTTAGCCCAGCGCAGGGATTTTCGGGGCGTCCCTACATTGACTATCGACCCCGAAGACGCCAAAGATTTTGACGACGCATTGTCGGTGGTACCCTTGGGCGAAGATCGATGGGAGGTCGGCGTCCATATTGCCGATGTCTCGTACTACGTCCGAAGAAATACCGCCCTTGATCGGGACGCCTCATCCCGAGCAACGTCCGTTTATATGGTCCACCAGGTCTTGCCCATGTTGCCTGAGCATTTATCCAACCTGGTTTGCTCGCTGCGACCGGACGAAGACAAATTGTGTTATTCCGCGGTTTTTCAGATCAACCGCGAAGGCCGGATTTTGGATACTTGGATTGGGAGAACCTGCATTCGTTCTAAGCGACGCCTGACCTACCAAGAAGCCCAAACCATTTTGGACGAAGCCCAAGGGGATCACTTACCGGAGTTGCAGGCCTTGAATACCATTGCTTTGGCTTTGCGGCAACGACGCTTCGAGGGAGGGGCCATTGGTTTTGAAACCGAAGAAATTCGCTTTACCCTGGACGAGAACGGTTTTCCTTTGGCCGCTGCGCCCAAACAAAAAATTGCAACCCATGGGTTGATTGAGGAGTGGATGCTTTTGGCCAACCAAGCGGTGGCCCGCAAATTAAGCGATGCGGTTCAGCAAGGTTTGATTCCAGCTTCGGTTTACCGGGTTCACGATTACCCGGATCCGGAGCGTTTAGCCAAATTGGCCGCATGGGCTGATTTATTTGGGTACTCCCTGTCCATACGCAGCAAGAGTCAGGTGGCCGCTTCCCTGAACCGATTAATCCAGGAGTCGGAGGGCAAGCCCGAGGCGGCGATCCTGCAGCAATTGGCCATCCGTTCCATGGCCAAAGCGGTTTATACAACGCGCAACATAGGGCATTATGGTTTGGCCTTTGGGCACTATACGCATTTTACTTCGCCTATTCGCCGCTACCCGGATTTGTTGGTGCATCGTTTGTTGGCGCATTTGGACGGTAGCGGAGCAGGTTTTCTGTACCCGGAACCGGAACTGGAGCGAATTTGTCGCCACGATAGCGAAAAAGAAAGAAACGCTGCGATGGCAGAACGTGCGGCGGTTCGATTCAAACAATTGCAAATGCTGGGTGGTCGGCTCCACGAAGAATGGGAGGGTTCGGTGACTTCCGTTGGGGATCAGGGTGCCTGGGTTACGCTGGATTTTAACCGTTGCGACGGGCTCTTGCCTATGTCTTCGTTGGATGACGATCGTTATTATTACGACGAAGAAGAATTGGCCTTGGTGGGTCGAAGCGGATGGGGTCGAATTCGACCCGGCCAACGCATGACTGTTCGCATTACCAAACTGGATTTGCGGCTCCGTCGTTTGGAATTGGAATCGGTCGACGGGGGGCAAAAAAGATAAAATAATTAATAATTTGTTATGAAATTCGCATCCCAACGCTTACTAGATTCTATCCCCAATACCGGCGGTTCGGGGGCTGAACCCACGCAGCAGCGTCCATCCTGGGCTCCCACCGTCGAAGGTTACCAAAAAGCGATCGAAGAAGGGCTTCGTTCCTTGGGCTGGAAGACTGCAGAGCCCCAAGGCTTGTACGAGCCGATGGATTATTTTTTGGGATTAGGAGGCAAGCGCCTTCGGCCTGTGCTTTGCCTCACGGCCTGTGGGATGACCGGTAACGACCCCATGCTGGCTTTGCCCCAGGCCTTGGCGGTTGAGATTTTCCATAATTTCACCTTGTTGCATGACGATGTTATGGACCGATCGCCGTTGCGTAGGGGCCAAGCCACGGTGCACGAACGCTTTGGTGTCGATGCGGCCATCTTATCCGGTGATGCATTAATGATTGAGGCCTACACCCAGCTTTCCAAGGCCCATGGCTCGGTTCTTCCTGCCTTGTTGGATGAATTTAACCGGGTAGCCATGCAGGTTTGTCGAGGTCAACAGCAGGACATGGATTTTCAAAAACGCCAGGGGGTATCGGTGGAGGAGTACCGGGAAATGATTGGCCTCAAAACGGCGGTACTCTTGGGCTCATCCCTCAAATTGGGGGCCTTGGTCGGCGGTGCTTCGTTGAGCGATGCCGGGGTTTTGTTCCGGGTAGGTTATTTGGTGGGTTTGGCGTTTCAGGTTCAGGACGATTGGTTGGATGTGTACGCTGATCCTGACCGTTTTGGCAAACAAATAGCCGGGGATATCAAGGAATGCAAACATAGTTTTTTGAGGGTGATGGCCGAGAAAATGGCAAGCCCGGTTCAAAGGGATCAATTGCAACGTTCTTTTGATGGTATCGCCGCAAGGGGCCATGAGCCTGTACCGGATCCCCAAGGAATAGACCAGGATGTTCAAAACGTGATAAGCGTTTACAACGGTTTGGGACTGCAGGATTTGGTATGGCAATACCAGCATCAATTGCTCGAACAGGCCATGGATTTACTCGCTTCCCTGCCTTTTGGTTCATCGCAAGCGGCCCTCTTCCTGAGAGAATACGCACAATATTTGGCCAATCGCCAAGAATAGGGAAACGATCATTGGAGATGACCCTTCCAATCGGCGCTAGAGCTAGCGCTCGCCCGTAATAACCCCTGCTTTACAAGAAGCCCAGCTCCAACTTCGCTTCCTCGCTCATCAAATCCTGGGACCAAGGCGGGTCGAAGGTCAAATCCACTTGAACATCGTTAACGCCATGAACGCCCCTGATTTTGTCGGCCACCTCACCGGGCAAAGTGCCCGCGACCGGACAAGAAGGCGAAGTCAAGGTCATGGTGACCTGGACCAGCCCTCCGCTGCGGACTTCTACCCCGTAAATCAACCCCAAATCGTAAATGTTAACGGGAATTTCAGGGTCGTAAATGGTGCGTATAATGTTGAGAACAGCGTCTTGGGTCTCCACGAACGTGGGTTCCTTGCCGGTGGTCGGTTCAGTGACCGCGACGGCGGGAGAGGATGGGGTAGGCTCAGGGGATACCGGGGTTGTTTCTGCCGGGCGGTACAAGAGGGCCAGTTGCCGAATACGATCCAACATGCCGGCCAATCCGTTGGCTCGGTTAGGAGACAAATGGTGTTGCAATCCGGTTTTTTGGTGCAGATCAAAGGTCGTCCCCAGAATATCGCTGGGTTTTTGGTGCTGAAAAACCTTGAGCAACAACGTCATAATACCTTTGACCAACAAAGCATCCGAGTCCGCTGCAAATTGCAAACGGCCGTCGGGCAGGGAGGTGGCCCTCAGCCAAACTTTGGATTGACAACCTTTGATTAGAAGGGCGTCGTTTTTGAAGGACTCTTCCAAAGGAGGACATTCTTTGGCCAATTCCAGGAGGTATTGGTAACGATCTTCCCAGTTTTCCAACAAAGCAAAATCGGCAGCCAGTTGTTCCTGCAAAACCGAGGGGGAGGGTGGGATTTTAGTTTCCATAACCAAGCATACGTCGGGTTTTGAGCAAGGATTCTCCCAAGTAATCCAGCTCCGCGATGGTATTGTAAAAACAAACCGAGGCGCGAACGGTTCCTGGTAGATTCCATCGCTTCATCAAAGGTTGCCCGCAATGGTGTCCCGTTCGCACGGCGATTCCCATGCTATCCAAGAGAAGTCCAACATCGTAGGGATGGGCGTCTCCCAAGAGAAAACTCTGGACCGAAGAACGATTTGGGGCCTCGCCAATTTTTCGTAGACCTGGTATGCGGTCCAAAACCGATTGCAGGTGTTGGTACAAGTTTTTTTCGTGTTCAATCACTGTTTCCCAACCCAACGAGGTGAGGTAATCGATGGCGGCTCCCAAGGCAACCGCTTGGGCAATGGGTGGGGTGCCGGCTTCAAAGCGCAAAGGGGGTTCAGCGTAACTGGTGACTTGATAATCGACGTCTCGTATCATATCACCACCTCCTTGCCAAGGTGGCATACTTTGCAAGAGCTCACTGCGTCCATACAAGACCCCAATTCCGGTGGGGCCGTACATTTTGTGGGACGAAAAGCAGAGAAAATCCACCCCCAATTCCTCCACCCGAATGGGGCCGTGTGCGACCGCTTGGGCGGCGTCGACCAATACGGAACAACCCACGGCTTTGGCCATGGACACCATGGTAGAAACAGGGTGATGACTCCCCAGAATATTGCTAATCCAACAAAAGGCCAGCATTTTGGAGCGGGGCCCTAACATTTGCCCCAGGGCATCCAAATCCGTTTGTCCGTCTTGGTCCAGGGGTACAATCCGCAAAACAGCCCCTTGCTGGGCGCAGATCATTTGCCAAGGCACCAGATTGGCATGGTGTTCCATGGCGGTAACCAAAACCTCGTCCCCGGGTTGGAGGCGACGTCCCCAGGATTGAGCGACCAGATTAATGGCTTCGGTACAGCCTTTGGTAAATACAATGTTATCCGGGGAATTTGCACCGACAAAGGCAGCGACCTTGGCCCGCGCTTCTTCGTAACAACGGGTAGCTTCTTGGCTAAGGTAATGAACTCCTCGGTGGACGTTCGCGTATTTTTGGGTATAAAAATTCCGTTCAGCATCCAAAACCGCCGTGGGCTTGAAGGTGCTGGCGGCGTTATCCAGGTACACCAAAGGCTTACCGTGGACCTGCAAGTCCAAGGAGGGGAAGTCCTTTCGCCAGGGTTGTTCCGATAGGTTTGGATTCGGGGGGTTCATGGGAATCAATGGGTGGGCATCGCCTCCAATGCAGCCTGCATTCGTGAGCGAATGGATTCATCCGGAACCTTATCTACAATTTCCATTGCAAAAGCCAAGGTGAGGATGCGTCTTGCTTCATCGTCTTGGATCCCGCGGCTTCTCAAATAGAACACCGCGTCTTCTTGCAATTTGCCCATGGTTGCCCCGTGGGAACAGCGGACATTATCGGCGAGGATTTGCAATTCGGGTTTGGCATGGACCTTGCCGCTGGGTAAACCACGGCCCGGTAAATCCAGCATAAGGTTACTGCTCTTTTGGAAGGCGTTGGTTTCTTGGGCATCGAGTTCAACCCGCAGGACCCCGTTAAAAACGGTGGACGAGGCAGGTGCGGCAACCGCTTTGTAGTGTTGATGGCTTTGACCTCGGAGGGCATGGTGCCGAATTCGGCTGTACTGATCGGCATGGCCTCCTTGGGTGGCCCAAGTCAAACCGTAAAGACCGGTATAGGCATCGTCCCCCTCTTGATGAGCCAAAATTTGGTGACGGATGAGCCCGTTACCCTGCGCCAAGGTGTAAACGTGCACTTGGCTTCCTTGAGCTTGTTCGATTTGGGTCTGGCACAAAACACCGGTGGCTTCGTTCGAACGGATCCAACGAATAATTTCCAGTTCGGCACCTTCATCCAAGGTAATTTGGAGATTCAACAAAGTCGCCAAGGCCAGGGGTTTGGCTGTAGGGATTGATGGGCCATCCAGGGTAGGGTGAATTTCCTGAACGAGGCGCAATCGAGCCCCAGCCCCTACATGAATTCGGTCGTTGATGCCGTGCAAACCAGGACCAACCTGACCAATCAAGGACAAGTCCACCGGTTCATGGCTTTGGTAGCCGGCCGGAACCTGAATCGAAACTCCACCCCGGTGCAGGGCCTGGGCGGCGGCTTGAAAAGCATCGGGGCCGGATTCGTCCAACGATGTTAATGGGTGTACGGTCAAGCCTTGGGACGGCCATGAACGGCAGGACAGATCCAGGCTAACCGTACTCGTTCTTTCCTGTTGGACCCTTTCCACCGGACCCAACCACGGTTCCAGCGGGGTGTATTTCCAGGCCTCCACCTCCGGACCCGGCCAACCGCCCATCCGGAGAAATTCATCCCCACTCATGCGTTGGATTTGACTTCATCCCTTAACCAGTCATAGCCTTTGGATTCCAGTTCCAAAGCCAAGGTATAGTCGCCACTTCGTACGATACGACCGTCCATCAAAACGTGCACAACGTCGGGCCTTATATAGTCCAGTAACCTTTGGTAGTGGGTAATGACCAAAAAACTATTTTGGTTGTTACGAAGACTGTTAACCCCTTCGGCAACGATACGCAAGGCATCAATGTCAAGACCGGAATCGGTTTCATCCAAAATAGCCAAACGTGGTTCTAGCATGGCCAATTGAAAAATCTCGTTGCGCTTTTTTTCGCCTCCCGAAAAGCCCAAATTCACCGGACGGGACAAATACGAAGGGTCCAACTGCACCAGGGCAGCTTTTTCGCGAAGGTGTTTCAAGAAGTCACCGGCTTCCAAAGGAGCCAAGCCTCTTTCGCTTCGTACTTTGTTGACCGCCGAACGCATAAAATTGGTGTTGCTAACACCGGGGATTTCGACCGGGTATTGAAAGGCCAAAAAGACACCCAACCAGGCTCTTTCTTCGGGCTCCAAGGCCAGCAAGTCCTGACCATCCATCAAGACTTCGCCTTGGATATCGTAGCCGGGTCGTCCAGCCAGAACGTGGGAGAGGGTGGATTTCCCCGATCCGTTGGGGCCCATGATGGCATGGACCTCCCCGGTGGGCACCTCCAGGTTTAAACCTTGGAGAATCGTGCGATTTTGAACCGAGGCAAAGAGGTTTCTGATTTGAAGGAGCGTAGGTTTTTGGAGGGTCATGCCAAGAATTAGTTAAGGTTATCCAACACTGCCTTCGAGCGAAATGGCCAAAAGTTTTCGTGCTTCCACGGCAAATTCCATGGGCAGTTTGTCCAAAACTTCTTTGGCATACCCGTTAACGATCAGGGCAATCGCTTCTTCGGTTGGCAGCCCGCGTTGTTGGCAGTAGTACAAAAGATCTTCCTCGATTTTGGAAGTGGTGGCTTCGTGTTCTACCTGAGCATCCGGGCAATTGATTTCAAAATAAGGGTAGGTATGGGCACCGCAGCGATCACCCATCAACAAGGAATCGCATTGGGAATAATTCCGGGCATTAACTGCGCTTTCCCGAACTTTCACCAAACCACGGTATGCGTTTTGACCACGGCCGGCACTAATCCCCTTGCTAACAATGCGGCTGGTGGTATTGCGACCGATATGGATCATCTTGGTTCCGGTATCGGCTTGCTGTGCACGCGCTGCCAACGCCACCGAGTAAAATTCCCCGGTACTATCATCCCCCTGCAGAACAACGCTGGGGTATTTCCAGGTAATGGCCGAGCCCGTCTCCACCTGGGTCCAGGAAATCTTGGATCGACGACCGCGGCATAGCCCACGCTTGGTTACAAAATTGTAGATACCACCGACCCCTTGAGCATCGCCGGGGTACCAGTTTTGGACGGTGGCATAGCGGATTTCGGCATCGTCCATGGCGACCAATTCAACAACCGCGGCGTGCAATTGATTCTCATCTCTTTTGGGGGCGGTACAACCTTCGAGGTAAGAAACATAAGCCCCTTCTTCGGCTACGATAAGCGTTCGTTCAAATTGACCGGTACCAGCGGCATTAATCCGAAAATAAGTGCTCAATTCCATGGGGCAACGAACCCCTTTGGGGATGTACACAAACGAACCGTCCGAAAAAACAGCGGAATTCAAGGCCGCATAAAAGTTATCCGTGTAGGGAACTACTTTGCCAAGGGAGCGACGGACCAATTCAGGATGTTCGTGGACCGCTTCGCTAAAAGAACAAAAAACGATACCCTGTTCGGCTAAACGGGCTTTGTAGGTGGTGGCCACCGAAACCGAATCCAAAACAGCATCCACGGCAACGCCGGCCAGGATCAATTGTTCTTCGAGAGGGATTCCAAGTTTATCGTAGGTTGCTTTGATTTCTGGATCCAATTCGTCCAAGGACTCCAGTTTCTTGGCGGCTTTGGGTGCGGCGTAATACGAAATATCCTGGAAATCCAAGGGAGGAATTTCCAAATGGGCCCATTCAGGAACGGGCATTTTTTGCCAATGTTCAAAAGCTTTGAGCCGCCATTCCAGCAACCAATCCGGCTCTCCTTTGCGGGCCGAAATAAGACGAACCACATCCGAATTGAGGCCTTTGGGATCGATATCTTGTTCGATATTGCTTACAAAGCCAAAGGCGTAATCATCCTCGGCCCATCGGGTGAGCAGAGCGTCGTCGTTGAGATTTTCGTTGGCCATGAGGGGTTAACAAGGCGTGCTTGGAATTGTTTAGACAAAGTCTAAACGGCCGCAAAGATAGGGTCTACCAACGCAAGGTTTCCTTACCCAAAAAGGCCCTAACACCATTTCGGCAGGGTTCGCTTTGGCGGGCTTCCACATTGAGGTCGATGGCATTTTGTAAAGCCGCCTCTACGGGTAATCCAGCATTTTTGGCGAGAAGTTTCTTGGTTAAAGCCAATGAATTACCTGAATTTAGTTCAATAAGTTTTTGAGCAAAGGCCATCACCGTTTCCTCCAAGGCATCGCGTTCCACCACCCGGTAAACCAGCCCGTACTCCTTCGCCTCACCGGCCGATATTCGTGCGGCATTGAGCAAAAGGGGGCGGGCATGCCCTTCGCCCATTTTTTGGCAGAGAAAAACCGAAACCATGGCGGGTACAAAACCAATAGCGGCTTCGGTATAGGCGAACTGGGCCTCCGGCACCGCAAAAACCCAATCGCAAACCGAGATCAAACCGCAACCGCCGGCCAGGGCATGACCCTGAACCTGGGCAATAACCGGCTTGGGGCCACCGTACAACCGATGGTAAAGTTGGGCCAAGCGTTGGGAATCTTGCCGTTGTTCTTCCTCGCTCCATGCCTGCATTGCTTGGAGAGACTCCAAATCCGCACCGGCACTAAAAACATCGCCTTGGGCTCTCAAAACCAAGGCGCGGACGGTTTCATCCTCCATGGCCGAATCAACCGCTTGGTTGAGGGCCTCAACCATGGCCGGATTCAAGGCGTTTTTTTTGTCCGGGCGGTTCAAGGTGATGAGGGCCAAACGGTTTTTGATAGTGAATTCAATCATGGGACAAATCTAGCCTAAGGTGGAGGGTGTATGCGCAAATCGTAATAGGGTACCCCGTCCTGTAGGCATTTCCGCAAAGGTTCGGGGTCGTCATCGACCTTGGCGTAGCCTCCAAAGACGATGAAGTCCGGTTGAGTTCGTTGCGTCCAAACAGCTTTGGCCCCTTGATGCAAGATCAAGAGATCTACTTTTTGCAAGAGGTTGACTTCCAATCTGCCCCAAGCCAAGAGGGTTTGATGGGGCGGCATGTCCTTGGCTCTGTCCCAAAAGCAGGGTTCCTGGGTACCGAATTGCAAAGCCAAGGAAGGGTAGTTGACCCAAGATTTTAGACCCATGCCTGCAGCCCGCGGTATAGCTTGGAACTCGGTTTTGCCGTAGGGTTCCATCCTTCGTAACAAAACCTGTTGATGAGCGCCCTCCGCATTACTCCAGGCCTTGACGCCTTGGCCTTGCCTGCTCCACAGAGCCCAGGCCGCCCCCACGGGTTGATAGGTCCATAGCCTACGGGATTCCCTGTTCCCGTTACGGTATTGACAGGATACCTGCCAGCCCAAGGCCATGATCAACCCCCATAGACCTAACCTGCGGACTTGAACTTCCCTGCTTACCTGCACGCCCACCATGAGTA
>Ga0169931_10002431_pt1 | contig 30423 bp, 27 predicted proteins | sample Kivu_15m_20L_FD_129675 | JGI IMG/M metagenome (GOLD analysis project Ga0169931, IMG submission 129675) | Freshwater microbial communities from Lake Kivu, Western Province, Rwanda to study Microbial Dark Matter (Phase II) - Kivu_15m_20L... | ecosystem: Environmental > Aquatic > Freshwater > Lake...
CCCCAACCCCAACCCCAACCCCAACCCCAAATCATATTAAATAATAAAAATTGAAACATATTTATTAGATATCTATTTATTGATATATAGCATTTAAAATATTTTTTTTTATTTTTTGTTTAACTAAAATTAAGTTTGGATTCAAATTTATAAACCTAATTTTTGAGATTCGATTGAGATTTTAATATATTTTTATAATTTTGCTTTCATGAATAACTAATCTGAGGAGTAAAACTAGCCTCAAAATAATCCTTCGACCCCTAAGCCCATAATTGTTTCCAGACAAAATCTCCGTTAGGTTCCATTATCTCTGCAAGTGTTGGAGCCCTATCAAGGAAAAGAGTAAATTCACGGCCATACATTAAAGCACTAAAAAAAGCAAACTGTGAGCAATTCAGTCAATAATTTCATACAAAAAACCTACAACATCTTGCAATAAAAGAGATACGAAAGTATAGTAAGCTGGAGTGACAGCGAAGGCAGACCGATTAGTTCTAAATTGATCACAACTGGAGACGAAGCACGTGGTTCTGGATTCAGAAAAACGTAAACGAGATGCGGGTCTTTCAAAATACACAACATCAAGGCTTTCTAGGAGATAGTTTTGCCGATTTACTTTAAACATTCGAATTTGTCCTCTTTCGTCAGACAGGTACATTTGCCTTTAGTCAGCTCAACATGTACAACTTTCACAAAGTGCGAGGAGAAAGAACTTAATTCGAGTTTTAACATGAAAAATTTATCAAAAATAGACCAGATCTTCTGTCATAAATAAAAAGAAAACCAATATAGTCAAGCTACCATATACCTTCGATTACTTTGTTGCCTATGCCTGATCATTCTAGCTTAGCCCCCTAGCATCAAGGCTTCAAATCAACTTCCTAAAACTTTTTGAATATAAGTGACAAGAAAAAACCGTTTTCTCAGTTTTAATTACCCTATTCTTACAACTAACTAGAATAGCCTCAAGTTCCTCTAAAGCTTTAGCAGGCAAACAATCCTTAAAATATGTAGATTCTTGCTTAGTTGTAGGAAATAAATAGAAATTTGAAAAAGATAAAACAATAAAAACTAGCAGTCTTGAAGCAGTTTTCTTCTGGAAGTAATAGCAACTCTGCTCACAAGTTCAATAAATCTATCATGGCATTGATATCTCACAAACTAACATCGAATTTATAGTAAAAATAGCTAAATATCCGTGCAGATTCGAATGGAATTCAATAGCTAATCGACCATATACTAGACTAATCATCTCCTAGGACTCTCAAGGATTACTACTACCTGATTAAAGAAGGAGGTCTAGCTAGAGGAGCTTCATGAAAAATAAAATCTATTTAGGAAATGATATAGATGTTTAATTCAATAAATTTTTCAATCAAGCCACTGCATCTTTTTGCCTTCGCTCCAAACTCCACGTCTCTAAACGCCCTACTTATTTCGATATACCCCCTTTCCATCTTGTTTGCCTTTTTTCCAGTTTCCTTTGTATTGCCGTCCATCTGGCCAAGTGAATTCGCCGTATCCTTACTTGATTTCTCTAACGTACTCGCCCTCATATTGCCTACCATCTGCCCATACAAAAAGGCCCTTTCCGTGCATTTTATTGTTTTTCCATAAGCCTTCATAGGATCTGCCATCGACCCAGGTATAGCGGCCGTAGCCTTCGATATTGTTTGATTTAAACTATCCTTAGTATCTGTTGCCCTAAAGCCAGGTGAAAGTTCCATGTCCTTACTTGACTCCGTCAACATAATTCCCTTAGTACTATGCTCCGTCAACCCATTTTTAATTACCATAGCCATGCTGTTTGTCATTGAGCCATTCACCAGTATACGAGCTTCCATCCTGATGGAAATAGACACCCTTTCCTTCAGCTTTATCGTCAACCCATTCTCCTTCGTAGACCTATCCTGAAGCTTGTATGAGTCTGCCCTATCCGTTAGCCTTGCCGTCCTTCCAGTATCCTTAGTATAACGTGCCTTCTTTCCAGAGCTGCTTTCCTCTTCCTTCTCTTTTTCCATTGAGCCACTGTCCATAATATATTCCTTCTTCAACTTCAGTGGGCTCTTTCCACTCGTAAGGGAAGCTTTGAGTGAAGGCGAATTCGCCAAATTTGGCGTAGATATCTTTGATTTTCTGAGGGCATTTTTATGCTATTTATTCAAAAGCAGCAGTGTACTGCTTGACAGCTTCCTGAATAGGTTCGAGAGTGACGTCTCCCTTTCTGTCCAGATTATCACAAGCTTGGCAATTTCCCATGACTAACCGTTATAATACTATCAATTATTTTCAAATCGTATAACTATTAACATTTGCACGCATTGTGATATTACTATTTGAATATTATGATGAATAGATCAAATAAGCAAAAGCTATGAACATCACCCTTTAATCTTTTCTTGAATCTTTTCGAAGGCAGATTTAGCCTCGCCAATCGTAGTGATGCCTTTTGCTACGGTTTCATCAGCTATTTGGAACACTTTTTCCATATCGCTTTGGAGTCCCTCGAACACGGTTTGTAGCTCACCTTCGGAATCGCCCTCGCCCAAAGCTGGGAACCATTCGACATTTTCTTCTTTTACTTTAAGGTCAATATCGAACTCGAGACCAGTGAAGTCAGTGGCTGATTTGAGCTTGAGACAATAAAGATAGTATAGATAATTCCAGAGCCAGTGCTTCTTTATGTGTTTTTCGAAATTGGAGCCGCTTCTTTACATCTAAATAAAAATAAATTTACCGCTGCTTGGTCCATTCCGCAAATGTAGCAGAAACTTTTCTTGTCTTCATCTCGAGCACCATCTTCTTACTTGAGCTCAGAGAATGCATCGATCATGATACCACTGACGATGTTCATGAACATCATTTCCATAAAGACCACGTAGACGATATCAAAGACGAATCTGTTCATCTGGAAGGTGTCCATATCATCTCCAATGGCTCCACTTGTGTATAGGGTCAGCACACAGCCAATCACGTCCTCACAGGCTTCTTCAGGTAGGTCGTCCTCCCAGATGACTGGCGAATATGTGTTTAGCGATACCACGTTAAAGACCAAAATGAAGACACCCGCGAGGAAGGAAAGCAATGCTAATTTTTTGAAGTTGTTTAGAATGGCTTTAAAAATGTTAGTCAGTTCTGAGTAGCTGGTGAAGATGTCGAACAAGTGGATCATGTACCACTCTACTCCCACAAAGTTACCCAGCAAAGTTGCAGAAACAAACATGAGGATAGACAAAAATCCACTCTAATACTGAGATAGAGCATAGGAGGAGACGATGAAGTTTCTGACTATCCAGTTTTGAGTGATCAGCTAGCGTACCTTGGAGATAAATGGCTAGAAGACGACCATTGCATTTTTGTAGTAAGTCACCATAAGATCCCATCCTTACAGCTACTTGTATTCCTTCTTCTTTTTCTACAATTCAGGTATAATGAGTTTTGTTTTGCCCTACTCAGCAGGTCTGTCGAATTTGTTGACAGCCAGGTTCCTACGCAGCTTCATCCAAAGGAATATGTACCATAGCGTATACAGTAACTGTGCAGCCGCAGCTACTCTCAGCACTATCTCAGTGATGAAGTTTGAGTAAGTGAAGGTTGAAGTCATTTACTAAGTGTCGTGATCGACCACAATGAAGAACAAAAGTAAGGCGCAGATGAGGAAAGATATTCTTCTGGCTACACCCCTTACTTCTCTAGCGTAGTCTTAAGTGATTTCTACTTATTTGTTTATGATTGGAATGACGATCTTTTTGAATTTCAGATCGTAGTTGACCTCAATTTATTCATAAACTTAATCCCTCATATTCAAAAGAGAAATGAGTTTGTCTCTTTGCGTTCCTCTAGTCACTCTCATCATGATGCTGTCCCGTGTGTCTCCGTTCAGATACTTGAACACGGGATGGTTGGGGAAGTAAAGCAGCTGAAGACCCTTTTATCTACCGTTGAAAGAACTGATTTCGATGGAAAGAATCAGTGTGTCGAAATGATAAAGGAAACTTTAGAAATAAGGATACGCTGACTCACCTTCATCCACAGTGACATGCTGAATAAGCTCAGTTCTAAAGGATGCAGCCCTTTAGGCCTTTGCCTTTTAGTCTAGATCAGGGTGGTCCTTGTCAGCGAAGGCCGCTTATTATCTTTCTCCTTGGTATACTTGTATCTTTTTCAGAATGTAAAGCACCGAAAGGATGTTGACGATATCGTCTGAAAGCATGTTGTTTTGTTCAACTTGAACAGTAGTGAACCTTATGATAGCGTCAGGAGTAAAATTCTTAAGAAGCTCACGGTGATACTCAGTCACCGACATATTCTAGTCTCTTTCAACTCCTTATTCTGCCGCTATTCCTTCAAGTATCTTCACCAAGTTCTGCTTGATGACAGTCCACAGATACTTAGGCTGACATTTTGACAAGAACTACCACATGAGTGTATTGTTGTTGCCTTCGAAATTGCAAAGGGCCAGGTCGATACCTTTTTGGTAGATAGCCCGCAGAATATTAATAGGATTTTCTTCATCTTAGCTCGCAACATCGAACTTACGGTTTTCTAGATTGTCGTTTTCACTGAAGAAGGCTGCGAGATAGGAGAGATCTTCAAAGAAAGTACTCTTCATGAAAGCCTACTGATTGTCGATGCAGGGCAGCTGAGTGATCTCGTTGATAAATTCAAGCATAGTTGAAGGAATCTGCACCACTTTGTTGTTCATAATTTTGAATAACTTTCTCAGCAGCAAAGTAGTTATTTCTATGAAGTTTATTGAGTTTGTCTTGCGAGGAGGCTGACCTTCTCCACTATTCGTCTGATGAAGCAAGAATTTTTTCATGTCATTGTTGCCGTTCTCGCAGAAAAGTTGCAGGAATCTGAATATTCTGCAGAGGGCTTGCTAGTTTGCCTTCTAGTTTCTGGCCTAGAATTTATCAAAACCAGTAGGTCCGAATTCCTTACAAATGATGTTGTCTTTGACGTTGAAGTAATCATATGTATCGATCAAAACGTAAGCGAACTGACGTAGCTTACCAGTCTCTCTTGTTTTTCTTATTTCGATCAGCAAGTTACCCAAAGAGGAGATCAATCTTTGAACGCTAAGAAGCATAAGATTCTCTGGATCAGAAAGAAGAACATTAAGCATAGAGTTCTGACAGTTCGTGTTGCCGTTGAACAGATATGCGATTCCGAGAAGAAGAATCTCATTCAAAATCTAAGGTTTAGTCTACAAGTCAGGTAGCTTGAAGATGCACTAGATGAACTTAGACCCACCACATGCTTCAATAATGTTCTGTCGCTTGACCAGCTAAATTTCGGTCTGACCCTAAGGAAGTTCCTCCTAGCCTGAGTAGTAGTCTGCGTCCCATTTGTCTACTGGTAACTTGTATGTTTGTGCGCTTTCTACTGCTTCGGTTATGTAGCATCGAGCGATCTTTATCACAAAAATCTTCTCCTGATCTGATATGGTGTCAGTGTGATCCATGATAAGGTTAAAAGATTTGGTGAAAATTTCCTTGAGAGGGACAACTGCAACTGATTTCTTTTCCTTTATTTGCAGCCAGTCTTGGACGTAGAAATCTTGAGCTGTTTTATCGATGTTGATGAGAGTAGCTATCAGCTTATAGAACTAGTCTTCCTTGAGTTTACGGAAAACAGGTGAATCATCGATGATGTCCTTGACTATGCTAAGACGTCTATTCAGCTCGATGTTTTCCTCGTTCTAGTTCAGAGTAGGTTTGGCTATCACTTTGAAAATACGGGAGTTTGCAGTTTGAATGTGAGGCTTATAGAGTGATGAGGACACTTCTCTGTATTTTTTGGACACCATCGGCTTAAGGTTTTCTCCTTGAGCCTGGAAAATAAGCTAAATATACAACTTTTTCATTTATTATGAAGTTCCGTCTCTCTTTTCTCTTTTGGCAAGCTTAGCTTTTAGGCTTTCCTTGGCTTACTTGTCCTTGATGGCTCTAATCATGCTCGCAAGATTCCTAAAGAAACTTTTAGAATGATCATACACATAATTTTTCTTCTATGGTTCCATGCCGAGATCATCTTGTTCCTCAGCGATCACTTCTCCCTACTGTTGCTGTGACTGTTTTTCCAAGTATTTTTCACTGAACTGTAACATGACTTTTTAGATGTGCTTGTAGAGCTACTTTATGAATGCGTTGATGATGTTTTTGGGGTAGAGCTTGTTCAGACAGCCGATGTTATGTAACAATTTCTTGAACTGGTCGTGAATTTCTCTCTGATTCTATGACTTTTTATCTTCTTTTTCCACTTATCTTTTGAGAACCTTGGTGAACTAAGGCTTCAAGAGCATTTCTTCGAGTGTGATGAATATTTACAAAATCATTTCGATAATCTCGGAAATGGCGAACTTGAATCGAATACCGTTAGGAATCACTACCTCGTCAGTAATCGATTTGCTCTTGTGAAGATAAATAAGATCTTCAAGTTCTTCGTTGATGATTTTGAACTATTTTCTAATAAACTATTCGTATAAGAAAATATCTCTGTCCTTGTTGACGTAATAAAGACGGTTGATGTAGGCGCGGATCGATCTTCGTACTTGCCATCTGTTGGAACTCTTCAGGCACTATAAGCAGTATGTGTATGGATGAATGTTTTCCAGCTTACCGATGTTGATGAAATTTTTGCTCTAGACGAGTATGGAGAAGAGTTCAAAAAAGCAAGAAACATAACTTTCTTCAGGTGAAAGTGTAAAGTTTTACTTCTTGCTTATGAATTAAACTCTATTCTTGTAAATAAGAGCTTTGAACTTGTTATCTTGGAATCTGTTCATCAAAAGTTCCTGGTTAGGCCTGTATCCTTCATCGTTGAGGATCAAAATGCCTCTGAGAGCAAATAAAATCTGACTTTTTTCAAAGTTTTTGTGAGAAATGTCTTACATTCTTAATGAATTTTTTTATTTGTCTTCTTCGTCGAGGTAGATGCATGCTTACAGGCACCCGTTGACAATCTTTTTGACTAAACTTGCGCTGCTAATCAACATTTTGTTGTTAAGAGAAACATGATAAATGAAGTTGGCTGCTCCTACTCTGAATTTCAAGTGGGGAAGCACGTCCGGAATGTACTCCATGAGTTTTTGCTTAGCCTAGAGATTGTTGAAACATAGCAGAGCGAGATAATGATAGATAGCGAAGAGAATTTTTCTATGAAGGTCGTTGGGTTTGTTGTCTCCGATCAATCTAATATAGGTCATGAGGGGGAAGTAGATTCCTTATGCGATATTGACTGCCTGGAAAAGCTTGTTGTTGCGCTCCTTCTCGTTGAGGTAGGCGTATACTGTATCTTTGTTGAACATATCTTATTTGACATCCATCAAAGCTTAGATATTCTTTAGGTTCACGTCTTCAATCAGGGTCCTCGACAAGAAGAAAAGGTCTTGCAACACACCAGATCTGTTTTCGGGTAGTTTTTCGCTAGGTTCGTAGGGCTTGCTGATGTAATAAGATGAAAATTTTTCGGCTAATCCTGATGTTTTGAGTATGTTGGGATTCATCAAAATTTAAAACTTTTCTCTCATGTACTTCAGAGTACGATATACGTCTTCAAGATTTCCTTTTCCACAAATCAAAATGTCGTTAAACTGCCTGATCAAATCTTTGCGCTGCTCGAAGATGGATTTAAGCATCTTGAGTCCTGAGCTCAGCAAACGGTCGTTTTGATAGACTGGCAACTCGAATAGTGCTAGCACCATGGCATCGAAGGAAACTACTTGCTCTCCCTAGCCTTTGAAAAGGTATCGATTTTTGCTCATGTCTTCAGAAGGAACGTCTTCAAAAGGAGTCAGCTATTTGAATTTATTGCACCAAATGTTTTCTTTGAGCATGATGTCCTGATCCTCACTGATCTTCTTGACGTCACCTCCCAAAATATTGGAAGATTAGTCCTTGAGAAAATCGTCTTTAGCAGTAGAGTTTCTGTTTTCTGCAGCCTAGTCTTCGATTTTGACGGTTTTTTCTACGACGTTATAGCCCTAGAAGCTTTAAGTTGCTTCATAGAGTCCTTTAAAGAAATTCATCATGTATCTAAGTCGGATGTCGATCTCGAGATCGTTCATGATCTTGAATATATCAGTGGCTTTAATCTTGCTGTTGATGTTGAGTAAGATTTCTGGACGGTTGAAGCTCAGTCCTTCCTTGTTTTACTTGACGGTCTCATAAGGAAGTCTTTTATCTTCGGGGTTTTTGTAGAATATTTTGGCGTTTTAAACCTTGATGATCCTGCCGATTATCATGGGGATGAGCTGTCTGAACTGCGAGACGCTAGTCCAAAGCCCCAACTGAACCGTTTCTTTGAAAAGCAGCAACACTGTGTAGAGAATATCAAGGTTGGCGTTTTACTGGTTGCATTTGTTGATGAAGCGCTGGATGAAGTTTAGGATATTGTCAAGATAGAACTTTTATTCTTATTATTTTTCACCCTAGAATAGCCTTTTCGTTCTGTTTATGTCCTACTTTCGCACAACTCCTCGCTATTAACCTTGGTGTCTGTACCAACTGCTGATGTTCTCGATGTTCTTGATGGGGGTGAAATTAGTGTTGCTGATGTAAATGTAGTGGGCAATTCTCAGGAAGGGTTCATGGACGTTGGCTATGGGATAAAGCTTGACTCCGTGAATTTTCAAGTGGTTGTCGTTTATTTCTCTGATCTCCTGGTTGAGAACATCGATATCTGAGTCCAGCAATATGATGGTTACGTACTGCAGAGTTAGAAGAATTGAAACATTTTCTATGGCCAGCTCATTCTTATCCATGCAGACATCAGCCAATAAATTCACAAAGTGCAAGAAATAGTTCCATTTAGGTCCCCAGTCCTTGAAATACTTAGGAATCGGGCTGAAGTCTTGCCTGTCCAAAGCTATCAAAACCTGTTTGGTGGTAATTTTAGTGATCGGATCATTCGGATCCTACTTTAAGTCTTACTTGTCCCCGACCTTGAACCTGTAACAGAAAACGTTTTTCGTATCCTGGAAGAATTTTTGCAAAATGAAATTCTGATTGTCCTTGAGCACTCTGTTTTCACACTTGATAAAAGTTGAGAACAGTCGAAGATATTTAGTAGTGAGCTCTCCACCTCTGGGGTTGGAGGCTTCCCCATAGAAGCACTGAATGAGGTCATCTATTTCTGCTTAGGAAATGGTAGTTTAAATGGCTTTGGGGTTGTTCTGAAGAATGCCAACCAGACAGTCCTGAATGTATTCCCTGTTGATGTTTTTCGAATGCAGCAAGAAGACATCCACCCATCGTGACAGGTAAAACTTGTTATTATCGTTTCCAACCACTATTTTCTCTAAAAGCTTGTAAATTCTTTAGAAAACTTCCTAAATTCGCACTTTTTGGGGCCGGTCAGAGGAGGCTTCGGTATTTTCCTGGATGAACACAAAAGGCTTGAACAAATGGTGGATTCCTTCGATGAGCAGCTAAGTTGTGCCCGTTTCGACTATGATCTTCTGGATCAGAGGGTTGGCTGTGTTGCCTGACGATACGATATCTGCATAAGTTGTTCCATAGACCTTACCTGCAAGCAGCTCCAGAATGTATCTGACACTTTCGAGTGTATCTGTGCTCAGAGCATTAAAATCAAATTTCATCAGTTTCTAAGGTTTTGATACGCCGTTTTCCTCTTGGTTGCTCTTTTTTGATTTTTCTGCCACCATATGGCTGCTGAAGCCATCTAGGAACTTGACAAGATGCTAGTGTGCTGAGATGATGAATTGAATGTTCATGGTAGTTTTTTCATCGACTTTGATGATCATAAAGCTGTCTTCGGTGAGCTCTTCTACGTCTTTTAGAGAGTAAAGGTCATATAAATTCTAGGCGAACTTGATGACTGGCAGTTGCTTCGGGTCTTTTGGAACAATAGGTCCTCTTTAAAGCTTTCGTTGATTTTAGCTGCAGATCAGATTGACCAGTCCCCGACTAATGAATCCGCCGCCTTCAACTTCTTCTTTGGAAGTGATGGAGACAGTGAAATCCTTGTAGGTAAGATACTTGCCAGTGATGATGTTTCTGGCTGAGAAATCGTTGCACCTTTCAGGTCCAAGTTCGTTGACTTGGTTGGGAATGAGTTACCAGTAACTATCGAAAGTTTGTTTCTGATCGATGGTTTCCTTGAGGTAGTAGTTGTTTCCGTCGAGAGATGAAGAGATGCAGCCTTTGTTTTTGGTGTGCTCGAAATAGACGATATCGTGGGATTTTATTTTCTCCTTATTGTCGTATTGATCTGCCTTGCAGTGTTCAATGAATTTCCATAAATTCTTGCTCTTGTTCTCGTTTATGATCGCAGTTCTAATGTCGTTTGGGGTCTTTATAGCCGGACGGTTCTTTAGGTAACTGATGCTCAGAACGTCATCCTCAGGCAGAGGATTCAACGTGGGTTTTGTGTCCAGATATATTTCTTTGTTTTTTTCTTCAAAGTTCATGAAGCAGTCAGTGCTGACGTGATAGATGTTGAGCTAGTCGTCGAAGTAGATTTTGTCTCCGTCGTGCTGGTAGCTGCGATGCGAACCAATCTTCCAGATGATCTGAGAGGAAGGGCTGGCGCTGACTTCGATAGTGAAGGCTCCGTCGCCTGAGTCTGCGGCTTTGAGCAGTCCCCGCAGATAGGAATCGGACTCAACATGGCGAAAAATGGCTTAAGCTCCATAAAGCACAGGTTATCCCTTTTTGAGCCTCAGCGCATTATTGAGAGTCTATACTTCTGCTTGGGCTTTGATTTTGAGACTTTCGCGGTTGGGTGAGCTGAATGTTGAGGGCTTTACTTGGCGTTGGCAGGATCGTTAAGTTCGTCATTTATATCGAAACTGCTAGGCGGCATGATTTGGAAAAGGGATTCGCGATAGAAGTTGACCTGACTAAAGTCCGAGTATTTTTGATAGTAGATATTGGAGTCAGTAAAGCTTGTTTAGAAATGGTGTACCCTTTGGAAAGGATGAGACCCTTGGTCGATTCCTGGAATTATTTGGTGAGGTTGACGCCGTGGATGCGAATAATATCGCCCCAGCTCAAAACGTTTTCACTCATCTGCAAATATCTTAATAAATTATAAACATATCCTATTTGTTTCATAGCGGATTGCCTTATCTAATACAAATCAAGCGTGCCCCGTCTTCTTCTTCCTCAGCTCTAAATATCCCCAGAATTACCCTCGACCAGCTGGTCTTTTTGGTATCGCACCCAGGCGTAGTAGTAGGTGGGAATTATAAAAGTAACCAGTAACACCCATTTAAGGCCCAACCAGTACTTCTTTATCACTCTGTCCAACGTGAAAAACTAGTAGTCTATCTCGAACGTAGTCCACGGCCACTTCATCTCCCTGGCTTCTCGCTCGTCCTGGTGGAAGTTCTTAAAACTTTCAGCCTTGTCACTTGTGATATTGTGGTACTCAGGGTGGGGGTCCAGGGCTTCTTCGATCTAACGAGCCGAGTGCATAGTGCCTACTTCTCCTCGAGACTTTCCTCTTATGCCTCCCTTCTTCTGGTTGGGCAACCCTCCTCTATACCTTCCGAACTCGTCAATATTCAATCTTTTTTTAAGCTATTCGAGTCTGAATGTTCATGACGATACCTGTTTTGTTTGCGAGTGGCCAAATAAGATTTGGTGACTGGTGCTGATTCTGCTTCGGAACTCATGTAAAAGCTTTTACGGACACTTAGCAAAGAATCATACGCATCTCTGGTTTTGTTGTCAGTCAAAATAACAAAAGCTTCATTGAGTTATCTGAAGATATTGCCATCTCTTTAGGGGGTAAGGCCTTCAGTGAGTTCTGCGTAGGCTTTGCGAATATTGGCTTCGGTGGCCGAGCTGTCGACTCGAAGAATATCGTAATAGTTGACACGATCTCTAGTAGTAGCAGTCGCGAAGCTTCTGGCTAGCAGGGATGATGTATTGACTTTAGTGAAATAGCGCAGCAACATCAACGAGATGCTATTATTGATTTATAACTAGTAGCAACTTCATCATACATTCAGCTTTATATACCCTCAAACGATTGATTAAATGCTAGTAGTCATCATATTCTACAAACGAATCGTAAGTAGGCTTAATCTTCAAGAAAATTTTAATAACAAATGATGAGCTACTCATGTATAATACGGGTGATAGTAAGCATTATGTTATGAGGATAGTGTTTTAATAAAAGTTTAAAATTAATGAGATTATTATTAATACTTAGATAATTTCTAGCGAACGATGGCCGAAGCAGTCAAAGTTATGGTCAGATGCCGCCCCATGAACGCTAAGTAAAAAGAACGAGGTACGTGTTCTCTCATGCAGCCTGCGTTAATGTCATAGACGTCGACTACAAAAATAATCAAATCATAATGTTTAAAGAAGATCGCAAAGAACAGCCCAAATCGTTCTCTTACGATTACGTTTTCGGTGCGTAAAGTCCTCAAGCTCTCATCTATTAACAGAGCGCATTTTCACTGGTTGACAATGTGCTTGACGGTTATAATGGAACTATTTTTGCTTACGGACAGACTGGTTGCGGAAAAACCCACACGATGATGGGTCTTCCAGACTCTTAAGAAGCCAAGGGTATCATTCCCCGAACATTCTCGCAAATCATTACGGTTACAAAGAACGACACGAGCAAGCATCATCTTATCCGTTGCAGTTTTATCGAAATCTACAACTAATAAATCCATGACTTGCTTGGAAAAGATGTAAAGGCCAGAATGTAACTCAAGGAATCGCCTGATAAAGGAGTCTTTGTCAAGGATTTGTTGCAAATATAGGTAGATTCTATCCAAAAAATGTAGTATTACATGGACATTGGCTTTAAAAATAGAGCCACAAGAGCCACCAACATGAATGCAGAGTCCTCTCGGTCCCACAGCATCTTCAGCATTTATATTGATTCCCAGGAAAACGATGACAAAGGCAACTAAAAATATAAGGCTTCCAAGTTGAATCTAGTCGATTTAGCCGGATCCGAAAGGGCTAGCAAGACTGGAGCGACTGGTGACGGAATGAAAGAGGCAACGAAAATCAACTTGTCTTTGAGCGCTTTAGGTAACGTGATTTCTGCCTTGGTAGATGGTAAGACCCACCATATACCTTATAGAGACTCAAAATTAACCAGACTTCTTCAAGATTCGTTGGGCGGCAACACAAAAACTATCATGATAGCTGCTATTTCTCCAGCTAACTACAACTACGACTAAACTTTAAGCACTTTGCGTTATGCGAGCAGAGCAAAGTTCATTCAAAATAAGCCTAAAATCAATGAAGACCCGAAGGATGCTCTTCTAAGGTAGTACATGGATGAAATAAAAAAACTAAAAATGATGCTTGAAGGCAAGGTTCCTCTTGATCCCAGTGCTCTGACTGTCTCTTTACCTGGCTAAACTATTATTCAGTAGAGAATCGTGTACAGAGTAAATGACAATAAAGAAAATAATAGCGAGCTAGAGGAGGAACTTAAAAGCAAAGAAGACCAGTTGAGAAGCTAACAGTAAGAAAAACGTTTGCTACAAGAAAAACTTTGTAATTTAGAGAAACATTTTGAGCATAAAGGGCCAGAAAAAGAAGACAAATCTTAGCTGTAGAAAATAAAAAAATTGAAAGAAAAGCTGAAAAATCAAAAAAAGAAGTAAGAGGAGTACCAGAAATAGAATGAGAGAAGATAATAGGAGCTTTTGAATATATAAAAAAATTATAAATCTTTGAATGAGTAAGTGGACGAGATGAAAAAAAGATTCAAAGAAATAAAAGGTAAATACATGGCTAATCTCGAATAGCTAAAAGACATACAAAATTAGCATTAGGACTAAAAAGAAGATCTTCTTGACACAATAAGAGAACAGGAAAAAGAGGTAAAGAAGTTCACAGCGATTCTTAACATCATCATGAGTCAAGATCAGATCGACTACATCGTTAATAACTCTGAATGGAGCTAGGAAAGACAAGAATGGAATGTTCCTTACTTCACTTACAAGGAAAAAAACATGGGCCTGCCCAAGCTGGCCTACACTGGAGGTCTCAACAAAAAATAGTCGACTTAGCTTGAAAAAGATAAAAAATAAATAGTTTTTAAAACAAGCACTTCACAGAGAGACACTGAAAGAGTAGGAAACGATGGATTCAGAGTGAATCATGTGCTGCGAGGAGCTCGAGAAGGAGAAAGTTTCAACATGCATTCTCATTCTGTAAAATCAACTACTATGGTAAATCGGGCACAACTTACTCCTCTGAAAAATGACACTTACGAGAAGGCAAGGGGAGAGCTGATTTCTTTCTAGTCGGCAGCGGTTGAGAAGAAAAAAGTGGCAAAATTGAATCCTATTCAGGGCGGGCTTGACAGTCGTAAGCATCTTTGATTAAGTGACATCTAACTATTGATCATTACTGTAAACAACTATTGATCATTACTGTAAACAGTATATAAAATCTTTTTTGTCAAAGTTTGAATCAAAAAAGATTAGTCAAAATTTGCTATAATTCATTTTTTATTAGGTTAAGTTGGATGATAATAATCTGTACCGTCTTTTATTATTAATATTACCGAATGCGAAATAACTTACCTGAGATTATTTCAAGCACATCTCGGGACCACCCTAAATAGACTTCTCATAAGCATAACCACACACCTCCCAAAATCAACGTCAAAGGAATAACCCTTAAAGAATATTTTAGACTATGCGATGATCAAGGTTTTAATCACGCCATCAACTAAATCTAGTAAGAATCGGCCTCAGGGACAAACACGCCTGTCGAGACTCCCACCTTCGGCAACTAGGTCAGAAATAATGTAAGAGCTAAAATAAAACCTTAAATTTGCGAAGTTGACTATGAACCCACTTTCAAGCTCAATGCAGCCAAACCAGTTTTTTAGGCTCATAGGGTGCCCCTAAATGACCCTAACAGAATCACGTTTGATGAGCATTAAAAACCTTCAAATGCAAACTAGGTTTTTAACAAAAAGAAAGAGCGAAAGAAAATTTACACTAAAGTAAATCCTAAAAGCAATAAAGCGCATTTTGAAGCTTTGAATCGTTCAACCTTAAATTCTTTTTATCAGGTTGAGGACAATAAAAAAAAAATAATGAGAAAAGTGGAGGCTGACAAGTAGAGGGCGAACTAGTTCAGGCTTAGCTAGGCTTTTTTCATAACAAAGTACGGTTCGAAATTCAATATTGATGTCAAAAATCTCATAAAAAATCATTGACTTTTCAAATTAGAAGTTTAAAAAAATTGATTAATTCTTCATGATAATATTAAAATATCAATAAAAATATAAATATTCTCTTCATTTGATTATGTTGATGGCATCGATTTAAGTTGCTTAGACATGATAATGATGATAAACTTTTTTTAACAGCGGAATATATTTAATTTCAGAAAAATAAGGCATGCGGTTATCTTCGAGTCGAAACAAAAAAGGAGTATAGTTATTTTCGGACTTGATGCTGATGAAGTTCAAGCCCAAAAACGAGTAGGGTAATAGACTTTACAAGAATGAGCCTTCGCACAAAAGAATAGAAGAAGACATCAAGGCTGATCGCAAAAAAGTATTGGTGCATCAGATTCGTTTTTTGGAGCTGGCTTCCAAAGACGCCGTCATCATAGGCAATTACAACCAACTAGACATGATTAATATCGACGGCCTGTCTCACAACTTCGTCGACACATTCTTGTATTGGTCTCTCAATATTTCTAAACCCATCATGAGTGTCAAAATCAACCCTAAGCGTAAGCATGAGGAGATTTAGGTTAAATAATGATGTTGTCGACAAGCAAGAGCATCTTGCTGTATCGCTACAATTCAGTCAAAAAATAACGTCGGCAGCCCGACCTGGTGGCTTCTTTTGAAGTATAACATGAGGTCTGGCACATACAGTTCGCGACTCAAGATAATATTGCCATTTTCTACTAGAGACACTTTGAAATATATTTTTTCAGCGAAAACAATCAGATTGAAAAAAGATTGAGTAAACCCTACCCAGTTGATTAAAAAATGCGTCTTTTAGCAGTCCCCCAGGCAGCTGATCAAACAATCAACATTTTTTTCGACCAATCTGAGCCCAAAGCTCCAACGTTCGAACTGCGTTGTTTGGAGATCAACATTTTCGACTAGAATATTCGCGTTAATCAGCATTACAAAATCTATGATATCATGAAGACACTGAGAAAACACTTGAAAATATAAAACTACGGCAAAGACATAGTCCTGAACCTAGGCCAGGAAGTTCTTGTTGCTCGAAAAGGCTATATAGTGGGCTCGGTGAATGTAAATCTGCAGACTTAAAATGGATTACTTAAGTATATTCCTGATAAAAAGTTGTTAGTGCATATAGAGACTACAACTATGGAAATATACCGATTTTAGCTAAATACGAGCTCAACTCCTCATAGAATATAGCTTACTTCAATCGATTCTATATAAATAAAGCCACACCATTAAAAATGGAAGCTCAGAACTGTCCTTCCTGTGCTGTAAAAAAATTACGTCCTTTTCTATGAAGATGTTAAAAGCAACAAGACCACTCAGGGTTAGATCTTCTATTCATTTCTTCTCAGCTACACAGTCGATATCTCAGTCAAAATCAATCAAATTCTGGATAGCAACAAAAACATGGCCGATCTTACTCCTGAGCAGCTTGAGGCTAAGTGCGATATTCTCAGAAAAATGGGAATGAAAGATCATGAAATATATTTGTAATTTTGGCACAAATCATCTCGATCTTCAGTCAGGGACTATCAACTTTTGTTGGCGACTAACGACTACAAGATAATAAAACAGTAGGTATAGAACAAGATGAAAAAAATGTCTATGAGTTTCAAAGAAGTGGCTAAAATATAAGAAACTTGCCTGTAGCTACTGAAACCAAGAGTTTTGTCTGAATAATGTAACTAAGAACTTCTCAAAGACTACTTGATCTCTGCTCTTCTTTTAAGAAAACTAAAGCTGTATAAAGAGCTGTAGGTATTCGACAAGAGTAATGAGTTGATGAGTACCGATAAGCCCTTGCTGATAAATATTCAGGACTATACTAATTTTAAGAATAAGGACATCAAATAGTTCCTTTTCTAGCGCTTCAACTCGAAAATGTATAAAAATCCTAAGCTGATTAAAATCACAAGAATCATTCTGAATCATTTTAGGTTTACCTATAGGTACATTTACAAGGAGATCATGCACTAAGTAATCAAAATTTCCAAAAATGATTTCATCTAAGCACTCAAAGCTATTCCTTAGTTGTTGCCTATAACTTAAAAATAGACAAATCCAGACGGATAGCTTGAAGATATTCTGTATCATGGGGTGTGGAGACCTATTCCTGACTCCTAGTGGTAAAAGAACATGCATTTGCAGTCTCTTCGCAACATTTACAACAAAGAAGTCGTCGACGAATTCATCAAAAGTGTCTGGTTCAGACGCAACTGGCTGACTTTTCATCATTTAATCCCTTTGAAAAAGGAATAGATCAAGGCAATCAACACTAAAACCAATTCAGTCGATATCTTCTACAGAGTCATCTAGAGTCTACACCACGCTATTTCTGATCAAAATGTCCTCAGCTAGACCTTATCGCATATCGAAAACAAATATGAACTGTTTCCCTAGCATCTGAAACAAAGACTTTCACTGTACATTTCCCTCTACAAATACTATGACTCGTACTCTCGAGAAGCTAAAATAGCCAGTTTTACCTTATAATAATTTCTTAATTTCAGAGACTTTGATCTTTTCAAAAACTTTTTCTAACTAGAAAAAGTCAGGAAAAATGCTCTTTTAAGATAGATCAGAGAAATTTACGTTCGCTAAGTCCCTAATGGCTAAGGCAGAGGATTTTTTAACAGCAGTTTGTTGAATTACTTTAAATCTGATATTTCTTAGATATCAAATCTCAAGCATATGCTTAATCGTATCAACAACTAGAAGAAAGAATTCCACGAAACGAATGAAGAAATGTATGAAATACTGGTAGAAGCAATGATTATCAAGCTCAAGGTAGGCAGCTCTAATGACATTCCCATCGATTAAGTGCTTATTTACGTCCAGAACATTCCGCTCAACAGCCGCAACAGCTTCATCATTGAAAGTTTATAAATTATTCAAAAAATCAGCGAGGAAAGTGACACTTTAAAGAAAATGAGAATCAATATGAGCCTCAGAGACATCATAGACAACTACTAGAAAGTTATCTAAAAAATGGTGGAATACTAGATCAAAAAACATGAAATTTTATCATTGGATAACCCTAAAACGATTGTGGCCAGAACATATCGGCTTTTGTCTGAAATACAAAGTTTCAAAGAGAAAATATACGGCTAAAATTATAACTAATTATCTTTTTTCATCTTTTTGTCAAAAATACTGTAACACGATAACAAAGTGCCTATAGCGATTGACATTCTTCAGGATTAGTACCTAAATAGTTACTTTTTTATTGATATTCCGATTATTCAAAGTTTAGTCTACTATATGTACAGGTGGAAATTTTCAACTAACGACAATTATGTGAGCAACAGCACTTATGTAACTTCCATTCTAAAAATGCTTCCTGAGGATGATCCCGTTCGCAAGTTTTTGTAAAATTAAACCAAATTTGCAGTTTTGCTTTCAACTCCTCGCAATCCTGTGTTGTATCCTCTTTCCTCCGAATCTAGATTCCCACGCATTACTGAGCTGTAAAACATTCTTAAGTACATGGATAAAGCCTCACTTGCTAAGATAAACATTGATTAAATCATATCTTGTATGAAAAAAATGGAAGAACTTGAGCCACACATGTAGGACAAGTCTTCGATTGTGCCTCCTCCCTCCATTCTGAGATAAAAAATTGAAGAAGATGCAGTTTATCAAGTGTTTATTGCCATTTTCGCCCATAAAAATATGATCCGATAAGTTTTACCAATTTTAAGGAAATTTTATGAAACCGATAAGTAGCGGGCTTCGATAGCTGTGATGATAGTCATTTTCCAAATATCGATTGAGCTTAATGAAGCCAGCAAAGTTCTTATCACTAGAATCTGCTCCTACCTGTATTATAAGCCTTCATAGCTGCTTAACGTTCTTGACGGTCTTCTTTAAAATAAGTTCACTGGTCTTGAAGCCACTCGCTATTTCAAGGGCATTTACAAAAAAATTAGAGATTAAAATCTGAACTTTAAGCCGCAGGGAAATCCAGCCTTTAATGAACATTTTGAGGATTTGAAAATCGATGCTGCATAGGAAAAACTAAGAAAATCTAAGCTTGTAAAGGGGACTCTTGTGCGATTGAAAAAATCAAGAAAAGTATTTTTGCACAATTACATGTATGACTTTGTTTTTCTTATCTTCTGTCATGATCCTCTAGATGCTGCAATTTTCCTCAAGTACTTGCCTCAAGCCACATGGAAAGAATTAAAAAGCTTTTTATTGTTTTTAGTCAAATAGATTATTTTCGATTAGCCTAGAGTGGTTCAAATAATATAAAAAATCTTTTACATAGTATTTAAAAATTACAGAGAAAACCTTGATATATTCCGACTGGTTAGCTAATTTAAAAGAAGACCTTTGAACTATAAAATTTAGCTGACGAAAAGCGATGAGATGAGCTAATATTAAAGAAAAATATAAAGCAACTTTTAAACATTCAACGGATTGAATGCTTCCTGGAATAAGTAGACTTCTCATTAGTTGAAAAGGCAACTTACGCTTGCTTCCAAAGAACAGGCTTTGAATGACTCTATATAAAATATCTAAATTTTTGATTAAACTAAGCTAGGCTAAGCAGGTGAAGAAGATCTTAAACATTAGTCAGAAGAGCCCATACCGAATCCTTTCTTCCGATTCTTCCAAACAGAAAAGCCAGTCCATATTGCCTTCAATCCTTCGAACGAGAGAAAAACTTTCCTTAAAAGAGATAGTATGTCTAAGATCGAAATAAGAAAGTAATCCTCACATCGGATAAGTCCTATGATCCATCGAAATAGTGTCGATGAAAATGAATTCAAAATTAAGCCTCTAATCAAAGATGATAAGGGCAACAATTAAAGAAAATATTTCAGTAACGACATTCGCTCAAGACACGTGTAATCAGATTCTAGAATAAACGATTTTGATGACAAAAAATCTGCGACGAAATCTTAAAAAAATGAGAAAAGTCCTCCTACAAGTCCAAACATAATAAAAATTTAAAGCAATCCTAGAGTGTCAAAAGACGAGTTTGTTAGAAAAGATGAATAAATTAATCATAACCAGTAGTAGCTTTATATAGCTGTCCACGATGTATAGATTTAACAAAGACAAAACTAATCTAAGGCATAAAATAATGATATAAAGATCAATTAACCTGAGTACCAGTAGGGCTTAACTCCTTCCGAACAACTTAATATCGATGTGCACGATATTCTGATAAGACTCTATGCTACATTCAACTCCAAAATACAAAATGAAGAACCATATAATGTTCGAAAGCTGTCGATTGAAAAACAAAAACACCCTGAAAAGTGGCCTCAGATTATCGCTGAGATCATCAGAAAAATTTACCATTAGCCAGAGCGCACCTACCAAATCGCTATCAAACTTATTGAACAAATCGGGCATCGATTCAGTTAGTTAGGTATTAATCAGAACAACGCTTAAATTTACTACAAAATAGCCACTCTTTAGTCCAAATACGGTCTAGATCTGCCCCTGCATGTGATGCTTCCGCTGGATAGACTTTACCTGCAGAAAAATTCTGAGTAGGAACTCTTCTAGAGTCTCAAATAAAGCATAATTGCTAACTGCGATGACTAGAATATAGAGAAGGTGTCCAAGATGATAACTATCGGATTTCGGAAGAATACTTACGAAGTGAAACTGCTGGTTACCTACATACAGCACATAATAAAGAACATTCCTTAAGGACTTGCGATAGAAGCATACTAGAACTATTTGCGCCAGATAAAGAGACTTGTATAGACAATGAATGTCAAGATTCTGATCATCGAGGCGTAGAATATCGTCAAAAATATCAACCACATCGACCTTAGAACTGGTTTGGTCAACCATATTATTCATCTTATCAAAAAAGGTGGCTTTTCCAAGGAAGCTAAGGAACTAACTCAAAAACTCGGTTGATTAACCTCACATATTTTAAATATCTTTCTAATATCATCAAACTTATAAAAATAAAAAATGAAGTTTAATTCTGTATTGATTAAAAAAGAATAGAGTTATGTCCTCTATCAACAAATTCGGAGCTTTGGCCGGACTAATAAAAAAAGTGAAGAGAACCGGATGGCTAAGATACCTCCCTTCAGAACACGTGGAATCAGTGGGCGATCACTCTTCTAAAATTGCTTTTTTGAGCTTATATTTGCGAGGCATCGAGAACATAGATTGCAATAAGTGCATCCAAATGGCACTCATTCACGACATCGCGTAGGGAATAGTAGGAGATTTCACTCCATACTGCAAAATAACGTATCTGAGCTGTTATGAAGGCCGTAGTAAAAATACCATAAGGAATTTGATGCCTTCAGACAGATTTTTAGGGAAACAGGGTAGTAAAATTTGAAGTTCTACGAAGGTCTATGGCAGGAATACGAGAGGTGCGAGACCTACGAGGCCAAAATAGTCAAGGACTTGGACAAATTAGAAATGATCCAGCAAGCTTTTCAGTACGAAAAAGACCATAAAATAGACCTGAATGAGTTCTATGGCTGCGTGGCTTCAATGCGCACTACCCTCATCAAGTAATGGGCTCAATAACTGCTACAGTAAAGGAACAACTTTTTTCAAAAAAATAATAAACCCTAATGAAAATATGATTTTTGATCTTAGTCAGCCCTAGAAACACTAAAAATGATTATCAAAAGAATCAAAAAAGATATAGGAAATTTTTTTTGTATGATATCTTTAACCATAAATATAAATTTTTGTAAATGTTGTAGTTTGAGCCAGGCCGACCAATTAAAGAAACCAAGGACTATCTTGCCAAATTCCCTAAATTTTCGCTTATTTAGAAGATAACTCCTCAGTTTTACCCTACCCTGGTCGAGGCTTCCGCTTCGGTCGCACAGGTCATCAGGAACGAAATCCAGAAGAAAAACAATCTTGGACAGACTTTCGTTTTAGGACTGGCAACGGGCAGCACACCGATTGCTTTATATCGTGAACTGGTAAGACTTCACAAACAGGGTGAGCTTAGTTTCAAGAATGTGGTGACATTCAACCTCGATGAGTACTATCCGATTGAGAAAAACAATAAAGAGTCGTACAACTACTACATGAACTACCATCTTTTTGATCACATCGATATTCCCAAAGAAAACATCAACATTCCTAACGGATAAATCGATCGAGCTGAAGTCGTCAATTTCTGTTCTAACTATTAGAAAAAAATACTCTCTTATGGAGGAATCGACATTCAAATCCTCGGTGTGGGTCGAACTGGACACATAGGATTTAACGAACCGCCTTCTCCAGCCAACAGCATTACTAGATTAGTTTTTTTGCATAGATTGACAAGAAAAGATGCAGCCGGATCCTTTGGAGGATTCGACAACGTACCCAAGTGCGCTATCACCATGGGAATTGACACTATTCGTAGAGCTAAAAAGATATTCATCATGGCGTGGTCTTAGACCAAAGCAGAAATAGTCAGAAGAAGCATTTAAGAAGAAAAGTCAAACGATGTGCCCTCGACTTTCCTTCACGAACATCCTGACTCGACTTTCATTCTAGACAAAGCAGCAGGTGAACAGCTCACTAGGTTTAACACTCCTTGGGTGATCAAAGGAGACATCTAGGATCCAGTTTTACCTAAAACAGCCTTCTGGGTTCTGAAGTCGGTATGCTGGCTGTCACTCAAAGTCAAAAAACCTTTCTTGAGACTAACATACAACGATTATTAGGACGAGCACTTGTCTTAGCTTATTAACTACTGTGCCAAAGGAAATGTGGAGGACTTAAACCTTTACTGCTATAAGAAACTTATGGCTAAAATCAGTGGTTGGCCTTTGGGATTTCGTCCTTAAGATTCAGACAACTAGGGTCTAGCTTCTATAGCTAAGAAGGCCACTCACTCTGAAAAAATTCTCATCTTTTCGCCTCACCCCGGAAACGATGTGATTTCGATGGGAGCTACCATAAAGAAACTGCATGAGCAGGGTCATGATGTCTACGTGGCCTATATGACCTCAGGCACTAATGGAGTCTTTGACCACGATGCAGAAAAGTATCTTTATTTTTTGAAGGACTTTACTAACTAGTTCTTCTGGAAGCTGACCAAACACTAAAATAGCGGCACTTTTATCTGCTAGTGCAACAATCTCATGGACAAAGCTCTGAAGGCTTTCGAGCAAGGAGCCTAATAAGATCGCAAAACAGACCTTATTTTGGCAATAAAAGAGTTCATTCGCAGCAGTTAGTCAAAAATGGCTTTGGGAAGTATTGGAATTAGACCTGAAAAGTCATTCTGTCTCAATCTTCCTTTTTATCGCAACACGATGAAATCAAATAGAGCCATAACAGAAAAAGATGAAGAAATTGTTAAAAGTCTGATGCGATTGATCGAACCCACAGTCATATACGCCGCTGGTATTTTTATTATCATTCAGGTGACTTTACTGACCCTCACAGGACTAATCGAAAGTGCCTTTAGTTGCTTTTGAAAATTAAGAATGATTAGGGCCGATAGGCAGCAAAAGATCCGAACTTCAAAAACTTGTTCCCTGCTCCTGAAAAAATATTTTTTTATCGAGGTGCTTGGCACGAGTGGACGGTTCCGATGGCCAGAATCATAGTGCCGCTGTCTCCCAAGGATGTAGAGCAAAAATACAACGCAATCATAAGGCACCAGTCCCAAAAAGACAACCCAATGTTTCCAGGAGATGATAAGCGTTAGTTCTGGTTGCGTGTTCAGCAGCGCAACCGCTAAACAGCCAGCACGTTGCATCAGCTAGGCTTCCCAGACTATGAAGCCTGCGAGTGTTTTGTCAATCTAAACGACCTAAATGCATATGATGAGATTTGATGAATATGATGATTCGGAAGTATCAATCGACATTTAAATCAATTAGAAGGTTTGGCGCCATCGAGTTTGCTAGCAGGCCTGATCAAGCTTTCGTTCTTACTGATATTTATATACTTGGGCGCCTTGAAAAGAGCTGTTTTGTCTTTAATTTCCTTAGGCGAATACACACTGGTCACGTTTGTCTTTACCGCCTTCCATCCACTATCTCCCTTACTTTCAAACGATTTATTGTAGTAAGGCTTGGAAGCTATGTATCCGCTCTGGCTCTATCTTTTGGGTTCTACCTTGTATTACTACTTGTGCTACAAAACTGAAGGTTAAGGACTTTTTTTGTAACTATTTTGAGAAATATTTTCGATGTTTTTGGTCATGTCTTTGGCAGATTTTACATACTTAAGTGTTGGTCTTTAGATCTTCTTTTATACCTATGCTCCTTTAGTGTAGGTAGTGTGGACTGTAGTCGTTCTGAATTTCTCATTTGAATATTTTTTGGACAGTTCTCCTCTGTCGACTATCACTGTTTTGTTGGCCACTGTATACGTTGAAGTAGAGGGACTCTGCACGTTAGTTTTATTCAATCCTGTTTGCAAATACTTGGCTGAGTTGACTCCACTACCTAACGATGCTGAAAGTCCTTTTGCTTTGGGTGTTGAGATGCCATATACCAGTTTTCGGTACTAGTCAACTGCATACTTTTTATTATCGTCGACTGAAGTAGTGATAATAGCTTCACAGGCCACTTATTCTTCGGGTTTATGAAAAGCTTTGACTGCTTCGTGATTTAAAATGTCTTAAACTGTAAGTCTTTTGTGGGGGTTAAAGGCGAGCATGCCTTCGAGCAGTTCAGGAAAAGGAGCTGAAAACTATTTGAGAAAGTTGTTAGATTTGGAGTTCAGAGGTATTTTTATTTCTTTTATCATGGACTTAGCTACTTCTGATTCAAGCGAGTCGATTTCTTACTAGCTAGGATAGCCTGTAAACTGACAAATCTTTTACAGTTGGTCTAAAGTAGAGTTCCCTGGGAAAAGAGGTTTTTGAGCTAGGATTTCATAGATGATACAACCGAAACTCCAGATATCGGCAGGTGTCGAATAGGACCTTGATCCTAGCAAAACTTAAGGTGCTCGATACCATCTAGTAGCAACTCCTTACGTGAGTACAGCCTGGTTGTCCTGCACCTTGCCCAGGGAGCGAACTAATCCGAAATCGCATAGACGTATGGAGCAGTTGGAATTAACAAGTATGTTTGAGGGTTTGAGATCTCTGTGTATGATTGAGCCTGTATGTAGGTACCTGAGTGCTTTAGCCATTTGGTAGATAATGAACTTGATGTGTACTTCTTTGAGAATGCCTTCAGAGATGACATTGTGCAGGTCCGCCTCCATGAACTCGAACAGAAGGTACACGTCTTTATTGTTTTCTGCGTGCATGGTGTCATGCAGCTTAATTATATTCGGGTGGGACAGCTGCTTCAGTATCTATATTTCCCTATAAGTGCGCTGGGCGTCAGTAGCATGCTGGAATGCGTCGAAAATCTTTTTGAGGGCATATATGCGCTTGGTTGTTTTTTCCTCAACTTTCCATACATGACCATAAGCGCCCGATCCCACCTTCTTGAGCACGTTGAAGCGCCGCATTATGTGATTTTAGATGTAGGTAGCCTGATTCTGTGACATAACTTGATTATTAAATGAAATCTAGCGCATCCACATCAACTAATCTCATCTAATTACAGATTAATCTTATCACAAATTAGTAAAAAACATCGAAAATACTAACAAATCAAATAATTAAATCAAGAAGCGAATGTTTTTTCTTAAACTTTTGTGAAATACCTGAGATAGAGGTAGTTGAGTTTGTTGACGTAGACCAAGTAATAGGGATTTGCCCTTCTTGAATAGTATTAAATTATTTTTTGATATTTTTTATTGAGAAAATCCACTTTTTTATTCCTTTACTGCTGGTTGGACTCGCCTACTATTGCCTTCTCAAGCATATTGCTTTAGCCAATCAAAGCTAAAGTGTATTCTTACTAGTTATTGAACTATCCGCTTTTCTTTCTTTATGGGCTTGTCGTTCTTTGAATCGGAGCTGGCTCGAAGTCGATTTGGCAGGGCTGGAACTTTGTAATGTATTTTAAAATTCCTCTCAGAAATATTTCTGGTTGATTGAATTTAAAATCTTTCTTGATCTCTTCTGATTAGTGGTACAGCTTAATGCTTTTATATTTTTTAATCACCATCTTAATGGTTTTTTGCGTCTAGTTATATAAAATGGTGTCAATGCACTGAAGCTAAGCCGAAACAGTTAACCGCAGTCGATTGCTGGTGGCTTCTGTTTGCTATTTTCCTTAAGACATGCTTGACTTTCGACCATAGCTATCTCCGTTTTTCTGTCCTTTGATCAGTTAATGAAAGATTAAAAAATGCGTTTCTGCGATGCCTACATATATGCTGTGTTTCCGAGGAGTAAGATCTTTGACCAAGATGAGCGAAGAATACGTTTAAATAAGCTCTTGATAATAAAAAGTATCTCCTAGTTGGAACTTTCCGACTCGTTGCATTTACAAAAAAAAATCATTTTTGTGATGGATTTTAGCATCAAAATTGATTAGCGGACGAATCAGATCTTTGAGATGTAGATCATAGTCGAAGCAGCGACCCATTATGTCTTCAAAAAAGTCACGACTATCTGAAATTTTGGGTTGAAAACCTCCTTAAAGTAAATGAATCCTAACTGAGTTTTTAAGGGGAAAATTCTTTTTGATTTAAACTATGTAGCGACTTTAAACGTCACTGCTTCTTTTCGTTTTTAATTTAAATAGATCTTGTTTTATTTCTTACGGCAACTCTTTGTGGTAATTTTATAGAAAAATTGATATTATGAGTTTGTCATAGGCGACATGCAGAGAGTATACTTCCTTGGGAAAAGCGTATAGTTATTTATGTAATAGCTATACTACTTGTGGTTAAATGAAAACTTTTGAAATGATTCTGCGTAACTATTAAGAGTCAGTTCGTTTATAAGACTAGCTATGAGGCTACATGCGATATTATAAATAAAAATAATATACTCAATCGACATTAGAACTTAAAGAAAATAATTGCTGATCAATCTTAAATTTAAAAGAAAATATTGTTAAAAAAGTTAAGATAGTGCAATAAAGAGCTGCGCAATCATTAATTCAAACTTCGTCTTGGAAGCATTCAAAAATGAGTTCGCCTTGCTCATTTTCATACTCCCTGATTCTGTCCTAAGTTTTTAGTTCGTTGTATTCCATGGACTCAGAGTTGTCCAGGTCGACATCTTTTGGGTGAAACATATGAGCGCACAAATCCAGAACAGTACGTTTGTCTATTTCTGCGGCTTCGTTTTCGGAAGTGTTGATTTGCGAGTAGTACTAAACGAAATCGCTGATTCGCTATACAAAGTTGCAGTTTTCTTTCTGCATTTTAAAATATTCTTCTTTGGAAAGGTAAGACAGACAGATAAGCAGGTGCATGAGAATTGAGACTTGCAAATTTGTCTATTTCAGCATAGTTAACATGGTCTGCATAAGCTTTTTAAGTAGATGTGTACTTGTTGTGCTTGCTTAGGGTCTTGGGAAAGAGCGTTGAGCGTGGTAGGAGCATGGATGATGTTGGCAAGTAATGCTGATCCGAAATCTAGTGAAAAATGATGAATTTTTTATTTAAGAGAACGCTTGATCAGAGTCATTAACCAGTTTACCATATCATTTTCAAGGAAAGTAGGTATAACTGTGTCCTTGACTGAACATTTCTGCAGCAGGGCAAGACAAAATCGCTGGATCACCGAACCGTGCTATTGTTACTTGAGAATCTAGCTTATTTGAAGGTTACTTTAATGACTTTGTTGATTACCACCATGTTGCGACGACTGGTAACATACTCGACTCCTCGCAAAGTGCTACACACTATACTCACCAAAGGAATCACAGCGTAACGTAGCTTAGGGCTTGAATGGTCGAGTAAAAACATCAAAAAATCGAATTTTTAGGTCTCATCGATTTTAAACAGATCGTTTCTGATTAACTAGTAAACTAGATTTTTTCGCAACTAGGGAGCAATCTGTAGAGCATTAACTCTGAAACTGAGCAACACCTAGCAAATGCCATCAATATTCTTTTCGGCCACGAAGCGATCTAGTTTGTTCTTGTGCTCAAAAAATACCACTTCAGTAGGTTCTTCGCCTTCTGGCTTGCCCTCATTCTAGACCACTTTGTAGTACTTTGCCAGCTGTATTTTGTAATTTTATATCATTTCGGCTATTTCTGGTTTCTGGGACTCCTTAAAGCCCGACAGCATTTGAATCAGATTGATAGTCACTCCAAATACATTTTTCGAAGCATTTATGATTTGCTTATGCTTTTTCTGATTTGCTTTGACTTCTCGCTACAAATTGATTTCCCTGATGCTGAGGCTGTTCTGGCTTTTTTTGAGAGCCACTAGTCGAGGTGGTTAAACTCCTTTGGTAAAGGCCTTATGCTTTTTGTCGACGTACTTGTCTAGGTGAGGCAAAATTACTTTTGATTTATTGCTGGAGATTGTCAGCTACTCTTCCCAAATCATTAGCTCTCAGATAGCTAGTGATCATTTAAGTTACGTCTTCGTACTAGAGAATAGACATGCAATTCAAATCAGATTATAAAAAATCAGCTAAAAAACATTTTTAACCTTATTGAAAATAAAAAAAGATAAGAAAACGGGTGTTAAAAAATGTATTAGAAAAGAAGAGTGGGCCTTTCTCACACAAGAATATATGAGCTGCTATATAATAGATGGGTCAGAGCGTGAGTTAGCAATACCGCAAACACATAATAGCTATGGGAGGGAGTCAGTAGTACTAGATGGACGTGAGGCTGCTCTAGTTTCACACCGAACCCCCTTCTTCTTTTTCCTCAGCTACCACCAAATTTATATCAGAAATAGAGTAGCTTTATTTGAAAGTTCAGGCCCATCCACTCGAGCAAGATCTGATCGCAGCTCTTGATCAGCGATTTTCAAAGCACAATACCATTAATAAGTAGGCCCTGCTTGCCCAAAACTCAATTTAGCCCTTGCTAAAGGTAGATGACAGCAAGTTCCCTTGGGAAGAATGGCAAGAACTGTCCACCAAAGAGTCCTTTCTTGCCCTTTTGAATCATTTGCAGCAGCTTCAACAAGTGGAAAAACAAATATAGGCTGTTTTTTAGCAGACAGAGAAAGGAGAAAAAGGATTCAAAAGTACTATGACCCTACGCAGGGCTATCAGTTTAGAAAAAAATTAATAGTAGCTAGACGCTGGGCTTCTAATGCGGCTTTTCTACCACTACTACCTGCTTCTACTCAAAAATAACGCTAACAGTGGAGAAAAAGCAGTTTTTCGTTTCCACTAGCAAACAGGTCGACTGTTGTGTTATATGGTGTTTTTCGGTTATCTAGGACTGTCACAGCTGTTCGAACTTTGCTACATGCTGGTTTATGTCAACAAGCATGGTGGAAAAACAATCAGGGATAAACTGCAAGTCATCAATTAAATGTACCACTGGGATTGTCTCAAAAATACCTACACGATCAACGTTGAAAAGCAACAACTTAGTGTCATTCAGACCGCCACTCGGCTCTACCTGGACTAATTGTACCTAAAAACTATGAGGGACGCATAGGATCCAGAAATACCCCTGACTGATGACACCCTTATGCCTATCAAAGTGTTTCCCATATCAAAAGTAAAGGAAAAGACTAAAAACTGATCCTAAAAACGTTTCAAACAATAAAATTTAGTTAATTATTTTTTTAATTGATAATATTTATATATATGAGTGCGCTGCTTTTTGATGCTTTTATCGTGTTCATTAGTCGTTGAAGAGGTAGGTGTCATGATAGCGAGATGGACTTCGACTCAAATGCGGCTGAAAAAATTCTTCTTCAAAATTTTAATGCCGGCTGCTTTCAAGAGGCGGCAATAAGTTATTCCGCCATTCCTAACTTTGCTCATCATCTTAATGTTCAAAAATTGAATAATTTGAACTTTTAAATTCACATCTTTAATGTATATTTAGCTCGTCTTTCTTTTGCTCAATTTTTATTATTTATTCTGACATAAGCGTTTTCCAAAGATCTAATTGATGTATCCTATCTTAGGTTGGATCAGAAGTATGACGCTGAGTCACTGCCATTCGTCTCAAATGCTTTTTTTTATGAATGTCTTCTTAATTTATAGCTTATTTATTCTAAGTTTTTTGAAGATTGGGCTGAAATCGCTGATAAGTTTTTGTTTTCCGATAGTTTTTCACTATCAGAAAATGATCTTCTTACTTTTTTTTTGTTTTCACTTAAGCATCTATATTCTCTAAAAATAGGTTCATTGTTTCACAAATTATTACAAATCAAATGAAATTGAATGGTATTAATATTTATTTCTTTAGTAAAAAAATATTTTTTATTCAAATGACG
>Ga0169931_10002432_pt1 | contig 30422 bp, 17 predicted proteins | sample Kivu_15m_20L_FD_129675 | JGI IMG/M metagenome (GOLD analysis project Ga0169931, IMG submission 129675) | Freshwater microbial communities from Lake Kivu, Western Province, Rwanda to study Microbial Dark Matter (Phase II) - Kivu_15m_20L... | ecosystem: Environmental > Aquatic > Freshwater > Lake...
CGTGAACACCACGTACCCCGCCTGCGCATACTTCTGCGCCATCAGCCAGTGCGTGTCCTTCGACAACACCCGAAACCCACCGCCGTGCACATAGAATACCACCGGCAGCGGCCGGGCTCCCCGAACGCGAGGACGCCAGACATCCAGCAGATGCTCCTTCAACCCCGTGTCACGATACGCCAGATTGGCGAGCACCTCGACCTCGTCTCCGCCGCGGCGCAGGTGCGGCAGCAGCCGTCCGGCCGCGGACAGCTTGCGAAAACCATGCTCCATCACCGCGCTGCCGAGGTCACGTTTCCATCGTTGCCACATGCTCGTTACTCTTCGTACCGCGGTCGGGTGTATCTGCCGGTCCAGCCCTAACCAATGCGGCGCGCCCGAAATGGGTGCGTGGCTTCGATCCTGCCGGGTAGCAGGGCGGCGGTCCGCCCCATCGCAGCGCACAGGACGCCGCACCCTCGCACGCAGACCCGCACGATCGCTGCGTGCGCTGCCGTACTTTTCTGTGTTGCCGCTCGTTGCAAGCCGGGCGTGAGCGGCGTACACCGTGCATCCCGAACCCCTTCAGGCAACGACAGGCATGAAGATCATCAGCTGGAACGTAAACGGCATTCGCTCTGCCGAGAAAAAGGGCTTCGCCGACTGGCTGGGCGCGTCCGACGCCCACATCGTTGGTTTGCAGGAGGTGCGAGCCGAGGCGTCCGCCATTCCGCCGACGCTGCTGCGGGCCCCCGGGTGGCACGCGCGCGTCGAGTCTGCGGATCGCAAGGGCTATTCGGGCGTCGGTCTGTGGTCACGCTCGGCTCCCGACGCCTATCACGCGACGCTCGGCCACCCTGAGATGGACGCCGAGGGACGGTTTCAGCTGGCCCGGTTTGGTGAGCTGACGGTGGTCAACAGCTATTTTCCCAACGGTTCGGGCAAAGACCGCGACAATGGGCGTGTACCCTTCAAGCTCGACTATTACCGCCGGGTGTTCGACCTGCTGAACGCCGATTTTCAGGCCGGCAGGCCGGCGGTGGTGATGGGCGACTTCAACACCGCCCATCGCGACGTCGATCTGGCGCGGCCCAAAGACAATGTTGGAACCAGCGGGTTTCTGCCCGAGGAGCGCGCCGAGCTGGAGCGCTGGATTCAGGCCGGCTGGGTGGACAGCTTTCGCCACCTGCACCCCGACACGCGCGACCGCTATACGTGGTGGAGCCAGCGTTTTGGAGTACGCGAGCGCAACATCGGCTGGCGTATCGACTATGCGCTGGTGTCGCCCGGCGCCCTGCCCTGGCTTCGGTCTGCCTGGATCGACGACCACGTAAAGGGCTCGGACCACTGCCCCATCGGTCTGGAGCTGGACGACGCGGTGCTCGGCGGCACCCCCTGAACCTTCTGTATCCTCGGCCACGACGGAATTCGCCATGCACCCTCTGCTTTATCAGTCCGGCACGAAACTCGCCCAACAGATTCAGCAACGAAAAATAACCTCTCGCGAGGTGGTAAGTGTCCATATTGAGTACGCGCGAACGGTAAATCCCGGGCTGAATGCCATTGTGGCCGACCGCTATGAGCAGGCGCTGCGAGAGGCCGACCTCGCCGATGAACAGGTCCGCGACCTGCCGGCCGACGAGCTTCCGCCGCTGCACGGGGTTCCCTGCACTATCAAGGAGTGTTTTCGGCTCACCGGCATGCCGAACACGTCGGGGCTGAAGAGCCGCATCGGCACCACGGTCGACTCGGACGCTGCGACGGTGGGGCGGCTGCGACGGGCCGGCGCCATCCCGCTGGGCGTCACCAACGTCTCGGAGCTCTGCATGTGGATGGAGAGCTCCAACCCGGTGTATGGTCGCACCAACAACCCGTATGACCGCAACCGGATCGTGGGCGGTTCGTCGGGGGGAGAAGGCTCGATCATTGGCTCGGGGGCCAGTCCGTTTGGTCTGGGGTCTGATGTTGGCGGCTCGATCCGCATGCCGGCCTTCTTTAACGGTGTGTTTGGGCACAAGCCCAGCGGCGGTGCGGTGCCGTGCACGGGTCAGTTCCCGTCGGGCTCGGGCGACATGTTGCGTTTTCTGACGACCGGACCGTTGGCCCGCCGCGCCGAGGACCTCATGCCGCTGCTGAAGCTGCTGGCGGGTCCCGACGCCGGTGACCCGTCGTGCGTGCCCATGCAGTGGGGTTCGCCAGGCGAGGTCTCGTTGAAAGGAATGCGGGTGATCAGCATCGAGACCAACGGGTTTCGTAGGCCATCGTCCGACCTTCTGGCGGCGCAGCGCAAAGCGGCCGCCCTGCTCGAGGCCGCCGGCGCCCGTGTCGAAGTGCGCACGATGCCGTTGCTCAAGCGGTCCCTCGAGATCTGGGCGTGGGGCCTCTCGCTGAGTGATCCGAACATCGACAGCTCTTTCGCGACCATGCTGGGGGGCGGTGCCCCGGTGGGTGTGGGAGCGCAGTTCGCGCGCTGGCTGGTGGGTCGCTCGGACCACACGCTGCCCGCGCTGGGTCTGGCGTTCGCCGAGTCGGTTCCGGCGCTGGCGCGCAAGGGAGACCCGCAGGCCGCGGAGTGGGCCGGGCAGCTGCGCGCCGAGCTCGACGAGCTGCTCGGCGAGGCCAATGTGATTCTGTATCCGTCCTACACGCGCCCTGCGCCACGTCATCGCGAGCCGTTCCTGACGCCCCTGGACTGGACCTACACGGCCATCCTGAACGTCATGCAGTTGCCGGTAACTCAGGTGCCCATGGGACTGAACGCGGCCGGACTGCCACTGGGTGTTCAGGTGGCTGGGCCGTGGGGAGCCGACCATGTGCCCATCGCCGTGGCGCAGTTTCTGGAAAAAGCCACCGGCGGCTGGGTTCCGCCTCACACGGCTGTTCGTCGCTAGCCTTCAGCGGGCAGCAGGCTCCGCCACGCGGGACAGGATTTGACCTTGGCGACCCGGGGCAGATCGCCTACGACCACGCTGTGATTCGTGTTTGACCTTTCATTCGCCAGCTCGGGACCGCCCGTTATGTCTGCACCCAAAACGCCGAACCGGAAATTCCTGCCGCGCGGCCTCGACATTCTCTTCGAAGACAAGCACATCATCGTGGTCAACAAGCCCACCGGGCTGCTGACCATGGCCACGCGCACCGAGACCGAGAAGACGGTTCACTGGGCGCTGTCCGATTATGTGCGGAAGGGGCAGGCGAAATCGCGCGAGCAGGCGTGGCTGGTGCATCGGCTGGACCGCGAGACCTCTGGTGTGCTCATTTTCGCGCGCAGCGAGCTCATGCGCGATCGGTTGCAGGCGTCGTGGGAGGACGTTCGCAAAACGTATGTCGCGGTCGTTCACGGAAAGGTCGCCCCACCCGAAGACACCATCAGCTCGTATTTAATCGAAGAATTAAATTATCGCGTTCACTCGACGAAAAATACGGAGCACGGAAAACTTGCCCATACGAAATATCGGGTACTCGAGCAGACCCTGCGCATGGCGCTGGTGGAGATCGACCTGCTGACCGGTCGTAAGCATCAGATTCGCGTGCACTTTTCGGAACGCGGAAATCCGGTCGTCGGCGACGAAATGTATGGCTCCGCCAAGGGAAATTCGGAAGGTCGGCTGGCGCTTCACGCGATGAAGATTGAATTTCCGCATCCGGCTTCTGGCGAAATCATGCGCTTTGAGGCCCCGCTGCCGGGCGCCTTTCTGGGCCTGATTCGCGGCTCGCGCAAACCCCTTCCCGTGTCTGAGCCACCGGTCATTGCTCCCGGACGTCCGGTGAGTTCTTCGGCGGCGACACCCCGAGGTGCCAGCCCCGGCACGAGCACGCCATCCGCCCCTGCGTCACCCCGTGGCGCGCGCGACGTAAAGGCCCCGCCGAGCTCCGACAGACCGCCCCGCACTACCGCACCGCCGGGTCGAACGCCACCTGCCCGCGGTAACCGGCGCGCTCAGGGCGACAAGCGCTGACGCGACCAGCTTCCGTCGGAGCACAGGCTGTAAACCAGACGGTCGTGCAGGCGCGACGTACGGCCCTGCCAGAACTCCACGCGGTCGGCCACCACCCGGAAGCCGCCCCAGTGCGGCGGGCGAGGGATGGGCCCGTCGCCAAACCGCTCCACGAATTCGCGCTCTCTTGCCGCCAGCGCAAATCGGTCCGCGATGGGCTCGCTCTGGTCCGATGCCCACGCGCCGATCTGACTGCTACGCGGGCGCGACTGAAAGTAGGCGTCGCTCTCGGCGTCGCTGACCTTTTCAACCCGCCCCTCGACACGCACCTGACGCTCCAGCTGCTGCCACAGAAACACCAGCGACGCCCAGGGGAACTGATCCAGCTCGCGCCCCTTTCGGGACAGGTAGTTGGTGTACAACACAAAGCCGCCCTGCGAGACCCCCTTCAACAGCACCACGCGGGCTGCAGGGCGTCCACTCGCCGATACGGTGGCCAGCGTCATGGCGTTGGGCTCGGTGACGCCGGCCTGCAGCGCAGCATCAAACCAGGAGGCGAACAGGGCGAAGGGATCAACCGGCGACTCCTCTTCGAGCAGTCCGTGAAGCGTGTAGTCGCGGCGAAGGTCGGCGATGTGGCTGGTCATGCAGAATACCCGGCATAGAGACAGCAACGGCCTAAATCGCGCCACCGCCGGGGTCAACCGCCGCCCTGCCCGTGGGTCCCCGAAGAAAATGCAGAGGGGCAGCAAAATTCGATGACGGGGCTCTGTTGAAGCGGCGCAACGCTCGCTATGGTACCGCGCGGACTCTACTTTTCACAAAGTTACCGTCTGCCTGCACAGGCCCTTCATGCGTTTCGCCCCTTCTGACCGGAGTCTGGTGATCTATGGAGACGTTGCTGTTGAGTTCGACCTGGGAACCCATTGGCCGGGTGGACTGGGAGAGAGCCATGGTGTTGTGGTGCAGCGGGCGAGCCGAGCTCGTGGAGACGTATGCCGACCGGGTCATCCGGACGGTGACGGCGTCGTTCGAGGTACCCGCGGTCATTCGCTACGTTCGCGGGCGCCATCGGCGTTCGCCGGTCGTGCGGTTCTCTCGCACCAATGTTTTTCACCGTGACGACGGGCACTGTCAGTACTGCGGCGTGCGGCTGCATCAGGACGATGCCACGTACGACCACGTCGTTCCCAAACGGTCGGGCGGCGGCACGACGTGGGAAAACATCGCGCTCTCGTGCCGGCCCTGTAACCAGCGCAAGGGTGGGCGCACCCCCGAACAGGCAGGCATGCGCCTGCGCTCCGTGCCGCACAGGCCGCGCGCCATCGACAACGAGTGGCTGCTTGGCCTGTCGCTCGAGCGCATGCCGGACGCGTGGTTGCCCTGGATTCGCGTGGCATGACGCCGCGTTGGCATCGGGCGCGCGGGTACGCTAAACAGAATGCCGCTCGCTGTTTTGCTTCTGCGTCGCCCTCTGTCCGGAATCTGTGTCATGCGCCATCGTCACCTTTCCCACCTGTCCCTCGTGCTGGTTGCCGCGCTGCTCAACGCCTGTGGCGATGAGAGCGCCACCGAACCCACACCCGATGCCGGAACCGACGCCGGCGATACCGGCATCCCCGGCGATGGCTCAGCGACCGACGCCGGAATCGACGAGGAGCAGGCCCTTCGCGACCTGATTCTTGGCGTGCCCGAGACCGGCCGGTTTGTGATCCCCGGCCTGACGGGTGAAGTGCACGTCATACGTACCGAGATGGATATTCCGCATCTGTATGCCGACAACCGCGATGACCTTCACCGCGTGCAGGGGTTTGTGCTGGCGCGTGACCGGTATTTTCAGTTTGAGTTGGCGCGGCGTCTGGCGCAGGGCCGGCTGTCGGAGCTGCTGGGCGAGCTGGGGCTGAGCATCGACCAGCAGTCGGCCGGCCAGGGGATGCGCGTGGTGACGCAGCGCATCTGGGAGCGCCTGACGGATTCGCAGCGCGCCGACTTTGAGGCGTTCGCCGCGGGCATAAACGCCTATGTGCAGGCCGCGAAGGCGGGCACGCAGCCGCTGCCGAGCGAGCTGATCACGGTAGGACCGCTGCTGGGGGCTGAAAACCCCGCCGACCTGATGCAGGAGGTGGCCGGCATTGACGTGGCGGCTTTTGGCGCGTTCGCCGTGTTTCAGCTGGGATACGAGACCACCGACCTGCTCCGCGAATCCATCTGGCAGGCCGCCGATTCCATGTACGACGGCACGGAACCACTCGCGGCGCTGCGCGAGGCAGCGCTGCAGCTGGACATCATCGACCACGTGGCGCCCGCGGTGAACGTGTCGTCGGCCGAAGGTTTTGCCGGTGCGCAAAACAAGTCCAACGACCTGTCGCCCGCTGTACCGTCACGCACGGACTTTCAGACCTCGCTGCGCCTGGATCCGGCGTGGCAGACCCGACTGGTACGACGCCACGAGCGCACGCAGAGCATGTTCCGGCGTGAAGAGGGCGGCGAGTACGGCTCGAACACATGGGCCGTCGGACCCGACGCCACCGGCGGTAACGGCACGCTGCTGGCCGGCGACGGACACCTGGGGCTGGGTGTGGCGCCGTTCTTTTACCAGATGGGCCGCCACCTGGGCCCCTTCGGAGACGGCAGCATTCACGAGGTGGGACTGTTTTTTCCAGGCCTGCCCATGATGGGCGTCGGCACCAACGGTCGCGTCGCGTGGAGCCAGACCTACCTCTATGGCGACATTACCGACTTTTATGCGCTGCCGGTGCAGCTGAACGCCGCGGGTGAACCGGCCACCTATGGCGCCGACGCTACCTCGCTGAACGAGGTCGAGGAGTCGTACGCGATCGCCGCGGTGCTGGGCGCCGAGGCGCGCACCGAGACCTGGAGCCGGTGGACCACCGCCAACGATTTATGGCTGGCCGACATCGAAGGCACCCTGCTGGAGAGTGTCGATGACGCAGACGGCCAGACGGTGATCACCATGCAGGGCGACCTGATTGTACCGGGCGACACCAACGGCGATGGCGAAATTACGGGTATTTTCTTCGATTATGTCGCATTCGATCCGGGCAATACCATTGGAGCGGTCGAGCAATTTGCACAGGCGAATAATATCGATGAATTCCGCGAAGCGACCCGCGGTCTGGTAGGATATGCCGGCAATTTCGTCGCTGCAGACGCGGACGGAAATATTCTTTATACCAGCTATAATGCCACTCCGTGCCGTCTGCCTCTGGGCGAACTCGGCAGCGGCGAAGCCTGGGACCCGACGCTCGACCCGCGTCGCGTCATTACCGGTGACGCCACCGGTTTCGATATTCCGCTCACCCCGGAAGGCAATATCGACGAGTCCACCGGGCGCGATCCGGTGTCTTGTGTGGTGCCGTTTGACGAGTGGCCGGTCGCGCTCAACCCGGCCAAAGGATTTGTCGCAAACGCCAACAACGACCCTTCGGGCGCGACCTTCGACAACAATATGTTCAACGACCCGTGGTATATCGGCTACGGGTTTTCGACAGGTTATCGGGCCGGAACCATTGAACAGGGATTGTCGGAGCTGGCCGCAGCACAGACCGCGGATCTGAATGCCATGGCAGATTTGCAGGGCGAAATTCGCTCCAGCGCCGCCGTCGAGTTCCTGGATGATCTACAGGCAGCCGTGGACGCCGCGCGCCTCGCCGAATCCGGGTCCGCGCTTCGAGCCGCCTACGACGTGAATCCCACGCAGATCGACGAAGCCATGGTACGCCTGACCGACTGGGCGCAAGACGGCTATCAGGCCGAGTCGGGCGTGGACACGTTCTACGAGATCGCTACCGAACAGAGCCGAGCCGACGCCGTCGCTACCATGATTTTCAATCAGTGGCTCAAAGAGGTCGTGCGGCTGGCGCTCGCCGATGAGCCCATTGAGCTGGCCTTTGCGCCCTCGCCCAACGAGATTCGCCTGCGAACCCTGCGCCTGATGGTCAATCACCGCGGTGCGGGCGGCGAAGACGCCATCGCCGGCTGGAACCCCGACACGCAGGAGTCTGCGCTCTGGGATGTTCTGGGCACGGACCGCGTCGAGACCTCGAACGAGATCATCGTGCAGGCGCTGACCGATGCGCTTGCGACCCTCTCGGGACCCGACCGCGGCCCCGACAAGGGTGGCTTTGAGACCACGGACATGAGCGCGTGGCTGTGGGGGCTGCGCCATCAGGTTCGGTTCCGTTCCCTGCTGGTGGACTACGCGGGCGACAGCCCGATCGTGGAGATTGTCGCCGGAGACTTTGCCATCAATACCAGCGTACTGCCGCTGGCGGAGTCGTACAGCGAAGGCGACCCCCGCCAGCGGCTGACCTGGTTTCCGCGGCACGGCGATTTATTTGCGGTGGACGCGCCCAACTATCAGCTGATTTCGGATAATTATTATTATTCGTCGGGGCCGGTTATGCGCATGGTCATTTCGTTGAACAATGGCGTCACCGAAGGCCGCAATATTCTGCCCGGCGGACAGTCAGGACGTATGGAATCAGAGCACTTTGCTGACCAGTGCGCGCTCTGGCTGGGCAACGACACGGTGCCCATGCGGCTGGACGTGGAGCAGGTTGTCGAAGGCGCCACGGGGCGTGAATATTATTCCGCCCAATAACACGCCGCACCTTCCCATCGCGCTGCCGGTTCAGTCCGACGCCAGATTGCGAAAACGAACGTGAAGGTGGTCGGCGTGGCCTGACTCGTGACGAATAATGGCGCGCCCACCCCCGCGATTGGGGTATTCGAACCACTCGGCGAGCTGCTCGTCGGTGGCACCTCGCGCGCGGGCATACTCATAGAGCGGCTGCTGCAGGTCGTAGTCCACAAACAGGTATTCCACGACGCCCTGCTCAATCCAGGTGCGAAACAGATACCATTGCAGGCGAACATCAAGCTCTTCGGGCTCGACCGATTGCCAGCCGCTCAGGTCGTCGACGCCCAGCCGGTAGTACGTAATGTCAGCGTCGAGGCCGTTCTGATGGCTGGCGTGCGGACTCATGCGCCCGCCGCGAGCGAAGGACAGGTCATGAATCATGACGTCCGGCACCTCGACGTACCGGGCCACAACGCGCGCAATGCCATTGCGAATCGAGGCCACCGTCGCGGGGGTTCCGAAAGCACGCTCGGCGTTGCGCACGCGGAAGCCGGTGCCCTCTTCCAGCTGCACGCCACCCCGAAGTCGACCGCGGTTGGGCGAACCCGTGCCGCCAGAACCCGAGGCCTCGACGTAAATCACCAGCTCCTGACCAATCCGTAGGCGATCCAGATTGGCCCGGCGGTTCCAGCGCTGCAAATCGGACAGCGAGAACCCGTTGCGGCGGGCGATGGTGGTCGCCGTGTCGCCGCTGCGGACGGTGTAGGTCGAGCGCTCGCGTTCGCTGCCCGAGGACGACGAGGACGACGAGCCCGACGTGCGAATGGTGAGCACCTGCCCGATGTCCAGACGGTCGCTGCTCAGGCCGTTCCAGCGACGAATGTCATCGACCGATACATCGTATTCCTCGGCGATCTCGCTGAGTGTATCGCCGGGTGCCACCTCGTACCGAATGCGCCCGACCAGCTCGAGCGCGTCGTCGGCAGCAGGCACTTCGGGAAACATCACGCCGCCCTGCCACGGTGTATCCAGCGCGAGCTGCGGAGAAAAGCCGGGCACGAGCGGCGCACCTTCAGCGTTTTCCGAAATGGATTCAAGCACTTGACCGTCAACCCATTCGGCTTGCACCAGCGCAGGCACCAGCATGCCGGAGAGAGTCAACGCAAGGAGGGTCTTGTTCATGTGGGCACTCGTTCAAAAACAGACCGTGCCCGATACCATCGTGAGCACTGCCGTGCCAGCGGTTTTCGTCGCAGGGGTGGCGTGTCCAGCGTCAACGCGAAGCCTCGGAGCGGAACTCCATGACGTCTCCGAAGCGAGCGCTGCGAGGGTGCCGTTGCTCGAAGATCAGCTGTTGCTCTTCTTCCCAGCCGGTCTGGTTGGTGTTGTAGTCGCGCACGCGCTGAATGGATTCGAGTGTTCGCTCTGTCCATTCGTTTTCGGCCTCAATCCGGTAACACATGGCGAGGTTGTTCTCGTAGACGTTCATGGCGCGGTCGAGCGACGGCTGAATGAGCTCGCGCAGCTCCTCAAAATACACTTCCTGGTGCAGCGCATCAAAGTCCGATGGCATTTCGCAGGCCAGAATATCAAAATAGAAGTCCTCGTACATCTGACCGACCATAAACCCAGCGGCGGGCGCCCAGTAGGGGTGGCCGGTACGAACCGCGTCCACATATGACGACTCTGCGCGCTCAAAGAGCTGCCCTTTATCGACCAGATCCTGCGTGATTTGCTCCTGCGGCAATACCAGTCGAATATCGCTGAATAATTCGTGATAAACGCGGCCAAGCCCGAAGTGACTGCGGGCAATCAGGGCGTGCCCGGGTGCCAGCGGCTCCTGTGATTCGGGCGAAGACGAAGGGTTCCAGGCCTGCAGGGCGTTGCTGTTCAGGTCGATGGCGCGTTGAAAGTGGCTGGCGGCGTCGGACAGGCGGCGCATTTCGAGCAGCGCGGAGCCTGAGCGCACGTGGGCCTCGACGCGGTCCAGGTGGGTGACCGTGGACCGAATCAGGATCTGTTCCATGAGTGGCAGAATGTCAGACCAGCGAGACTGTGCGAAACGAATCTCGGCGAGCCGGAAACGCGACCAGATGCCGTCTTCGGAGTGCGGCCAGTTCTGAATGACCACTTCGTAATGGGTCGCGGCTTCATCGATGCGTTCGAGCGCTTCGAGCGCGAGCCCGGTATTGTAATGCGTGACGGGCAGGAAGGACGCATCGTTGAAATTGTCGAGAATGAGTGTGTACAGACGCAGCGCGTTTTCGTTGTCGCCAGCACGCAAATAATCGTTGGCCTCGGTGAAGAGCAGCGGAAGGTCGTACGCGACGGTGCTGACGGTGCCGTCTTCGTGAACGGTGCCGCGCACCAGCACCGGCTCAAAGTCGTACTCGGCGACGATAGGTTCGGGCTCCGGGTTGGTGGGGACAGTGTCGACGACGGCGACGCGGGCTGCGCAGGCCGTGAGTGTGGACGCCAGCAGCGCGACAAGCGCAACGCCCTGCAACAGGTGCAAGCCAGAACAACCGTCGTGATGCCGGGTACATGCGGGTGTGCGTGCCATGGGACAGCTCGGGTGAAGGTTCAACCAGACGTCACTGTGAGTCGCATGAGGTATCGTATGGGTGACGACCCATCAACGGACACCTGACATACGCAGCGGTTCCCGGAACGGTCTTTTCTGTGCGAATGAAGGTTATCGGCGAGCCGGCGTGGCAGCGAGCAGGTCCTGTCGTAAGTGGTCCAGCAGCTCAAGGTTATGTACGTCGCCGGCGTGCAGAGGAATCGCGAGCACGGGAGACGGAGCGACCTCGGCGGCGAGATCGGTGCATACCTGACGGTCGCGCAGCGCCAGCACGTCCCACTCGTGGGCGTTGTGCACAAGCTTGCGGGCGAGGCGTTCCAGAGTGGCCCGGCCCTCGATGGCGGCGCCCTCGATCGCCATGAGGGCATCAACGACCGCGGGGATGTCCTCTGCTTCGGCGCCATCGAAGGTGCGGCGAACGCGGTTTACAATGAGTGCGCCCATCCGAACACGCAGGGACGACAGATGCCCCCGGAAGTAGAGCGCTTCGCGGACGGTCATGGGGTCAGGGCTGGTAATGATGAGAAATGCCGTCGAGGGGTCGGCAAAAAGCTCGGCAGTGGCACGCGTTCGAGCATGGAAACCCTCAAACAGGGTCGAGAAATGCACCAGAAATCCCGACAATTCCTGGAAGAATTCCATGCCCGTAAATCGTCCCAGCACCCGGGTCATAAACTGCGTGCCGACATTGAGCCAGTTGCCACCCTTGCGCGCGGCCTGCCCGCTGGTTTCCATGAGCCATTGAAGGGCTGCGCTGTCGAGGGCCTCGTGAAACCTGATGGGAGCGTCCAGAAAGTCGAGGGCGTTGGCAGTGGGAGGGGTGTCCAGGACGATGAGCTCCCAACGCCCCGAGGCTGCTTCGTGGTACAGGCGTTCACCCGCCGATAATTCCTGTGCACCGGCGAGGCTGGTCGAGAAATAATGGTAGAATTGATTCTCAAGAATGGCATTTCGGGTGGCAATATCCGGCGCATGTCGCTCGACGATTTCATCGAGGGCGCGCTTCATGTCGAGCATGGTTGCGTGCAATTCGCCGGGCCCGCTGTAGCCGAGGGCAGACAAATCGATGCGCTGAATGTCTTCGTCGAGTCCGTTGAGTCCCAGCGCGTTGGCAAGTCGTCGGGCAGGATCGACGGTCATGACCAGGGTGCGGCGTCCCATGAGGGCCGCCTGCATGGCGACGACGGCGGCGGTGGTGGTTTTTCCAACACCGCCAGACCCGACACACACAATGACCTTTGCGTCGGCGATGACCTTCTCAATAACCGCCGTCACGAGCGCTCCAGTCGGGCAACCGAATCGCTGAACGACACCGCCATGCGCTCAAAGAGCGGACGTCCGGGATCGGGCTCAAAGAAAAAGGGGATTTCCATGATGGGAAGGGGAAGTTCGCGGCGGAGCCGGTCGAGCGCGGCGCGTTGCAGGTCGCATCGATTCTCGCGAAAGAGGGCCGTCTGCAGGAGCTGTGCGGTCGTTTCACCGGGCGACTGGCGCAGTGCGAGCTGCCGGGCGAGGCTGCGTTCCGGAGCGGTCATGAGGTAGGGAAATACGCCGTTTGCGATCAGGAATCCCACGCGAATATCAAAGTTTTCCTTTAGCTGGCGATGTAACTGCACGGTTTCGCTGACCGGAGTTTCTTCGGGTAACGTAATGAGGTTGATGCAAGTGCGGGTAGGATCTTCGAGCAGCTGCAGCATGCTGCGCGCTTCATCGGCCATGTGCCCACTGCCGACCGCACGCGAAATCACCTGCGGAATCTGCAGCAAAAACATGCCGTGCCCGGTAGCGGGGGCGTCCAGAATGACGGCATCCCAGCGGGGACGACCCGACTCATTGCGCTCTTTTTCGTGCCAGTAGGCTTTGCCGAGCATGGTGAGCTCGGGCAGACCGGGGACGACACGCAGAAATCGGTCCACGACACGATTCTCGAAGACGGCCTTGTAGAGCGTGCGCACGCGCAAAATCATCATGGCGTATTCGCGCATGGCGTCTTTGCCGGTGGTGTTGACGGCCCAGACGTTCGAAGTCAGCGGCACGACATCGGGCCCGACCGGCTCAATGCCGTAGGCGGCGCCCAGACGGTCGCGCGCGCTCAGCTGCATGTGCAGCACCCGCTTGCCGCGCCGAGCCCAGGCGAGCGCGATGGCCGCCGACACCGACGTTTTGCCCACACCACCTTTGCCAGTGTTGATGATGAAGCGGGTGTTGAAGAACGAGGACATTCGGCCCTTGGCCCGAGAGAGTCACAGGAGAATGGCTACCGTGTTACGCGTCAGGGCTCAACGCCGAAGATCTCACAGAACAGGGCCATGCGTACCGGCACACCATAGTGCGCCTGTCGAAAATAGGCAGCCCCGGGAAGGTCGTCGACGTCGGTGGCGAGGTCGTGAACGCGCGGCAGCGGATGAAGTAGCGTGATATCCGGGCGCCCCGTGGACTCCAGCAGCTGACGGTTCACCACAAAACTGGCGATCTGCTGCAGCGCCACCGCCGGGTCTGAAAAGCGCTCGGCCTGCAGGCGCGTCACATACAGCACGTCGGCGCGCTCGACAGCCCAGCGCAGGTCGGGCGCGACCTGCCACTGCAGCCCACGCGCGGTAAGATCGTCCAGAATCGACTGCGGCATGGCCAGCAAGTCTGGTGACGCAAAGATGAGCTTCACATTGTCGAAGTGTGCAAGTATCCGGGATAACGAGTGAACAGTGCGCCCGTTAACCAAATCACCAATCATCGCAATGGTGAGGCCTTCAATGCGTCCGCGCTCTTTGAGCAGGGTATAGCAGTCCAGGAGGGCCTGCGTGGGGTGCTCACCGGGGCCATCGCCGGCGTTCAGCACCGGCTTGCGTGCGACGGCGGCCGCGCGTGCGGCGGCGCCCTTCTCTTTGTGACGCAGCACAATGGCGTCGGCGTAGCCGTCAATGACACGGATCGTATCTTCGAGGGTCTCGCCTTTGGCCATGCTGCTGAAGGACTCGTCCACGGTGGACTCGACGGCGCCGCCGAGGCGAAGAAAGGCGGAGCCAAACGAGAGGCGGGTTCGTGTGCTGGGTTCAAAGAAGAGGTTGATCAGGAGTCGCCCGGCGAGCGCCGTCGAGCGCCCCACGCCCTGCGACAGCGGCAGACAGCGATCGGCGAGCGCGAAGATGCGATTAAGGTCGTCGCGCTCGAACTGCGACACCGATACAACGTGCGATTGACGTAGGCGCATGGTTCACACCGTGGATTCAGCAAAGGCGCGCGGCGGCCTATCACACGCCCGAAACACGGGCAAGGCGCCGACCTTTATGAAGCCACCACAGGGAGTTACGCCATGCTGCGAGCGGCGACGTTCGTCAGGAACGCAAGCTGGCAGGGCGGCAGTACGCCCCGTCGCCGAGGCAACTCAGGGCAGAATCTGTACGCAGCGCCCGTCGTTGCAGCGGAAGCCACCGCGGCAGTTTTCGTCGGAGACGCACTCGACTTCGGGGCCGCCGATGGGAACGCAGCGCAGGTCGGCGCACCGGAATCCGCCGCTGCAGCCGGTGTCGGCCAGGCACTCGGCGGCGAAGCAGGTACCGTTGCTGAACTCACAGTACAGCGGCTGCGGACAATCTTCATCGGCGCGGCAGAAGAACTCGCACGAGCGATCCACGCACTGCTCGGAGGCGCCGCAGTCGGTGTCAGCGATGCACTCCTCGCAGATGCCGGCTGCCGTGTCACAAGCCCGCAAGGGGCCGCGGCAGGCGTCATTGATGGCGCACGCCTCGCGGCATACGCCCGCCCTGCACAGCTGGCCGCCCAGACAGTCGGTGCTGTCGATGCAGAGAGGAAGTACAACGCCGCCCCCCGAGCCATCGTCGATCACCGAGGCGTCATCACCGCTACCGTCGGAGTCACCGTCGTCGCCGCCGCAGCCGGCAGCGCAGAGCAACAACACGCTGAAAGACAACGAGGCCTGAAGGCGGCTCCAGAGAGAGTTCGTTGCAAACATGGGCGACATCTTCGGTAAATGGCAGGGAAACAGACGTGCGCGCGTACATAATGGGTCGCAACGCTCGGCGCAACATTCGATCGCACGGGTCGTGGCTTACTCGGACCACAGCGATTTGCAGGCTGTGCAAGTGGGGACACAAGATGTTGCACTTCACCAGAATACGCGCGCCAGCTGCTCACATATCTCATCGAACCAACCAGAAATGCAGATAGCCGTGTCCGGCTGGCGAGATTCACACCATAAATACGGCCACTATTGTTCCTCCGGAAAGAGCATGTTTGACCTCGGTTGTGGCGCACACGCCACTGGCAGAACAGAAAACTGGCATGTCTGGCCAGGTGCATGAGTTCTCGCCGTGTCACACCCTCCGCTGTTAGCCCCCCTACCCCATGCGCCGGTCGAGTTTTCGGTACTGCACAGCCTCGGTGAGGTGGCGGGCCTCGATTGGCTCGACGCCTTCGAGGTCGGCGATGGTGCGGGCGACCTTCAGAATGCGGTCGAATGCGCGGGCCGACATGCCCAGCCGATCGACCACCATCTCGAGGATCCGGTTTCCGGCGTCGTCCACCTGGCAGAAATCGCGGATTTCGCGGGGGCCGATGTGCGCGTTGCAGGCGATTCCGCGGTCGGCATAACGACGAAGTTGTCGTTCGCGGGCGGCGTCCACCCGAGCGCGAATCGTGGCCGACGTCTCTTCTGCCGAGTCTTTGCGCAGGTCCCGAAAGGTGACCGCCGGCACATCGAGCTGAATATCGATTCGGTCCAGCAGCGGCCCGCTGATGCGGTTTCGATAACTGGCAATCTGCAGCGGCGAATCAATGCACTCGTGCCCCGGGTCGCCCAGGTGTCCACACGGGCACGGGTTCATGGACGCGACCAGCATCATGCGCGCCGGGTACTGAATGGTGACCAGGCTGCGGTTGATGGCGACGGTGCCGTCTTCGAGAGGCTGCCGCATGACCTCGAGCACGTTGCGTCGAAACTCGGGTAATTCATCCAGAAACAGCACTCCGTTGTGTGCGAGCGAGACCTCGCCCGGCCGCGGAACCCCGCTGCCGCCACCGACCATGCCCACGTCCGAGATCGTGTGATGCGGCGAGCGAAAGGGGCGCTGCACCATGAGCACACCCGACGCCGTAAGCCCTGATACCGAATACACCTTTGTGGTCTCGAGCGCCTCGTCGAAGCTCATTTCCGGTAATATGGTCAATAATCGCTTGGCCAGCATGGTCTTTCCCGATCCCGGTGGCCCCACCATCAGCACGTTATGCCCGCCCGCTGCCGCGACCTCGAGCGCTCGTTTAGCAGCATATTGTCCGCGCACGTCGGCCATATCAAAGAGCGGCGTCGCGCGGCGCAGCAGCTCTTCCGGGGGACGGCCCTGCACCCGCAGGTCGGGCGCCTGACCACGCAGAAAATCAATCGCATCGTTCAGGTGTGGAGCGGCAATCACCTCGATATTCTGCACCAGCGCTGCCTCGTGCGCGTTGCCGGCGGGCAGAATAATGCCGCGTAATCCCTGATCGCGGGCGCAGATGGCCATGGGCAGCGCGCCCCGCACGGGCCGCAATTCTCCGTCGAGCGACAGCTCGCCAATGACAAGATATTGTTGCATGTGGTGCAGGGCGTCTTCGCTTAATTCGCCTGTGGAAGCCAGAATGGCCAACGCAATCGGTAAGTCATACGACGTGCCGTCCTTGCGTAAATCTGCGGGAGCCAGATTGAGGGTCAGCCGGCGCATGGGCCAGTCGAAACCTGAGTTTTCCATGGCCGCTTTCACGCGAACGCGAGCCTCGCGCACCGCTCCATCGGGTAGCCCTGCCAGAAAGAAATTCTGAATGCCCGGCCCCTGATCCACCTCAACCGTAATGGGCACCGCATCGACACCACAGAGGGCGCCAGTTTGAACACTCGCATACATGATTCACCCCTGAGAAATTGGAAAACTCGTACCGCGCGTACAAACCAGTGTCGTACGGGCACGATTTTCGGTGCGTAAAAAATGCCTGTGGCGGCATTTTTTTCTTCAGGGGGTAATACCTGACGCCAGCTCGATCAGGTGTTCTCAGGGGTCATGTTCACGGCTGGCATGCGACCGGGAACACGCGAACGGCGTCGTTCACAGGGCTGAAGGTGCTGCTGCGAGCGCGCCCACCCAGCGCAAGCCCGAGGGTACCGGCGGCGTTCTCGACGCCCTGCGTGTGCGTGTCGCCGCCATTCGAGGGACAGTTGACACAGATCAGCTCGACCGAGCTGTCGGCTTCGCGAATGACAATCTGGGCCGTCACCGGCTGCCCCACCGAGTAATGGGGGATCGCCTCATAGCTGAGCACAAACTCGCGATTGGGTGACGCGCCTTGCGTGCCATACCACCATGAGCCGCCGGCAGAGGGGTTCAGGTCTTCGTTGTATACCGCGGCGTAACCATTGAGCCCATCGCCAGGGTTAAATATATCGAATGGCCCGATGCAGCTAAAACACGTGGTGGAAGCCCCCCAGTACAACAGACCGTTACTGCTCACCGACACCGTCGAAAATGAGTCACCGAGCGTGGATGCCGTGAATCCAAGCGATACGGCTGTTACATGATCGTCGATAGCAGGACCCTGCGCGGCTGGACGTCCACGAACCGAGACCGCGGCTGGAGCCACGGCCCAGCGCGCGGGGGTCGCAAGGCCGGTGCTGGACACCTGCGCACAGGTATCGCAGGCGTCGCCCACGCCGTCGGGACCTGCGCTGGTGCCCGTCACAAACAGGTAGCCAGATGCAGTCGCTCGCCAGTCGGTAGCATCACGTCCAGGCACGGCGAAACCGCGCGCAAGACCTCGAACCCCCTGCGTGTGGGTCGAGAGCGCGTCGGTAGAGCAGTCGGCGCATTGAAGCTCAATGGCGCCATCTTCGCGAAGGATGATTTGCGCGGTTATGGGGTCGGTATAGGCGTATCGATTGATGGCGTTGAATTCGATGACGTATTCGCGCGGGTATTGGGTGCCCACAAGGCCGTGGCGTATCGTACCACCTGCCAGCGGGTTGAGGTCGTCCCAATAGAGAGCCACGATGTTGTTGACCGTTGCCGTCGCCAGCGGTGGACCCGAACAGCAGGCGGCGCTGGTCTCGGCGCTGGTCCCCACGTAGATGAACCCGTTGGACGAAATCTGAATCTGGGACTGCGATGTACCGAACCATGGGAACGTGAACCCGAGCGGTATAGCTGCCGACACCGCGTCATCGCCGAGCGTCACGGTATTGGCAGGCGAAGGGCGCATGAGGTGGCCAATGGGGACGGCGGTGGCCCACTCCCCGGTGACATCGGTGTCCTGCTGCGCAGGGTTGGCAACGTTCACACAGTTATCGAGATTATTGCACACCCCGTCAGCGTCGGAGTCACCCGAGCTGCGGTCTCCGGTACACCCGGGCAGCACATCGCAGATGCCGTCGCCGTTGGCGTCGCCGAGCGAGTTATCGCCAAAGCACAGGTCGCGATCGGTGCAGATCTGGTCGTTATCGGGGTCACCAGTGGCGTCATTTCCCACGCAGTCGTCGAGGTCGTTGCAGACATTGTCGCCGTCGACATCGCCGGTGGCGTCGTTGCCAACGCAGTCGTCGCGGTCGTTACAGACGTTGTCGCCGTCGCTGTCGCCGGTGGCGTCGTTGCCAATGCAGTCGTCGCGGTCGTTGCAGACGCCGTCCAGGTCGCTATCGCCGGTGCGATCGTTGCCCTGACACACATCGTCGCTGTCACAGATGCCGTCGGCGTCGGTATCGCCGGTCGCATCGTCACCCACGCAGGCGTCGCGGTCGTTACAGAGACCGTCGGCGTCGGAGTCACCTGTGGCATTGGCGCCCACACAGGGGTCTTCGTTATTACACACACCATCACTGTCGACATCGCCGCTGCTGTCGATTCCGAGACAGCGATCCTGTGCGTCACAGACTCCGTCGCGGTCGGTATCTGCCGAGTCATCGCCCCCCGGGCACCTGTCGCAGCCGTCGGCGACGCCGTCGCCGTCGCGATCGAGCCGATCATCGAAGCCCTCGCACGTGTCGCAGGCGTTTGGAATGGTGTCGGCATCGGAATCAATCCGATCGTTGCCCACACACACATCACAGGCATCGGGGACCGTGTCGCCGTCGGCGTCCACGGTGTCGCTTCCCGACGAGCAGATGTCGCGCGCGTCGCAGATACCATCGCCATCGGCGTCGGCGAGGTCGTCGGCGCCGGGACACACATCGCACACATCCACCACGCCGTCGGCATCGGTATCGGCACCCGCCGGACACTCTTCGCAAGCGTCGGGTGTGCCATCGCCGTCTTCATCCAGGGCATCGTCGCCGGCCGGACAACGATCCCGATCATCGCAGACGCCATCGCCATCGGTGTCGACCCCGGACAGTCCGGTACACCCAGATTCGCACACGTCACCAGTGCATACATCGGGGTCGGTCAGGATGTCGGCATCGGCATCTGTCCCTGTCGTGTCGGTGTCGGTCGATGTGGCGTCAGAGGTCGGTTCGGCATCGGAGCTGTCGGCCGCAGCGTCCAACACATCAGCCGGAATCTCGGGTGTGTCGGCTGCCGCCACATCGTCTTGCGTGCTGTCCGCATCATTGATCTGCTCGGCGTCCCGACCCGCATCCGGGACGGGAATGAAGCCTCCGTCGCTACCCCCTGCATCAGGCAAACCCTCATCAGCGAGTTCGCCCAGATCAGGCAGCGTGGTGGCACAGGCGTTCAGCAGACAGGCAGCCAGGAGACCTGCAACAGAATGCAGCGTATGGTTTTTGAGCCGGGACACAGGCGGAAGCATACGCGCTCCGATGAAGGGACTTGTCGCAAACGCAGTCAGGCGCCCGTGTTTACGCTGCTTCCAGCATGGCTGCAACCGGGAGGCGCGCCGTGGCATGCGTATCGACCCCCTGCCACAGCGCAGGTGCTCAATTGAGTCGCGGTGGAGGGGTTATCGGCAGCCCGAGGGCGGTGCCATGCGCCATGCAGCGATCAGGGGTGCGGCGGTACGGTTCGCGCGAGTCGGAAACCGACCGCAGCATCGACCAGCGTAGGCGCCACGGCGTTGCGCCGGGCCGAGCGCACCTTGCGCGGAAAGTCGCCAAAGTTTCCTTCGCGGGTGATGCGACTGGAGCCCGTCACGGGGCCTGTGGGATCTGTGCCATGTACGTAAGGGCCCTGCCAGTCGTTGACGAGCTCGCTGACGTTGCCGAGCATGTCGTAGAGTCCCCAGGCGTTGGCCGACAACAAGGCGACCTGCCGGGTGCGAGTAGTGTTGCCGCACCACCATGCGATGGATTGCAGGGCGGGTTGCGTGACCGTGCAGTCGGCGACCGGGTCGACCAGGTCGCCGAGCGGGGTGGCGGTGGTGGTGCCTGCGCGAGCGGCGTATTCCCATTCCGCTTCGGTGAGCAGGCGGTAGCCAGTGCAGGCAGGGCCGGTAGAGACGGCAGCCGAGCAGCGAGAGTGGACGCCATCGACCCAGCCCGTCACGGAATCGGTACAACCCACCAGCGTATAGCAGGCCGTCAGTCCTTGCTGAATCGACAGGGCATTGGCGAAAGCAACAGCGCTGTACCAGTCCACCGACTCGACGGGCCCGTTCGGGTTGGCGTTGGCGGCAAATGCACACCCGGTGCTGTCGTGCTGATTGCACGCGGGGTTGATGCCACCACTCAGGGCGGTCCACTGGGCTTGCGTGACCTCGGTGCGAGCAACAAAGTAGTTCCGGGTCAGGGTGACGGAGCCCTGCACTTCATCGCCCTGTCTGCCGAGCTCGGTGGCCGGCGATCCCATGGTGAACGTACCCGCCGGAACATACTGGAACGGCATGGTGATGCCGGTTGCGAGAGTTGGCCGGGGGGCACAAAAGCGCTGGGAGGTATTGGTGGGGCACCACGCCTGACCCGAACACTGGCTGTCGGCTGTGCAGGCGCCGCCGAGCGGCAGCAGACAGGTCGCGTTGCCGCCCGGCACCACGTTGGCGACATACTCGGGGGTGCACGAGCACACAAACGAGCCCGGACGGTTGGAGCAGGTATTTCCATCGGCCGTGCAGGCGGTTCCTTCCTCGCACTCGTTGATGTCGGAGCAGGTCGGAGGGGCGCCCGACCACACGCCTGACGCCTGGCAGGTGCGTTCTTCGTCGCCGGTCAGGGCATAGCCGCCGTCGCACGTGTAGGTAGCGACAGCGCCAAGCGCCGCTCCGGCCGGCGTCGCGACGCTTCCATTGGCGATGCTGGACAGGGCGCCGCAGGTGACGGCGGTCGAGGTACGGGCGAGTCGGAAGCCAACGCGACCGTTGAGCGCGGTGGGAGCGGCGGCGTTTCGGTCGGCGGAGCGGTGCGACTGAGAGGCGTCTGCCCAGCTGCCCCCCCGAAAGTTTCGCAGGGTGCCGGGGGGACCGCCAAGCGGATCGGTGCCTCCTGTGTAGAGTCCGTTCCAGTCCCAGACATGCTCGTACACATCGCCCAGCATGTCGTAGAGCGCCCACGGGTTGGGGTCACGGCCAGCTACCGGGCGGCTACGGTTGGTATTTTTGCACCACCACGCCGTGGGGTCGAGGTTGGGCTGCATGGCCTCGCAGGTGTTGACGGGCACCTGCAGGTCACCCAGAGGCGTCGCCGTGCTGGTTCCCGCGCGGGCGGCGCGCTCCCACTCGGCCTCGGTGGGCAGTCGATAGCCGGTGCAACTCAGGCCCACAAAGGTGGCGTTGGTGCAGCCGGCGTGCGCGCCATCGGCCCAGCCGGAGGCAGGGTCGGCGCAGCCGGTGAGGGTGTAGCAGGGGGTCAGGCCCTGGCTGGCAGAGAGCGCGTTGGCGAAGCCCACCGCGCTATACCAGTCCACGTTCTCGACCGGCGCCAATGGATTGGCGTTGCCGCTCGCCGGACAGCTATTGGAATCCTGCTGGTTACAGGCGGGGTTGACGCCGCCGCTCAGGGCGGTCCACTGGGCCTGCGTGACCTCGGTCTGGGCCACGTAGTAGTTCCGGGTAAGGTTGACGGGCGTGCGCGGTTCGTCAGTTGCGCGGCCCAGCTCGGTCAGGGGTGAGCCCATGACAAAAGCGCCGGCGGGCGCGAGCACGAATGGCATGTCCACACCGGTGGCGAGCACCGGACGCGGCGAACAGAAGCGAAGCGGGGTGTTGTCGGGGCACCAGGCGCCCGTCTCACAAGCGGTCGTTCCATCGCAGGGCGTGCCCAGCGGCAGGCCACACGTCGCGTTGGCACCGGTGACCGCCACACCCACCAGCGGGGCGTTGCACGAGCAGGTGAACGTACCCGGCTGGTTGCTGCAGCTGTTGCCGGTAGGTGTGCACACCGTCCCGGTCTCGCACTCGTTGATGTCGCCGCAGGTGGGCGGGGTGCCCCATGTACCGTCGGTGCCGCACGAGAGAGACGAAGGCCCTGTAAGCTCATAGCCGGCGTTGCAGCTGTAGGTGGCCACGCCGCCGAAGCTGTCGGCCGAGCTGGTGCGTGTTCCGTTTTCAATGAGCGGAGCGGCGCCACACTGAAGGGGGGAGCACGCCGGCGAGCTGCCCGACCAGAGGCCGTCGGCGCCGCAGGTTCGCGTCGTCGGGCCATCTACCAGCAGGTAACCGGGGTCGCATGCGTAGGTGGCCACATCGTTGTACTCCACGCCATCAGGCGTGGTCACCGAGCCATAGACAGGGCTTGTCAGGGTACCGCAGCTGGCGACCTGACACACCGCCGACGCGGACCACGTGCCGTCAGCGCCACAGGTGACGCTGTAATCGCGGCTGGGCCCCCCGTTCGCGAGCCAACCAATGGCGCAGGTATAGCTCGCCGTACCGCCAAAGGTCGTGCGATCAACCCCGACGAGGCTGCCGTTGCTGGCTGCAGGCGGAATCGCACCGCAGTTGACTGGCGCGCACACACCGCTGGCGGGCAACCAGTCGCCTTCGGCACCACAGCGCCGCGTGACCTGCGTATTGCCACCTGCCGCACCGGTAGTGGTGTACCCGTTTGCACAGGTATAGGTGACAACACCCAGGTACTGGGTGGAGGTGAGCGTGGCGAGCGTCGCGTTGGTGGGCGGCGCAGGCGCAACCCCACAGTCCACGACCATGCAGGTGCCATCACTCAGGCTATAACCGTCCAGACAGCCGCCGCACTCGGGGAGCCCGGCGACGAGCGCGCACGAGCGATTCTGCACCGCGCAGTCCGCGGCCTCACAGGCGCCAGGCTGCGCCAGCGCGAACACCTCGCTGCAACCAATCGCCTGCCCCGCAGCCGACTCGGCCACAGCGCGCAGCTGATATTCTCCGGGCGCTACCGTGACGGCCACTTCCCACAGCCACGATCCGGCTGCAGCGTCGGTAGACACCAGCTCCTGCACCACACCATCCTCGTCTCCCGACTCACAGGCATCGGGCAGCACCAACTGCAGGCGCACCGTCTCGGCGTCAGTGGCCTCCCACTCCACCGAGAGTGGCTCACCCACCGTGTAGGTGCCGCTCTCGGGCGCCGTCACCACGATCGTTGGCGGGTTGGCCGTGTCAGGTGATGCGTCCGACGCGTCGCCTGCATCGTTAAGCACGTCCGCGACATCGGAGACATCCACCGTGTCTGTTGCGTCAGACATTGTAACGTCCGTGGTGTCGGTCGTGTCATCAGCGGTGTCATCCGCTGTGTCGCTCGTGTCCGTCGCGTCCGTCACCGTCACCGCGTCGCCGCCGTCGCCCTGCACGTCGGCGTCCGGAGTGTCATCGTCGCCGGAATCGGGCACCACGTCGCCCGCCGCATCAGGGCTCGTATCGTTCACAGCGCCATCAAACTCGGGCACCGACGCATCAAAGCCAATCGTGCACCCAGCCAGCGCAAGGGCGCAGCTGAGGGCAACGTGTGTATTCCAGAGCGCGAGTCTCGTATTCATAGCCGAAGCCTGCCTGAAGATTTCCAAGTCCCTGAGAGCAGCGCAAACCACCGCTCCGAAGCGCAACGCACTAGCGACTCACGCCCTGCAGGGCAAGCCGTTCCACCCCAGCTAGCCCTGCTTGCTACGACAGCCCCACCAGCCGATTCACCAGCTGACAGAACGCCTCGATGCCCCAGAAGAAGCCGTCCACGTGAATACGCTCGTCGTGGCCGTGCACGAGCCGCGCAAACCGAATATTGTCGCCCACGGGAAAGCGAATGGGCGCATAGCCATAGCACTGCATGCCCAGGCGGCCGAACTGCTGCGCGTCGGTAAAACCCGTAAGCATGTACGGAACCGGAACGCCCGACGGGTCGGTGTCCCGAATATTCTGACAGATGGCCTGATAGACCGGGTCGGTCGCAAACCCCTTGTTTTCGCGCCCTTGCGCATAGGTGATGATCTCGTGCTCGTAGTCGCTGCCGATCACCGCCTGCACTTCGCGCCACAGGTCTTCGCGAGTTTGCCCGGGGATCAGGCGGCCATCCAGAGTCGCCGTAGCCACCGACGGGATCACGTTCTTCTGGGCACCTGCCTGCAACATTGTCGGCGTTACGGTGTTTCGCAGGGCGGCGTTCAACGTGTCGGCCACCGATTTATCGGGCATGACCCGGTCCAGGATGGTGTCGCCCACCAGCGGATTCAGCACCTGCATGAGCACCTGACGTGCCGGAGCCTTCTGCGCCGCCGCCATCGCCGATACAAACGCGCGCACGGTCTCGGTGGGGTGGCGCGGAAGCCGCGTTCGGCCCAGCCGGGCTACCGCTTCGGACAGCCGCGTCACCGCGTTGGCCGCGATCGGAATCGAGCCGTGGCCCGGATCGCCTTTCGCCCGAAGGTGCAGCTGGCACACGCCCTTTTCAGCCACCTGCACCGGGTAAAACCGAACCCCGTTTCCGTCCTGCGAAAACCCGCCGAACTCCCCCAGCATGTGCGTCGCTCGCACCTTGTCGGCGTGCTGCTCCACCAGAAACTTTGAGCCGTGTGTGCAGCCAGCCTCCTCGTCGCTCACCGCCGCAAAAATGATGTCCCGCCCTGGCGTTCGTCCCGACGCTGCGATGCGCATCGTCGCGTACAGGCAGTAAATCACCATGTACTTCATATCGATAGCGCCTCGACCCCACAAATACCCGTCCGCTATATCCCCCGCGAAAGGGTCGTGGGTCCAGTGCTCGCGGTCCACGGCCACCACGTCGATGTGACCGGTCAGCAGCAGGGGCCCACCCGCGCTGCCATCGCCCGGCACGCGCACCAGCACATTGGGCCGGCCGGCAGACGACAGCACCTCGGGCTGCAGACCCACCGCCCGCAGTCGCTCCACCAGCCATGAAGCCGCCGCCACTTCGTTGCCCGGTGGGTTCGTCGTGTCAAACCGAAGCAGGGTCCGAAGGTCTTCGAGCGCCTGCTCACACGTCAATGGGGTCGCGCTGCTGCTCATGGACACTCACACCGGGCAGATTGCTGAACGAAAGCAGGCCGCCCGTACCACACTCCGCCCTGCCCTGCATCTGCCTTGCCAGCGCTTGAGCAAACACGGTAACCTGTTCGTCGGGTGCATGCTTTTTGTCTCGGTAAAGGCACCCACACACCAGCAGGGTGAGTTCATGAAGGTATTGTCTGTAACGCGACGGTCTGCAGCCCGGTTCGCGCTGGTGGCGCTGGGCTGCCTGCCATTTACGACCGCCACCGCGCTCGCGCAGGTCGCCGCAGGCACGCAGGTGCCCGAGCTGCGGCTCGACCGTGTGGACGCGAACGCGCAGTGGCAGCTGAGTCAGCACGTCGATACCATCGAAGCGGGCACGCCGGCGTCGCCGAGCGGCGTGTATGTGCAGTTTGGCTTCATGGGCTGCGAGCCGTGCAACCGGCTGGCCGAGCTGGCCAATCAGGTGCTGGGTTCTCGGGTGGCGCGGGTGTACGTGCACCTGGACGACGTGCTGCTGTCGCCGCAGATGGACACCCGCACGCTGTGGACCGACCTGTATCATTATGTGCAGACTGGCACGTACGCCGACTACGTGACCTTGCGTCGCGGCTCCACCGACCTGATGCACGCCTGGTGCGGGCCTCTGGCCAACCCCCCGTCCGCATTGCTGATTTTACCCAACGGCACGCTTCATGCCGCGCTGGTCGCCCCCGATGTGGCGCAGGCGCAGGCGGCGTTTCAGGCGTTCGCGGCACAGCTACCCTGACTGGCAGGGCGGCGGTCCCTGTCGGCGTGTTCGGTTGCCCGGCGCGTCGGCGTTCCGGTCAACGGGTGAACACCGCGCCAGCGCTCAGGGGCAATCGGTGGCCGGTGGCAGGCCCAGGCCGGTGAACGTGTCTGACGGGAACCCCAGATAATACGTCAGGACATCGAAGAATCCGCCGATATGCGGGGTCGTATTCACGCATCGTCGGTAGGTCTGATTGGCCCAGGGGACGTCGAAGGGAACCACACCCCACTCGCCAAAACTGTCGTACGTGAGGTCGGCGCCGGGCGTATAGCCGCTGGTGGCGTTGTCTTCGCCGTACAGCATCAGGCGGTCATCACCGTTGAAGTTGGCCACGCCCGAGCGCACGTCGCAGAGCGGTTCAAGCCCTGCCGCCAGCGGATTGGTCGAGCCGCACACCACCAGCACGTCGCCGGGCGCCAGCGTTCCGGTAAAGTCCCACGCGTCGGTAATGGTGTTGCCGGTGCTGACATTGGTCTGCAGGGCGAGGCGCACACCGGTGAGCTGCGCGACCTCGGAGCCGCAGTTCAGAATCTCGACCGCCTTGTTCTGTGACGACCCCTCGACGTACTCCGAGATGAGCAGGCAGCTGGGCCATACGATCACTCCGGTGCCGGTGCCACCCACGACATCGTCGGGCGAGCGTGGCAGGATTTTAGTGTTGCCGTTGGACAGCATGAGCGGTCCGGTGACGCTGACTGTGTCGCCCACGTTGACCGTCAGATACGAGTTGTAGATGGCGTCGTCGACCCGGAGCGCGTCGTTGAGCAGGTACTCATTGTTGGACCCGATGTCGCCGGGCCCCGACGCGACCGTCTTTGTGGTGACCGTGGCCGCGGCGACGCGCACAAGCACCGCCTCGTAGTCGTCGGCATCGGCGCCGGTAGTGGTAACGGCTGCTGGCGTCACCGCCACCGGGGCAGGGATGGTGCCGGCACCCAGGTCAGCAACGGTGGTGACGCTGGACAGCTGCCGCTGGCCAAAGAAGTCGGCCGCTGTGCCCTGAACGCGCACTCGGCGGCCTGCGGCAGGCAAGGTCAGGCCGGCCGGATTGGCAGGTTCAATGTACACATACAGGCCTGAGAACCGGGCGGTCGTGTACTCGGACGCGGTCGTGGGCACCTGAATGAAGAACGCGTTTCCACGGCGGGCCGTCACGACGCCCTCGACAGAGACCACCGTGCCTGCCACCACCGACTGCCGCACTTCGTAGATAGTGGACGGGCACACGGTCGCGCCCGGGTTCGCGCGCGTCGGGCAAGGGTCGCAGGCGTCACCTTTTCCGTCGCTGTCGGTATCTACCTGCGTCGGGTTCGCTGCGTCGGGGCAGTTGTCGGCCACGTTCTGCACGCCGTCGGCGTCCACGTCGTTGGCGTCCGGGGGCGTGCACGTCCGCGAGTCGGCCGCCTGCGGGCACGGGTCGCACAGGTCGCCCTCGCCGTCGCTGTCGGCGTCGGCCTGCACGCCGCCATCCAGCGGGCGAATGGGGTTAAAAATGTCTGGGCAGTTATCCAGCGCGTTCAAAATACCGTCCCCGTCGGTGTCTGAAGGCGAAATAGCCCCCGAATAGAGGTTACTGCCGGCCGCCGTGTCCAGGGTTCGACTGGGCACGCAGGTGGGCTCGCCCGCCGGGGCGCCGCAGATCGCGGTGGCATAGGTCGACCCACCGGCGCTCGCCAGCAGCGACGCGTACGTAACGCCAAGGTCCGTCGTCGCGCACACGCGTTTGGCGTCGCCACACAGCGTAACGCTCTCGCAACCCGTCCCTGCCAGCGCGGCCACCAGCACCGAGTCACCGTAAATGGGCACACCGCCACGCAGCACCAGCCCCACCCGACCGGCGTCGCCGTCCATGACCGCCCGATAGGCCGTCGCCGCCGCGCCACGCTCGAACACCGCGATGTCGGCCACCAGCCCCGTACGCAGCGCACCCACCACGTCATCTACTGCCAGCGCCTGCGCCGCCCACTGCGTCGCCATCAGCCACAGCTCGCGCTCGCTAAAGAAACCGTCCAGGTACCGCTCGTTGAACTCCCGCGCGCACGCCAGCTCGCGCGTCACCGACGCCGAACCCGTCGCCGTCCAGTCGGTGCCCAGCGCAAGCCGCACGCCCTGATTATAAAACATCGTCACCGGCGCCGTGTGCCCATACAGCGAGATGTTCGACCGCGGCGACCACACCACCGAAGCACCTTCCACCGCGATGGCAGCACCATCGGTCGCGTTCAGGCCCATGGCATGAACGATCGCCGTGTTGCCCTCTACCAGGTCCGTGCCACCCGGCGCCCCGTTCAGACAGAGAAACTCGTTGCGCGCGAACACGTCCACGCCCTCGGCGATGTGCGGCAGGTAGCAGTCCGATTCGAGCACCGTCACAAAGTCGTAGTCCGGGTAACCGCAGCCGGTAGCCAGCTGCAGCCCCGCTGTATCGCCGAGCGGGAAGGTACTGTATTCTACCGGGTCCTGGTTGATACCGCCCTGCTGCGTAGCCTGGCGATCGAGGTTACGCAGGGCGCCGTTGACGCCACCTGAGCCGGCGACCGACGTGGTGCCGGTGAACAGCTGCCGCAGCTCGCCCAGTTGAATCTGTTGTGTCGTGGCGCCGCCAAACACGTCCAGCTCGGTGTGGGCATTGGCGCCGGTACGCCAGTCGTGCCGATGGTCATAGCGCTCCGTCCGACCCGGCAGCGGAGCGTTCTGGGTGAACGTCAGGTGGTCGTGGGCGTTGATGAGACCCGGCGACACCACGCCGGTAGGGCACGACACCACGGTCGCCGTGCTCGCACCCGCCGCGGTGCTGCAGTCACAGCCCACGCAGGTAATGGCCCCCGTGGCGCTCACCAACACCTCGCCGCCAAGCAGCCGGCCCTCGGGCGTAAGCACTTCGCCGCGCAAGCGCAGGCCGCTGCTGCCAGCGGTTGTCACCTGACACGTCTCGCCCGTGGTCGTCGCAGGCAGCGTACGACACGTGGTCAACACCTCGGCGACCGGAAGATTGCGGCGCGGCGAGCCGGCCAGACGACACGCCTCCGACGCGTCGTCGATACCCGGACACGCATCGAGCGCATTGCACACACCGTCAGCATCGGAGTCACCGGTCGCGTCGTCGCCCACACACACATCCTGCGCATCACATACACCGTCGGCGTCGGCGTCGGCCGTGTCGATGCCACCGGCGCACCGATCCAGAAAGTCGCACACGCCGTCGCCGTCGGAATCCGCCGAATCCACACCGCCCGCACAACGGTCCAGAAAATCGCACACGCCGTCGCCGTCGGAATCCGCCGAATCCACACCGCCCGCACACACATCGCGGTCGTTGCACACACCGTCGTTGTCAGTATCACCGCTGGCGTCGTTGCCGCGGCAGGCGTCCAGCGCGTCGCAAACACCGTCGCTGTCTCCGTCGGCCGAGTCGATGCCACCCGGGCAACGGTCCAGAAAATCGCACACGCCGTCGCCGTCGGCGTCGGCCGAATCCACACCGCCCGCGCATACATCGCGGTCGTTGCACACATCGTCGTTGTCGCTGTCGCCGCTGGCATCGTTGCCGCGGCAGGCGTCCAGCGCGTCGCACACGCCATCGCCATCGGCATCAGCGGTGTCGATACCGCCCGCGCAGCGGTCAAGCGCGTCGCATACGCCGTCGCCGTCGCCATCCGCCGTGTCAATGCCACCCGGGCACTGGTCCAGCGCGTCGCACACGCCGTCGCCGTCGGCGTCGGCGCCGTCTGGGCCACCCGGGCAACGGTCATTCAGGTCACACACCCCGTCGCGGTCGGCGTCGGCGAAATCGTCGCCACCCCGACACAGGTCCAGCAGGTCGCACACCCCGTCGCGGTCGGCGTCGGCGCTGTCAATGCCCCCGGGGCACGTGTCCAGAAAGTCGCACACGCCGTCGCCGTCATCGTCGGCGTCGTCGGGGCCGCCGGCGCACGTATCGCACGCGTCGGGCACGCCGTCCGCATCGGCGTCGGGGCCGCCGTCGCACACCTCACATGCGTTGGGCGTGCCGTCGCCGTCGGTGTCCAGGTTGTCGTCGCCGGACGGACACACGTCGTCAGCGTCACAGACCCCATCGCCGTCGGCATCCTGCCGCGGGTTGCCCGAGCACCCGGTCGCGCCGGCGCCGTCAGCCGCGTCAGCGTCATCGCCAGCATCGGCCTGCGCGTCGGCATCGGCCTGCGCGTC
>Ga0169931_10002433_pt1 | contig 30421 bp, 24 predicted proteins | sample Kivu_15m_20L_FD_129675 | JGI IMG/M metagenome (GOLD analysis project Ga0169931, IMG submission 129675) | Freshwater microbial communities from Lake Kivu, Western Province, Rwanda to study Microbial Dark Matter (Phase II) - Kivu_15m_20L... | ecosystem: Environmental > Aquatic > Freshwater > Lake...
ATGAGAGAATTTGAAAATGAGGGATGCCCTGAGAGGAGCCGAATAGAGAGAATGAGAATGAGAATGAGAGAATTTGAATCCGCCCGGCGGATGGAATACATTTCCCTTACCTAGAATTCACATTAACTGTAAGATAAACTTGTGCAGAAGGCGAACCTGGGTCTGCTTTATATTTCACTTGACGGCGAATTTCAGCGATCACAGAGTTAATGATGCGTTGGTCGGAAAGCGTTGAACGTGATTTTACAACAATTGCTCCCGTTATTTCGCCTTTATCATTAATGGTCAATTTTAAGGTCAAAGTAGCATCTTGGTCAATATCGTAAGAAGGCAAAACAGGGTCGTTCATACGGATACGATTCGCTCCCGAACCTCTTCCTGCACCTCCGTCGCCTCCATCAACAGAACCTGGCCCACCAAATGGACCATTTCCTGCTCCTCGTCCTCCGCCCGAACCTCCAGTTCCGAAAGGATTATCAGATTGAGAGGAAGTTGAAGCTTCGTTATTTGGATTGTTTCCGTTCGTTTTGTTGGACTGCCCAGTTTTTTCAGTGGATCTTTCTGATTTACCAGTAACGACCTTCTGAATTTGCTGCTCAGGTTTTTTAATTGGATCATTGGAACTAGTACCACCTCCAGCGCTTCCGCTTTCCACTTTTAAATTCTCTAATTCTAGAATATCCAAGGTTGTTTCCGTTTTCACGACGATGTCTTGTGGTGGTGGATCTGCGATTTGGTACGTTATAAGAAACAGAATGATAAACAAAAGAACAACCAAAACACCAGCAGCGATTGCTCCTTTCTGAACGTCTTTTGGGTCAGCAACTTGTGGAAGGGAAATGTTCATCTGAATTTTATTTATCGTAAGCTAAAACTGGATCCCAAGCGTTTGCTTGTGCTAACGCTAAAACTTGAAAAACCGCTTGATAATCTGCGTTTTTGTGACCAGCAATTTTCAATTTCGGTTTTCCTGTTTTTTCAACAGCTGCCGCTGCTAATTCCTTTATCGCTTCAAATTCCATGGGGTTGTCTAACGAACCACCAGGCATAACAACATAGCGATTGTCTTGAGTAATAATAACAACTGCCTCTACAGGATCTTTAACCGGAGAAAGATTTTCGTCTGGCTTCGGTAAATCAATCGGTGTTTGATTATTCGCCATCAAACTCATGATGATGAAGAAAATCAAAAGTAGGAAGACCAAATCGGTCATAGAGGCCATTCCTCCTTCTACCTTGATATTGTTTCTTGGTCTTAAATCCATTTTCTTATTTGTTTGGGCTGTTCAATAAATCCATGAATTCTAACGCCGCATTTTCCATTTGGTACACAACTTTACCGATTTGCCCTACCAAAAAGTTGTAACCCATAAAAGAGATGATACCTACAATCAGACCTGCAACTGTTGTAACCATTGCTGTCATGATACCAGGTGCAATCGTTTTCAATTCAAGGGATGAAGCGTTTTGCAAATCAATAAATACTACAACCATACCGATTGTTGTTCCCAAGAATCCAATCATTGGTGCAGCTCCTGCCGCAGTTGCCAAGAAATTCAAACGTTGCTCTAAGCGCAAAATCTCAAATTTTCCAGTGTTTTCAATAGTCGCTGCAATACTTTCATTCTTTGCAGAACCGATACGTGCAATACCTTTTGCCAACATTTTTGCAATCGGACTATCCGAATTATTACACATATCCTTAGCAGCTTGCATATTGCCATTCATCAAGTGAGTTTTTACATTGCTCAAAAAACCTTGTTCTTCTTTCGTCGCTTTTCGTAATGCTAGAAATCTTTCCACAAATACAAAAACGGAATACCCCAACATAATCAAAAGAATAAGATTGATTAACCAGCCGATTCCGCCGTTAGATTGATTGACAATTTCCCAAATCGGAACATCCTTTACGCCCGATTGTATTTCAGCACCGGCATCAACACCAGTTTCGACTTGAAGAAAGAAAAATGGATTCATAGTTTATATTTAAGTTGTTGTTTGTTATTTAGTTACAGTTCCATTAAAAACACACCAATACCAGCGAAGTAACCAATTGCTGCTAAAAAAGAAATTCTTTTAAGGTACCAGAAAAATGAAATTTTTTCCATTCCCATTGCTACCACTCCAGCTGCCGAACCGATAATCAACATTGACCCTCCTGTTCCTGCGGCATAAGCGATGAAGTGCCAAATATGATCGTCCATGCCTTCTGTAAACATTCCCATCGAAGCGGCAACTAAAGGAACATTATCGATAATTGCTGAACCAATTCCTAATAAAGTAATGAACGTGTCCGCACCAATCGCTGCGTTAATATTTTGTCCGAAGTTGAAAATCAATCCTAATGATTCTAAAGCTGCTACAGTCATTAATATCCCTAGGAAGAATAAAATACTTGGCATTTCGATACGAGATAAAGCTCTGAATGTTGGACCATGTACGTGATTGTGGTCTTCAACTGCGGTTAAACTAAAATGACGTTTTGAAAGCACCTCTGCAACCACTGAAACCACAGCTACTGAGAACATCATACCAACATAAGGTGGAAGGTGAGTAATCATCTTAAATACTGGAACGAACAAAATCATACCCAATCCTAATATAAGCATTAGTGTGCTATTCGGACTAACCTTCTCCTCTATCAATTCTCCATCAATTTGACCTCTAAATGTTGGCAGAAAAGAGGCAATTAGGGTAGGCAACACCATGCATACTGTTGAAGGTAAGAGCAGATATAAAGTCAACATTTCAGCACTAACTTTTTTATTCATCCATAACATCGTTGTGGTAACGTCGCCAATTGGTGACCAGGCACCTCCTGCGTTTGCAGCAATGATAATCATACCAGCATACCACATTCTCAACTCTGTATCTTTTACTAATTTCCTTAAAATAGTGATGAGTACAATCGTTGCCGTTAGGTTGTCAATAATCGCAGAAAGAACAAATCCAAGAATACAAACCAGCCAAAGTAAAGTGGCCTTTTTCTTTGTTTTTATAACGCGTTTGAAGGTTTGAAAACCATTAAAATGATCGATGATTTCCACAATTGTCATCGCTCCAATAAGGAAAAATAAAATCTCTGAAGTCTTACCAAAGTGGTGAAGTAAGGTGTTTTCCAACCATTGTGATTTTGACAATCCTTCATGATGTCCCTCAGCATGTAGTGGTAAGTTTTTAAATCCTTCAACTAAAACTCCATGATGACTATCAAACCAATTCGGGAAAGCGTCTAATCCGAAAGCAATGCCAGCCCAACATGCGGCCATCATAATTAAGGCAGGAATCAGTTTATCTACATGTAAAACGTGTTCCAAAGTAATCGCTGCGTATCCTAAAACGAATGTTGCGACAATAAAAATTTCCATAATAAAAATTTAAATTAAACCAATTGTTCCAAAGCTATTTCAAAGGCTGCTTTAGATATGCCTGTGTTTTCAGTATGTTTTTCAAAAACACGTTCTAATGCATTCTTGATTATTTCACTTGTGTCATTAAAAATTGCTTCGTCCTCCAACACATTCAAGTCATTACTCATTAAGTAGGCAAAAACGCGTGCCATTCCACAATTTGCAATAAAATCAGGAATTAAAGCCAATTGAGAATCAGCGGTTTCAGCAATTGGGCCGAAAAATATTTCTTTGTCTGCGAACGGAACATTTGCACCCGATGAAATCACAGAAATTCCAGCCTCTAACATTGCATTCAATTGTCCTTCTTGAATCATTCTACTTCCTGCACATGGAATGAAAACATCTGCTTTCAATGACCAGATTTTATCGTTTACCTCAGTGTAACTTAAAAGATTTTCTGATTGTAAAGCCGTACCTTTTTTATTGATAAACAAAGATTTAACCTCTTCAAAAGAAAGTCCATCTTCGCTTATAATTCCACCAACTCTATCAATGATGCCAACGATTTTCGCACCGTTTTGAGCCAAATAATAAGCGGCAGCGGAACCAACGTTACCCCAACCTTGTACGATAACTTTTTTACCTTCCAAGCTTCCGCCCCAAATGGAATAATAATGACGAATGGATTCCGCCACACCATAACCTGTAATTAGGTCAGCAACTTTATATTTTTTGTTGATGTCAGGTGAAAACGTTGCGTCTTCTACAACTTTGGAAACACCTTGTCTCAATTGACCAATTCTATTGATTTTTTGAGATTCTTTCGGTTGAAAGTGACCATTGAAAACTCCTTCTTGCGGATGCCAAACCCCACAATCTTCCGTTATTGGAATTACTTCATGAATTTCATCGACATTTAAATCACCACCCGTTCCGTAATAAGATTTTAAAAGTGGGGAAACTGCGGCAAACCATCTTCTTAATACGCCTTCTTTTCTTGGGTCATTTGGGTCAAAATTAATTCCTGATTTTGCACCTCCAATTGCAGGACCAGCGACTGTGAATTTCACTTCCATTGTTTTTGCAAGTGATTCAACTTCTCTTTTATCTAAGCCCAATCTCATTCTTGTACCTCCACCAGCTGCTCCACCTCTTAACGAGTTGATTACAATCCAGCCCTCAGCTTCGGTTTCAGCGTCTTTCCATTCAAACACAATTTCCGGACGCTTATCTTCAAATTTCTTCAGTAACTCCTTCATCTACCTTGTTTCAAGTTCGGGCAAAATTAAAAAATACTTGTGTGTACTTAATTTTTGAGTGCAGAGTTACAAACATTACACTTTTGATGGAATTTTTTAACTTTTTTATTTCGTTATTCTCAACATAAAAATGAACGAGGTTTTTAGAAAGCGAAGTTTCCGTTTGGAATTTTACTTGGAAAAAGTCGAAAGAAATTCACTCATCGTTTCAAAATGAAAATCAGCAACTTGTAAGCGCAAGTTAGGTTCGTGAGTTTTTTCTGGAATACAAACTACTTTCATTTTTGCTGCAATTCCCGCAATCACACCGTTGAAGGAGTCTTCGATTACCAAACATTTTTCGGGAGAAACGTTTAATTGCTTTGCTGCGTGTAAATAAACCGCTGGATGCGGTTTTCCATACTGCTCATTTTCAGCCGAATGAACTACATCGAAGTAATGGGCAATTTGTAACTCTTTCAACACGACCTTTATTAATCGCGAACTTGATGAAGTTGCAAGTCCAACTTTAAAACCTTTTGATTTCAAATAGTCTAAAGTTTCAATCACGCCTGCTAGCGGAGCGGCATTTGCAGCAATTAGACTTTCCATTTTAGAAATTATTGCCTCCTCAACTTCACTTTCATTTTCAACTCCCCAATTTTCGTGCTTGTTCCAAAAATGAATTACTTCATCAATGCGCAGTCCAACCGTTTTTTGAAAATCTTTCTTGCTCAATTTGGATCCAAGCGAATGAAAAACTTCCTCCATTGCTATTTTCCAAAGTGGTTCGGAATCAATAATAACACCGTCCATGTCAAAAATGACAGCTTCGTAATCTGTTAAAAGGAATTTCATTCGAAAGAGAATTGTAGGAGTTTTTGTTTACCCAGGTATTTTTGATGTTCGTTTCCAATCAAAATTTTATTTGTTTGAAAAACGCTTATTGCCTCAGACTGTTTGTATTGTGGCAAACGTTTTTCACGCAAAATCGTGAATTGATTACCAACTTTCTCCACTTTCAAAACACGGTCATAAGTGAGTAAGTAAAAATGCCCAAAAGCGTATTCTCCTCCCGTAATAGCATCTTTCATCCAACCATTTTTCCCAGTTTTCAAGGTTGCGAAAACTGGTAAAACAAGTTTTTTTTCGGCTTCAAAAGTGAATTTGTAGATTTTAGTTAACCCATCGAATGGGGTCGTGTAGTTTTTTGTAAAAATCCAAAGGTGTCCTTCTGCGTAAATTAGACATTCTGCATCGAAGTTTTTTTCGGCATTTTCAGGCGGAAAAGCTTTTTGATCTTCATATTCAACGAACATTTTTTCAGCGAAAACACTGTCTTTTTTGAGCAAAGATTCAATTTCAATTCTAAGAATTTGAAGGTTTTGGCGTTTGTTGTTGTTATTTCCAATATCGCCTATAAATAAGTGAGTTGCATTACAAGTAACATCTTCCCAATCGTGATTTTTGGCGTTCATGACCAAAACTTTTTTCAAAATTTGGCCTTTGTTATTTATTAGGAAAAGAGTGGGAGAATTGCCTCCATCATTGTGGGCAACAAGTAAAGTATCATTTAGGAATTGAAGACCTGAAATTTCTTTTAACTCGTCAGAAAGTGGAAGATATTTTTGACTAAAAACGATTTGGCAAGAAAAAATAAAACAAACAATTAGAAGCTTCATTTTTAATCAATTAGTAGTCTTACTTTTTCAATTCTTCTTGCACTAACTTCCTCCACGATTAATTTGTAATTCTTGAATTTGACCGTTGTTCCTTTTTCTGGGATTTTCTCTAAGGTGTGTAAAATCAAGCCACCTAAAGTGTCAAATTCTTCTGATTCTGTGAATTTGAGGTTATAGTTTTCGTTGAGGTGTTCGATTGTTACTCTTGCACTAAAAATAAATTCTTTATCACTGATTTGTTGTATGTCGAATTCTTCTTTATCGTGTTCGTCTTCAATTTCACCAAAAATTTCTTCGATTACGTCTTCTAATGTGACAATACCAGCCGTACCACCATATTCGTCAGTCACCACAGCAATACTTCCAGCTTGTTTTAGGAATTTTTCGAGTAGTTCTTTTCCTGAAATGACGGAAGGAACAAAGCTGATTGGTTTCAGAACTTGTTTTAAATTTTTCGGTTGTTTGAAAAGATCATAGGAATGAACGTAACCAATGATGTTGTCAATTGTATCTCTGAAAATCAATATTTTAGATAATCCTTTTTCGAGAAATTTAGCCTTTACTTCCTCCAAATCGTCTTCAATATCCACAGCAACTATGTCTGTTCTCGGAATCATACAATCACGTGCTTTTAACTTGGAAAACTCTAAGGCATTTTTAAGGATAATCATTTCATTTCCAAGGTCTTCTTTTTGCTTCATTCGAGTGGTTATATCTTCCACATAATGTTCTAAATCAATCTTCGAGAAAACTTTATCATCACTTGTGGTTTTTTGACCAAATAGTTTCAGTATCAAATTGTTAAGAGAGAGAATGAATTGTGTAGGAAGATAAAGAACGTAATATAAAATAAGTAAAAGAGGCGCACCTATTTGAAGAAACTTGTAAGGGTTTACTTGTACAAATGCTTTTGGAAGAAATTCAGCTGTAAACAAAACTAATAAAGTGGATAATCCAGTTTGAATTAGTAAAAGATAAATTTCTTGCGAAACTCCCCATGATTGAATGAGTGGTTCGAGAAGACGCGCAAATGAAATACCATAAGCAACCAAGCATACATTGTTTCCTAGTAGTAACAAAACGATAATTCTTGACTCGCTGCTGTAAAGCAAGTTAAGTAGTTTTCCCCACCAAGTTGAACGTTGAATGTGTACTTCAATTTGAAGTCTGTTTGAGGACAAATAAGCAATTTCCATCCCAGAAAAGTAGGCGGAAAAAAGTAGCGATAAAATGACAATAAGTAAGTCTGCTGTCAACATGACTAACCCGTAACATCAAAACCGATGTCCTTACGGAAATAGGCTTGATCAAATGATATTTTAGAAATGGAATCGTAACTTCTTTGCAAAGCAGCCTCTAAGTTTTTACCGTAGCTTGTCACAGCCAAAACTCTTCCTCCAGCAGACAAAACAGAAGGTCCGTCTGAAGTTGTTCCTGCATGAAAAACGATGCTGTCCATCACGTTATTTAGTCCATAAATTGTTTTTCCTTTTTCATAAGATTCAGGATAACCACCCGAAACCATCATTACGGTGCAAGCACTTCGGTCGTAAAATTGAATGTCGCGTTCGGAAAGTGTATTCGTTGCAACACCTTCAAACAAATCAAGAATATCTGATTTTAATCTCGGAATTACCACCTCAGTTTCTGGATCTCCCATTCTACAGTTGTACTCGATTACATAAGGGTCGCCTTTCACACTAATCAATCCGAAAAAGATAAAACCTTTGTAGTCAATTCTTTCATTGCGAAGTCCTTTTACGGTTGGGATAATTACGCGATTCAAAACCTTGTCCATGAATGCTGCATCTGCGAAAGGAACTGGAGAAACGGCACCCATTCCGCCAGTATTCAAACCAGTATCGCCTTCACCAATTCGTTTGTAATCTTTTGCTTCAGGGAGTATTTTGAAAGAATCGCCATCAGTAATAACGAAAACAGACAATTCAATTCCTTTTAAAAATTGTTCAATCACCACTTTTTGACTAGCTGCTCCAAATTTTTGGTGTTCAAGCATACTTCTTAATTCACTTTGAGCTTCATCCAAATCATTGAGAATCACAACTCCTTTTCCTGCTGCCAAACCATCCGCCTTAAGAACATAAGGTGCTTTCATATTCGCAAGAAAATCCAAACCTTCATTCAAAGTCTCGTTGGTGAAAGTGGCGTATTTTGCAGTTGGAATATTGTATTTCTGCATAAATGATTTGGCAAAATCTTTACTTCCTTCTAATTGTGCACCTTCTTTACTTGGACCAATCACAGGAATTTTGCGCAGCTTGGAATCGGTTTTAAAAAAGTCGTAAATGCCGTTGACAAGCGGTTCTTCTGGACCAACGACAACCATATTGATTTGATTTTGCAAAACAAATTGTTTAACGGCTTCAAAATCTAAAGGGTTAATGGACACATTTTTACCGTGTTGTTTTGTGCCTGCATTTCCTGGGGCGATATACAATTCATCCAAGGTGGAACTCTGTGCTATTTTCCAAGCAAGTGCATGTTCTCTTCCTCCAGAACCTAGTAATAAAACTTTCATTAACAGTGTTTTAAAATTGAATGAAACAGTGCGAGTCCGTCTTCATTAGCAACAAGAGGGTCGGCAGCTCGTTCAGGATGCGGCATCATTCCAAAGACATTTCTTGACTTGTTGGTAACTCCTGCAATATTGAATAAGGAACCGTTTGGATTTGATTCTTCATTGACTTCTGCATCATTACTACAATATTGAAAAAGAATTTGGTTGTTGTCTTGTAAACTTTTCAACGTATTGTCATCACAGAAAAATCTTCCTTCACCGTGAGCAATTGGAATTTTGTAAGCCTTGTAAGTATCCAAATCCTTGGTGATTGCACTTTCATTGGAAAAAGGTTTAAGCATTACGTTTTTACAAATGAAACGTTGGTTGTTGTTGTGCAATAAAGCACCTTCCAATAAACCTGATTCTGTCAAAATTTGAAAACCGTTACAGATTCCTAAAACGTATCCACCTTTGTTTGCGTGGTCAATTACGGAAGACATAATTGGTGAAAATTTGGCGATTGCCCCTGAACGAAGGTAGTCTCCGTAAGAAAATCCTCCAGGAAGAATTACCATATCAACGTTTTGTAAATCAGTGTCTTTGTGCCATAATTGAACGACTTCTTTGCCGAGTAAATCTTGTAGAACATAAACCATATCCTGGTCACAATTTGAACCCGGAAAAGTAACAACGCCAAACTTCATGCTTAAAATTTAATTAGGTCACAAAGTTAGACCTTTTATGTGGTCTCGACGGGCGCAATCAGGAAAAATTTCAACAACGAGTAAATAAACACACTGAATAAAATCATGGATGAGGCGAAACTGAAACGTTTATTGAAAAATGCAAAGCTGAAAAAGAAGGCAAGAGGAATGAGCATAAAACTAAATCGTTCGATTTGTTTGAACAGAAAAAGATCTGAAAAACCCACTATCAATCCCATTGCAATTAATCCGTAAAGCATTTGAATTTGCTTTTTTAAACGAATGGAAGATTTGGAGAGTCTGGTTCTTAAGCCGATAATTCCTAGAATATAAAGGATAAACAAAACAACAGTTGTGATAACAAAATTTATTCTAAGGTGGTCATTTTCAACATCACCTAGTATCTTCCAATCAATTTTATTTTGAGAATAAGTGAAATAGATAAAAGCATAAATCAGTGGTGTCAGAAACCCAAAAATGCTCAAAAGAAACTCTCGAAAAACGAAAGGTCTTACAATCAAAATCATGACAATAAGTAAAGGCCAACTCAAAATGAGCGGTGGAAAAAAAGTTCCTGCACAGGCTAAGAGAAAGGATGCATTGAAAACGATTTTTCGTCCATCCTCATTTTGTTTTAGTTCGAAAAGTTGATAAAGCGTAAGGATAATAAATGTGTGTGCAATCAAAGCGCCGTCCAACCTGTAAAACGAATGATAAAAACTCATTGTTATGCAATACAAAAACGCAACGATATACGTGTTTTTGTCCAAGAAATTATGTTTGTTGTATAAGATGTTTATCAATAAAGAATTGGTTAAAAGGAGTATTCCGCCAAACAAGGGCAAAAAGGGAATATTTACATTTTGATACATCCAAATACCAAACTGAGTACTTTGAATATCATAGTATTGAAAATTCCAGTTCAACCAATAAAATCCCGCTACAATAAATGGAAGCAAAACAAGGTTGATTACTCGATTTTCTAAAAGCCAATTAAACATACGGCGAAATTATTTATAACTGACGTACTGGGGTGGATTCCCCATTTTTTTAATTAACAATAAAAATACCTTTTGTGAATACTTTGATCGATTATTAAAATCAAGGAACTTTATCTTTTGTCATTAATTCCAAGTATTTCGCTAAAAATTCAAAAGCAATTTAACTGTTGCATTAGAAACTTGTTTATTTCAAAATCAATTTAATATCGGGCTTAAAGTACAAATCTGATTTCATTACTTTGCCGTCTTCACGATAGATTGGTTTTCCATTTTCATCCAATTTACTCATATTAGAACGGTGGATTTCTTGAAAAACTTCAGCGATTTTGTCTTGTAAACCATGTTTTAAAATAGTTCCGCACAGAATGTAAAGTTGATCTCCCAAAGCATCGGCAATTTCCACTAAATTACCGTTTTCAGCAGCTTCTAAGTATTCTTCGTTTTCCTCCTTCATCAATTTGTGACGAAGTGTAATTTGACTTTCGCCAATATCTGCTATCGGTTGATAGGCATTTTCAATTCCGAAGGCATCGTGAAATTCTTTAACCGAGTTTATTGCTTCTTTTAATGTCATAATTATCTGATTAGGGTGATGTGACCTTGATAAGTTTCATCTTCTCGGTTTCCAAAAAAACCTAAAGTGAATTTGTAAAAATAAACGCCCTCTGTAACGTCCTTACCGTTCATAGTTTTACCGTCCCATCCTGAATTGATATCATCGTATTCAAATATTAGATTTCCCCAACGGTTAAAAATTTGGCATTTATAGGATTCTATGCATTCCGCAGAAATTTGCCAAAGTGGATTGGCAAGGTCATCATTTGGTGTGAACACATTTGGAACCTTTAGATTTATTGGTAAATCTTCCATTACCAACAAAGCTGGTAAATTGAGAAAACAACCGTGTACATCAACAACACCAACAACATAAGGGCCAGCACCTAAATTTTCAATTAGATTGTTTGGGATATTTTGTTGATTAAATTGGAACTGATAAGGCGATACTCCCCCAGAAGCACTTTGAATTGTAATAAATCCATTGTTCGTTCCGCAGTTAGGATTTGAAACTGAAAAAATCAATTCTTGCGGACCAGGTAATTCAGGTACAAAAGCATCTTCGTAATAGGTACAACCGTTGGCATCTTGAACTCCAATCGTGTAATTACCTGTTGAAAGATTTTGGAAATTGGAATTTGTTTCGAATGCTGTACCACCAAAATTGTAAGTGTATGGTTCAACACCACTGGTTGTTTGTGCTACGCTAATTGAACCTTCAGCAGCATTACATGGAGTCGTTACAATATTAAATGTCAAATCATTTGGTGCGAGTGAGGGAGCAATTGTTGCCAAAGTATCAATCTCACAAACGCCATCACTAACCAAAACAACGTATTCTCCTGGAGCCAAAGAATCCGCGGAATTAGTTGTTGAAACATTTTGCGTCCATGTGTAGGTATAATTTGATGCTGGAGTAACACCAACTTCCATAAATCCATTATTCTGCGCACAAGAAGTATTCTCAAAGGTCAAGGAAATGGCAAGTAATTGACTTGGTTCAACAATAATTGTAACTGTTTCTTGACATACATTATCGGTAATATGAACTTGATAATTGCCTGATGGTAAGTTAAATGCACTATTTGTGGTGGTAATATTTGGTGTCCAAGTGTAGATATAATTACCTGCTGGTTCATTCGTTATAGAAATTGAGCCATTTTCAAATCCACAAGTTGTATTCACCGAGTTTACAGTTGTTGTGAATTCTCCGGGTGCTGTAAGAACCACTGTTGTATCAAAAGAACAAGAGCCTTCCGAAATTACAATAGAGTAAGTGCCTGCGGGTAGATTTGATGCCGTGTTTGAATTGGATACATTCGGTGTCCAAGCATAATTGTAGCTCGCATTAAAAGGTGTAAAAGATATGGAGCCATTGCTTTGTTGACATTCTGGATTAACAAGAGTTGTTGTTAACTGAAAGGGATTATCTACAACATTTACAGTGATAATTTCCTCACATAAATTCGCATCTCGAACAATTACTTGATATGTTCCTTCGCACAAATTAGTTGCAGTTTGAGTGGTTTGTGCCAAAGGGTCGTTCCATTGATAAGTAAATGGTGCTAAACCAGAAGTAATGGTTACTGTTCCCGAACCATTACAATTAGCTGCCACACCCTGATTTTCACAATTTTGAATATCGTTACAAGTACCATAAGTAGGAGCACCAAAACTTGACCAAGCCCCACCGTCTGGCATTCTGCGTATGGATTGCCCCGTGTGATTACTCGCATCAGTAGTAGTCGCTTGAAACTTTCGGTTATCTGGAATTTGATTATAACTTGCTAAGGTTCCTGAAAAGTTACATGGAGCCAATTGAGCGATACAAGGATTTCCATTTCTATCTGCATTACTACCTTGGTTTGCCCAGCTAACTGCATCTTGAGGTACACCTTGTGAATCGTAGAAAGCAAACCAGCCCCCAGCATTTGGAAACCAAAGACGTTGTGTCCCACTTCCAACACAAACACCGATATCTGTAATATTGAACGGTACTACCAACTCCACTACATTTCCTCCATTTTGCAACAAGAGGTTAGCAGGAACCGGTGGAACATTTGCCCCTCTAATCATAGCTAAACCAAGCGGCGGAATTACTGTACCTGCCGGAATTACATAGCCTCCTGGTTGAGTGCCAGATAAAGCAGAACCTCCAGGCGCACTGTTTCCTAAGTAAAAACAAGAAATATCTACTGAGTCACACCAATTTGGATTAAACAATTCAATCCATTCTCCTCTCCCTTGAGAAACTCCACCATTTCCTGATAGAGAACCGTCATTTTGAGTTGGTGATATCATTAACTCATTAATTAATATTGATGGACCGCTGTAATTACACGGTTGACATTCAGAATTCGGAACAACATTTACTCCGGCTACAAGTCCACAACTTGTTGGTGGTGAAGGAGGCTCTATGCAACAGTTTCCTCCTTGAGAAATTGTATACGTGCTATTTTGCCAACATCCATATTGGGTATTGTGAAAATATAAATTTGAGTTTGTGGCATTTTCAAAAAAGTAAACAATCTCATCAGGCGTATTTACCCCTCCTGTATTTATTAGTGTATCACATTGACCTGCAGCGCCAATCATAATCCCGCCCCAAGGCCCCGCTCCATTACCATGAGTAGGTGTATATCCAACTGACGGAGTTGTAAGAATTGAGGTCATAGAAGCTGGAACCCCTGTAATACTTGTGACAAAATTCCCCTGACCACAATTATCGTTGTTTTGAGTTGAATTGAATCCAGCATAAATCACCTGAACAACGTTTGCGGCAAATGCCCCAATAATGTTAACTTGAACAGGTTCATAGGTACAAATTGCAATAACCAAATTTGGAATATCCTGATCAACATCAATCGTCACAATTCCACCGTCATAATTCGAAAATATGGCAAGATTACCATTCTGATTACAAACTGTTTGTCCAAAAAGACTGAAGGATGTAAAAACAAATAAAATAATAATATGGCGAAATATCATAAGTTGAGATTGGTTTGACAATAATATGTTGCTTTTGGTTGCATTTACTAATAGGAAAAAAGTGCTTTAAGCGCCTCTTTCACTTTTTCTGAATTTGGCAATAACGCAGACTCCAAAATAGAATTTAGCGGTATCGCAGGTGTATCTTTTGAACCCACAATTCCTATTGGTGCATCTAAAAATTTGAAGTTATCCCTTTGAATTCTTCCTGCTAATCCTAAAGTAAAAGAACATTCCTCGGATTCCTCTGTCACCAAAAGTACTTTTCCGTGTTTTTTCACTTGAGCATTGATGGCATCAAAATCTAACGGATTCAAACTTCTCAAATCCAAAATTTCTACTTTTTCGCCGAATTCTTTTGCGGCCTCAATTGTCCAGTAAACTCCTCTTCCGTAGGTGATTACTACACAAGATTCGCCGTTCTGAACCTCTTTTTCTCCAGCTTCCACAAATACTCGTGCTGTGCCAATTGGAATCACATAGTCTTCACTCGGCTCAATAGACATCGCACCTTCTGTCCCTGGAATTTTTGACCAATACAACCCTTTGTGTTCCAAAATCACTACTGGATTTGGATCGTAAAAAGCAGCTTTCATTAATCCTTTCAAGTCTGCACCAGTGGATGGATAAACCACTTTGATTCCTCTAATATTAGTGAGAACAGACTCCACGCTCGAAGAGTGATACGGACCTCCCGAACCATAAGCCCCGATTGGCACTCGAATCACACAACTTACTGGCCATTTTCCATTCGATAAGTAGTAGGAGCGAGAAACTTCTGTGAATAATTGGTTCAATCCTGGCCATATATAGTCCGCAAATTGAACTTCTACAAAAGGTTTCAAGCCAACAGCCGACATTCCAACCGTTGAGCCGATAATAAACGCTTCTTGAATCGGTGTATTGAAAACGCGGTCATCACCAAAAGTTTGAGCAAGGGTGGCTGCTTCTCGGAAAACACCTCCCAAACGTCCGCCAACATCTTGTCCGTACAACAAAGCTTCAGGGTGTTTGTGCATCAATTCACGTACAGCAAACAATGCGGAATCCACCATAACGGTTTTCTTCTTTCCTGCTGGTGCGCGTTCACCTCTTTCCTCTGTGATTGGTGTTGGTGCGAAAATAAAGTCTTGTATTGATGTCGGTTCAGGGTCGGGGGAGTTGAGTGCTTTATCGTATTCTGCATCAACATAATTTCTTACTTCTGCCTCAATATTGATAATTTCCGCCAATGAAAAACCACTTTTTTCAGCGTAACTTTTCATTTTAGGGTAAGGGTCGCGTTGTCCTGCTTCCTCCAAGTCGTCCCTATACCATTCCTTTCTCACACCCGATGTATGGTGTCCTAACAAAGGAACTTTTGCGTGAATGATAAAAGGTCTTCTTTCTTTTCGAACTATTTCAAAAACCTCATTTACAGTTTGATAACAAGTCTCAAAGTCACTTCCATCAATGGAACGCACCTCTAATCCATTAAATCCTTGTGCGTAAAAAGCAATGTCTTGTGCTCTCGTTTCGGCGGCATTTGCTGAAATATCCCAACCATTATCTTGAACCAAAAACACAATTGGAAATTGTTTCAAAGTTGCCATTTGAAAAGCTTCAGAAACTTCTCCTTCGGTACAAGAAGCGTCGCCGAGAGAACACACAACAACCGGAGCTTCACCTTCCTCAGATTTCAATAAACCTTGTTTTTCCTTGTACTGAATTCCCATAGCAATTCCTGTTGTTGGAATTGCTTGCATTCCTGTTGCTGAGGACTGATGGATGATTTTTGGTTTGTCGTCGTCTTTTAGAGACGGGTGAGAGTAATACGTTCTACCACCTGAAAATGGATCGTCTTTTTTCGCAAAAACTTGAAGCATCAAATCAGCAGGAGTCATTCCGATACCTAACAAAATACTATCGTCTCTGTAATAAGGAGAAACCCAATCTTGTGGTTTTAATTGCATACCAACGGCAAGTTGAATCGCTTCATGACCGCGAGAAGTAGCATGGACATATTTCGCTGTAACCTCCTTATTTGCTTCGTACTTTTCTGCAAGGGTTTTAGCTGTACACATCAACTTAAAAGCCTTACCAACAATTGATTTTTCCAATGTTTGAACTTGATTTTGTTCTAATACCTTCGACATTTCCTTTGATTATAGGTTGCCCAAATATACAAAGGACTTATGGAAAATAGGGTTAAAGCGTAATGCAATAATTTAAAAATGCTAAACAAACTAGGGTTTTTGCTTGAATTTTTGAAATTAAATTTTAGTCTTCTGAGTAATAAAATCGATTAAAAATTTGTCAAAATCGCCTAAAATTTTCATAGATGACGAGTTTGAGCAACGCTTCTATCGAAAGTAATCGCCGCAGTGGACTCATAATTTGTTTATGACACTATAAACCCGATTTAGATTGATTCGTTTCAGAGGTATGTCTTTCGAAGTGAATTCAGGTTAATAGAAGTCGTTGTAATACAAGTTAAATTTCCCTACTGAAACACTCGAACGGTTGATGTGGTTGTTCAATGAATCCATCCATTTTTTCGCCTTATCGGGTGGCAAATATTGGGCGGCATAAATACTTAATTCTATTTTCAATTTTTCTAAAACTGCCAAACTTCGGTAGGCGCTCAACGCTTCATTTTTGGTGATTTGTCCCTCCTCAATCATTTTTAAAATAGTAGAACTCGGAGCTATCAAATTAGAAACAACAGGGTCGGTGTATGAATCAATTTTGATGTGTAATTCCTTGTCTATTTTCATGTAAAGCATTGTTTTTCTCAGCCTAGCAAACTTAGGTTCAGCTCTAGAAATTCGCCATTCATTAATGTTTTTACCGGGATAATTTTTCATTTCTAATTGCTCCGGGTCGCGCAAAAGTCTTCCCTCTTCCCATTTTCCAATTCCATTACCAATCACTTCGATTTTTAATGCAGGACTTTTTTTGCTAATTCTATGAAAGAGTTTTCTTAAGGTTGCCGTGTCTTTTTCTGTGAAAATAGAACGGTTCAATTGAAATGCGTCGGAGTCGAAAGAATCGAAAAATTCTATCCTTAAATCTGCATCGTACATCGGCTCAATATCAACCTTTGAAACATGGAGCATGACCTCATCTGCATTAACTCCCAACAAATCTTCTGGAATAGCGATTAATCGAACTTCAAAAGCCTCCCGCTTAAAAGTAGAAGGAAAAAGGAATTCTTGTGTATGCACATTAAAAATACTCGAATCCCTAAAAATGTAAAGCCCATCTCGCTCAATGTAAGGCATCCATCGTAATCCTAAACTTTCTTTGTACTTGTCAATAACTGATTTGGCTTCTAAATATTCTTTTAAATACGGTTCTCTTTGACGAAACAAATCATCCAATTCTCCTTCCAGATTTATGTATTCTTGATACAAATCTTGAAGTTCATAACTCCATTTGCTCATATCGGTTTTCTTTTTGGACTTTTTATTTTTTGGTTTACCGAGAGCAATTGGCGAAATTCCGGATGCTATCTCCTCTTTTCGAATCAATTCAGCCGTTTGCGCCAATGCTTTTTGAACTTCATCAATTTCAATGTTGTACCCTTTTTTACCCAAAATCACAGGCTCCAAATCCTTTTTCAATATTTTCTCCAAATGATTAATCACCTTATGAAAAGTGTATCCTTTTGAAAACGAGCTATCAGGAGAGAGAAAACGCGTATTTTCAGAACCATAAAGATGATAACTCCAGCCGTCTTTTTCAATCACAATAGTCGTTTGCTTACTCGTGTTATATCCCCAAACATCGAAATGTAAATTCGTTTGCAAGCCTTTTCCACATGTTTCCATTTGTCTTGTAACCATTCGAAGTGGAACAAGTTGCTCGTTCTTTAACTCCAAATCATAAGGAAACAAACCAATGGCTTTAGGTAAACCTTTATTCCAATTTCCATCATCATCCCGCTCTCTTTCCGATAGTATTCCATTGGTGTAACTTCCATCTCCTGCAGCGAAAAGGTAATTTTCAAATTCAGTTGCGTTACCACCCAAAGTTTTAAAAAGCATAAAACACTGCTCTTGAATCGTCTGATTGATTGCGAGATGCTGGGCTTTCAAAATTTTAAACTGATCTTCAGGGTTTGTGAATCCAATTTGTTGAAGTAAAACTCCTCTATCGTATAAGGATAAATTACTGTTGAAAATCGGACTTTGTTTGGGGTCGAAGAGAAACTCGTAAGACTTTTGTCGAATGATGCTTTTTGGAAGAAACTTGTTAAATTGGGTGATGTAATCGTTGTATAAGTCTTGATTGTAGTCGTAAATCCCATTTTGAATATCGTTGAGTGCTTTATTGAGCATCCATACCGCCGTTTTATTCGTGAGTTCCAAAAGAAGTCCTTTGGGTGCTTTGGCGATTTCGTCCGTTCGAATGTAAAGCAATTCTGGTTGATTGATAATCAGGTGTTCCAAAGAATCGTAATTCACGGATTTGTCACGTAAATAAACTTTTGGACCCGAATACTCAAAGGCGTAACCAAGGTTTTTCTCTAAAATTGGACTTTTGCGAACGACATGAAAAAGATAGGCTTTTACTTCTGATTGTAAGGTGATTGGCGTTTGCGAAAAGAAAATATTTATTTGGCTAAAAACAGAAAATGCGAACATAAAAAACGCCCACTTTGAAGAATATGTTTTGCGAATGAATTGCATTACCAATTGTAACGGAAAAATGGAAATAAAGTTAACGTAAATTAAATCTCTTTTGTAGCAAATCTTTACATCTTCTTGATTAGTTGTCTTTAAACCTATAAACGAGTCCACTCCGAAAAGTACCTCCGCCATGGTGTACCTCCAAACTCCTCCTTGTCGCTGAAATTTTCATCCCGATAGCTATCGGAACCGGTTAAAAATTCGCTCCGCGTCGATTGTGATTGATTCGTCGCGGCGAACATCCTTTTTCGGAGTGGACTCAATATTGAAATCACTAACTATCATAACAAGGTTTAAAATCTCAGGTTATTGTTCATTTCTTAGCTTTGCATTCTTCAAACCCTGACGACTTGAAAAATATTTCTCCGTTGCAAGTGCTATTGTTTACTGTTTTTGTGCTTGCGCTCCTTTTACCGATTTCACTTTTTTCAGACAAAGGAACGGTTAAGATTTTTGGTGTTCCTTTTCGTTTTCTTTCCTCGGAAAAATTGTTTAACCCAACCAAAAAAGAGAAAAAAGACATCACCAAAATAATTCAGAAAGTGGATACACTCGACCTCAACCGTTTTGATGGAAAATCGGACGGGAATCTCGGTGCTCCTGGTGACGGAAAATTTTCTGCCGATGCCGCTACGGAAATTTATTTGAGTGATTTGGGTCGTAATAACTTAGCGCGTTTTTTTGAAAAACTATCCACTGTTGCAGAGAAAAAAGAAAAAATTTCCATTTTTCATTACGGTGACTCACAAATTGAAGGGGACAGGATGACTGGCTACTTTCGTCAGAGAGTTCAAAATCAATTCGGAGGAAATGGTCCAGGATTAATACCAACGGTAAACGTTTACAAGACAATGACCTTTATCCAAAATTGCTCTGAAAACTTTGAGCGTTACACAGCTTTTTGGGGAGAAAAATTACCTTCAAGGAAATACGGTGCTTTGTTTTCTGTTGGAACTTTCAAGCTAGATTCCTTGAAAAATTTGGCGGGTGAACCAACTACTGCATGGATTGAAATAGAGCCATCCAAAGGTGCTTACACCCGTGCAAGGGAATACAACAACGTAACCATGTATTATAATTCTTGTACAGCTTCGTGTATGCTGAAAGTATTGCAAAATGGAAAAGTTATTCATGAAGACACATTAGTTACGGATGGCGCCGCACATGAAGTGAAATTGAGTTTTCCTTCTAAACCGGGTAAACTGAGGTATGTTTTTAGTTCGAAGAAAAGCCCCGTCATTTCTGGTTTTTGTTTGGAGGGAGATTACGGTGTTCAAGTTCATAATGTGGCAATGCGTGGTTCATCTGGAACACAGTTCGGTAGTGTTGACTACGGTTTGATGAAACGCATGCACGACGAACAAAATACTGAACTTTTCATTTTGCAGTTTGGTGGAAACTCTATGCCAGGCATGAAGGACTCAAGTAGCGTAAGGGGTTATGTTCGATCATTTAAAAGTCAAGTGAATATTGTACAGAAAATGCGACCGGAAGCAGCCGTAATTGTGGTTGGACCAAGTGATATGTCAATTCTAAATGACGGTGAATTTGTAACCTATCCGCTACTTCCATATTTAGTAGATCAGATGAAAAAAATGTCTTTGGAAATGGGGTGTGGCTACTACGATATTTTTGGTGTTATGGGCGGTAAAAATTCCATGCCTTCTTGGGTCGAACAAGGATTGGCCGCAAGAGATTACATTCATTTCACTGGTTCTGGTGTCAATATCGTTGCACAACTTTTCTTCGATGCGTTCATTGCTGAATATGCAAAGTGGGAACAATTAGAAAAAGCACAATAATTGTAGAGAGAAACCCATTATGCGCTTTACCTTGCTTTTATTGTTTTTTCATTCTTTAGTTGTTGGACAGCAGAAGCTGAGTGGTTATAAAGCGCCATCTACTTTACAATTGGAACAAGAGATCTTTAGTCAGTACCCCTTTATACAGTTCAAAGAAAATTACTTCCAATTTTTCAGCAGCGCAAGTCCGAATTGGGAGCATTTCTATGATGATTTATCTTCAATGATTGCTCAAAAGGATAGAAAGCTCAACTTTTATCATATCGGTGGTTCGCATATTCAAGCAGACATTTACACACACGATATTCGCACTTTTTTTCAATCCAACTGGCCAGGTTTGACTGGTGAACGGGGTTTGGTTTTCCCTTTCGGATTAGCGAAAACAAATAATCCAGGTAATTACAACTTTTCATCACCTAACAAATGGATTGCTCATAAAAGTGTGAATAGTCGTCCTGATGATGTACAGTATGGTTTGTCGGGTGCAGTTATAAAATGTGCAGATTCTCTGATTACAATTCGTTTCAAACATTTGCGATCTTCCGTTCGTCCACCTTTCGACCGAATTCGTATCTATCACAATACGGGGGTATTTCCTTTCGAATTGAATTTTGGTGATGATGAAATTTTGATTGCGGATATAATCCAAGAGACCAAATTGGGTTATTCGGAATTTCTTTTTTCGGATTTTATCGATTCAATTGACGTACAATTCGTTCGAACAACACCAACAAAAATACCCCTTGAGATTTATGGTTTTGAATTCTTAAATGACTTACCGGGCATCACCTATAACTCTGTAGGAATTAACGGTGCGGGACTTTATACCTTTCTTGCAAACGAGCACTTTGTGAGAGATTTAAAGGTTCATCCTCCTGATTTTTTTGCATTTTCCTTGGGTACAAATGATGGTTATCGACCTTATGACAAATTTGACCCTCAGGTTTACAAACGAAATTTGGAGTCAATGATAAATTTAGTCTTGTCGGTCAATCCTGATTGTGCGATTTTACTAATTGTTCCAAATGATTGTGGAATAGGAGGAAAGCCGAATAGAAACACACCAAGACAACGTGAAGTTATTCGAGAGCTTGCTGAGCAATATCAAATTCCTGTTTGGGATTTTTATGGAATCATGGGAGAATTAGGTTCAGCTTCAACATGGCGCAACAACGGACTCATGCAGCCAGATTTAGTGCATTTTACCTCTACAGGTTATCATCTTAAAGGAAAATTATTTATCGATGCTTTTCTGAAATATTTAGATCAGTTTCGTCAACTTCAAACCGAAATTACCAATGAATAGAATTTACGAGATATTTGCTTTTAATGAACAGAAGCCCTTGATTTTTACGCAGTTAGATTTCTGGTTGTTTTTTATTGCCGTAATGATTTTATTTTCATTTACACACAAAAACTACCTCATCCGAAGCTTTTATTTGACAGTGGTTAGTTTGTTTTTCTATTTCAAAACTTCAGGTTTGTATGTTTTGCTATTGGGTTTGAGTTTGATTGTTAATTACTTCTTGGGAAAGGGAATCTATGTGGCTCCAAGCGATAAAAAGAAAAAGTTGTTCATTGTTTTGTCTGTTTTATTTAATGTATTGACCCTCGCTTATTTCAAGTATGCGTATTTCTTCACCGACTCGTTTAATGCACTTTTTCAAACAGATTTTAAAGTGGTCAATCAATTAGCGTATTGGGCAAATGGAGTTGTGGGTGAAAAATATTTCGTTGAAAAAATCATTTTGCCCGTAGGTGTTTCCTTTTTTACTTTTCAGAGCATTAGTTATGTGGTCGATATTTATCGTAAAGAAATTGAGCCGGTTAAAAACTTTTTCGACTACACTTTTTTCGTTACGTTCTTCCCTCAACTCGTAGCAGGTCCAATTGTTAGAGCGAGAGATTTCATCCCACAAATTCGTCAGCCACATCAATTAAACAAACGCGAGTTTTCTGATGCAATTGCTCAAATCACAAAAGGGTTAATCAAAAAAATTGTTTTAGCAGACTACATAGCCGTTCATTTTATTGATAAAATCGTGGATGCACCCGAGGCCTACCCGGGTTTTGTTAGTGTTTTAGCGATGTGGGGTTATTCACTTCAGATTTATGGTGATTTCTCTGGCTACACTGACATTGCAATCGGAATATCAAGGCTAATGGGATTTAAACTTCTGGAAAATTTCAACTCACCCTACAAAGCCACATCGGTTGCTGATTTTTGGAGACGTTGGCATAAATCTTTAGGTTCGTGGTTACGGGACTATTTGTACATTCCTCTAGGTGGGAATAAAGGCGGTGGAATTGGAACTTACATCGCAACTTTGGTGATTTTTACTTTTCTAATTTTCATAACCCGTTGGTACGAATTGATATACATTTATCTGGGATTAACTGCACTTTACCTCATTTTGTACAATGCCGTTCCAAGTTTTAAAACCTACTTTCATCGCGACTTGAATCTTTTGATTACAATGGTCGTAGGAGGTTTGTGGCACGGTGCAAGTGCGAATTTTGTGATTTGGGGAGCGATGAACGGAACGGCCTTGATTTTGTATAATCATTGGAAAAAAATTAGTCCTTATGAGCAATCAAACGCATTATTAATCCGGTTTTGGCGAATTTTCCTCACCTTCAATTTTATCACCTTTACGCGGATATGGTTCCGTTTGGAAGATGAAGGTGCACCAATGATTATGCTAAACCATATCATTCAACATTTTGATTTTAAGTGGGATACTTTTGTTATGGTCTTAAAAACCTATCAAATTGTCTTCTGGATTATTTTGGCTGGTTACATTGTTCATTGGCTTCCACAAGATTGGAAAGATAAAGTGTTGGAGCTTTTTTCTAAAGCACCAATGCCCGTGCAAGCAATTGCGGTTTCACTTACGGTTTTTTTGATGTACCAAGCTGTTTCGGATACATTTAAGCCTTTTGTGTATTTTCAGTTTTAAACTGAGTTTCTGTAATAATAAACGAATTCGTAAAATTGACATCATTGCATAAGATGATATCCATGTTTTGGTTTTGGTATTCAATGGTGAAATTTTTCGGAACGAGGCATTACAGTTTTTAGCTTTAAATTACATTTTCTTCGTTAAGTAAAAAGAATAAAGCCCTATATTTGCACCTCAATTTTCAAAAAACAAACGTTGTGGGTGTCAAAATTTTCTCCGGTCGTGCTTCCCAGTATTTAGCCTCCAACATTGCAACTGACTTTGGTATTCCCCTTGGAGATGTGAAAGTTACAGTTTTTAGTGATGGTGAATTCCAACCTTCTTTTGAAGAAACTGTTCGCGGACAAGACGTATTTTTGGTTCAATCCACAATGCCGCCTGCTGAAAATTTGATGGAGTTACTTTTAATGATTGACGCAGCTAGAAGAGCTTCCGCAAGAAAAATTATTGCTGTTATTCCATATTTTGGATTAGCAAGACAAGACCGAAAAGACAAACCTCGTGTTGCTATTGGTTCGAAATTAGTTGCAAATATGTTGATGGCTGCTGGTGTTGACCGAGTAATCACCATGGATTTACACGCCGACCAAATTCAAGGTTTCTTCGAAGTTCCTGTTGACCATTTGTATGCTTCAACGTTGTTTTTAGAGGAAATTGAAGCTTTGAAAAGTAACAATCTTATCATAGCGGCTCCAGATGTTGGTGGAGCTAAAAGAGCAAATTCTTACGCTAAAAACTTAAAATGTGGTTTGGCGCTTTGTCACAAACACCGCAAAAAAGCAAACGAAATTGCAGAAATGACAGTGATTGGAGATGTAGAGGGAAAAGATGTTATTCTCATCGATGATATGTGTGATACTGCCGGTACACTAACTACTGCATCGGATTTATTAATCGAAAGAGGTGCAAAAAGTGTTCGTGCATTTTGTACACATGCCGTACTCTCTGGCCCTGCTTTCGAAAGAATCAATAATTCTTCGCTCACCGAACTTGTGGTTACTGATACCATACCATTAACACAAAAATCCGATAAAATTAGAGTGGTTTCTACGGCACATTTGTTCGCTGATGTTATCAAACGTTTGATTAACAACGAATCCATTAGTTCTCACTTTGTAATATCTTAAATAAATAATAAATGAAAACAGCACAATTGAGCGGTTCTGCAAGACAGAACGTAGGGAAAAAGGATGCCTCCGCACTTCGCTCAGCGGGAATGGTACCTTGTGTGCTTTACGGGCAAGGTCAACAGACACACTTTGCAGTAAAGTTGACCGCTTTGGAAAAAATCGTTTTTTCTCCTGAAGTTTTCCAAGTAGAATTGGATATTGATGGTAAAAAATCAGTAGGAATTATCCAAGAATTGCAACAACACCCAACCAGAGACACTATTCAACACGTTGACTTCCTTGAACTAGACGAAAACAAAGAAGTGAAAGTGAAATTACCAGTTCGCATTGTTGGTTCTTCTCGTGGTGTAATGGCAGGTGGTAAGTTGATGACCGTTTTCAGAAACTTACAATGTGTTGGTTTACCAAAAGCCTTACCAGACGCTATTACTTTGGACATCACAAAATTACGTATCGGACAATCTATTCGTGTAAAGTCTATTGAAATTCCTGGTGTGAAATTCTTAGATCCAGCAAACGCTGTGGTTGTTGCCGTTAAAATGGCTCGTGGTGCTGTTAAAGGTGCTGATGTGGGCGATGACGATGAAGACTAGAATCTGATTTGAATTAGCTATTTGAAAAATGAGGGGGTTCTTAAAAGAATCCCCTTTTTTTTTTCACATTAGGTAAATTGTATTTGAGTACAACCGTGAATTATTCCAAATGCTAAAAATATTGTCGTACATAAACAATTATTCCGATAGCTATTGGAACCGGTTTAAGATTTGCTCCGCGTCGATTTTGATTGATTCCCCGTGGCGAACCTTCTTTTCGGGGTGGACTCAATTTTCATTGGTAAAAAACAAAAAAGGACGAATTTATTCGTCCTTTTAAATTATTTTAGAGAATTCTGATTAGTGTCGAATTACAACTTTACGAGTAATTGCTTTATTGTTTGGCATATCAAAAACTAGAAAGTAAACACCACTCCTCATGTCAGAAGTATTTATTTTCTTGCTTCCATTTAGTTGTTCTTTAAAAATTGTTGAACCAAGTGCATCTACCATTTTGACGTTTACGTTTTCAACTCCGTTTAAAGCAATCATAAGGTAATCGGAAGCTGGATTTGGTGTTATGCTAACTGAAATTGGTTCTTTAACTGGTGCTAAACTTGCTGTAAAATCAATAACCAAGTCAACTGAATCTATATAAGAAGTTCCATTTGACGAGATGTAATATCTGTAATGAGCAATACCGCTTGTCCAATTTTCAGGGTCAATTGTTGCTTTCATCAGAGCTTGCTCACCGTCGAGTAAGTCGAAATTTGCACCTGCACCTGCGGGCGTAGTCCAAGGATTGCCTGGCATTTGACCTGATGAATAGCAAGTCCCGCCAAAAGGATCAGTAATATGTCCCCAACACAAGCCATCTGACCAACCTGTAGGTACACTAATACGGTTTCTAGTTACCCTCCAACGTTGTAACTCACCAGTGTTGTTGGTGATAACAAAAGGAACATCAAAAGCTTCATGAGTTGGAGCAGCCATCTGAAATGAACCTCCAGAAAGGTTTTCAGTCTGTCCTTGATAGGTTATAACTGTTTGTGCAACAGAGCTAAGACTAAAAAATCCAAAGAGTAAAAGGTATATTTTTTTCATGAATTTCGAGTTGAAACGATAACAAATATACAAGAATTAAACCGCGATTGAAAGGTGAATGAAGATTTTTTGACAAATTTTTAGTTATTCAACAATAAACATTGCTACACCATTTTTCGGTATAAGAAGTTCAAACGATTGTTTAAACGGTTCTTGCTCTTCTTCCCAAACATTTCGCCATTTTTTTAAAGTTTTGGAGAGATTAAGACGTTTCCAATCGTACTGAATTTTTCGTTTTCCTTTGGGATTGTAGAAACAAACTGCCCACTTGTCTTCACTTAAAGGTTTAATCCATACTTGAACACCCTTTTTGGTATCGACACGGTAGCCTTGTTTTCCCAAAGCATCTTGATTGATTGCGATTACTTGTTTGTTTGTTAAGATACTAAGTGTTTCCTTTGACATGGAGCGCAAGTCATTTCCAGCTAACAAAGGTGCAGCCATCATCGCCCACATACTAAAATGCGCCTTGTTTTCCTCCAAAGTCAATTTTCCGTTTCCAACCTCCAGCATATCTGGGTCGTTCCAATTTCCTGGGCCAGCGTATAGGTGTAATTTGTTTTTGTCTGTGAATTTGATGATTTTGTGAATACTATAAAAACCCAAATACTTCAAATTTATTCCCTTGAAATAAGGTCGAATATCACCAGTTGTTCTCCATAAATGCCCCATTTTTCCAGCCCACAGCCATGGATTTTGAACGCCCCAATTACAAAGTGAATAAACGATTTCCCGATCTTGCTTAGCTAATTCGTTTGCCATAACTTGATACATTTCCTCAGCTGTACAACCTTTAGGGCCTTTTAAATAAGACATGGCAAGGGAACGAGTTTTCCGATTGTCAACATTTTGATCACACGATTTTGGGAGAAAACAGAAGTCGTATTTCAAATAATCAATTCCCCATTCTGCGTAAGTAGCAGCGTCGATTGCTTCAAAGTGTTTTCCACCAGGTCGCTTTTGACAGGTCATCAATCCGACATCCGAATACAATCCAAGTTTTAAGCCTTTGCTGTGAATATAATCCGCAAGTGCTTGAATTCCAGCTGGAAATTTAATGGAATCAACAATGATTTTTCCTTTTGAATCTCTTCCAATTTGCCAACAATCGTCTAAATTAATGTATTGATATCCAGCATCACGCATACCATTTTCGACCATTTTATCCGCAATGTCCTTGACTAATTGCTCATTTAATCCGTCGCAGCGAAAGGTATTCCAACTGTTCCAACCCATCGGCGGGGTTAATGCGATATTTTTCTTTTGTCCGAAAGTGAATTGAAAGAGGAGGGAAAACAGTACAAGACCTAGTAAATTCTTTTTCATCTTTTTGCAGCAAAAAATCGTTTTATAATATCTGAACATTCTTCTTTTAAAACTCCATTTGTTACTAGTGTTGCAGGATGATACATTTCATTTCCAAATCTTCCTGAACCTCGTTTTTCGTCCCTAGCTCCAAATACAATTTTGTCAATCTGCGACCAATATAAGGCCCCCGAACACATCACACAAGGTTCGAGTGTAACATATAGAGTACATCCTTTTAAATATTTTGACCCAAGGTATTGAGAGGCTGCCGTAATTGCTTGAATTTCTGCATGTGCGGTTACATCAGTTAGTGTTTCAGTCAAATTGTGACCTCGTGCAATTATTTTATTTTGGCAAACAACAACAGCTCCCACTGGAACTTCATCTGAATCAAAAGCTTTTTGGGCTTCGATAAGTGCTTGTTTCATGAAATATTCTTCTGAAAAGGGGTTGAGGAGGGACATATTGGGATGTTAGAACTTTAAGATATTAGGATTTTAGGATATTTGTACTTTAAGATATTAGGATATTAGGACGTTAAGACTCCGCCGTGGCGGAAGGATGTTAGGATATTAGGACTAGAAGTCCGTTGAAGATGATAATACGATAATTCTGAATGATTTCTTGTACTAATGTTTATGGTTTTAAATTAGCGTACAAATTAAACTCAAATTTTTTATTCTCGAATTTGTGAAGACCTAAAGTCTTTAAATCGCTCACATCGAATCAAACCTTATCGGAATACGAACATAGCTAGGAACCTTTTGTCCTTTAACCTCAGCTGGAATCCAATTAGGCATTAATCGAATAACACGTTCTGCTTCCTGCATGAATTCTCTGTACGTTTCGTTTATGGATTTAACTCTTGTGATTTTTCCGTCTTTATCCACTACAAAAAGGACATAAACCACGTCTGATTTTCCGTCATGTAACAATTGAGTAGGGAACTTTAAATTTTTAACTAAAAAATGATTCATTGCCGCCACTCCACCGATAAATTTCGCATCTTCGTCAGGATATTCAACAGGTTCTAGTTCAACATCGTTGATTCCGTCGTCAATTACTGTAACATCTCCGAATGGAATATCAATTTGTCCTCCAGATGTTTCAGTTTCAATTTCTACAGTGCTGTTATCGGTCTCGATAGTTTCTTCTGTTAAGTCGTTGTGGATATTGATTTGCTGTTCTTGCCTTTCATTTCTTGGAGTTGGAGTTGAGATGGGTTTTATTTCAGGTTTTTCAGGTCTGTCAAGATTTTCCGCTACATAAACCACATCTACTGGAACAACACTCTTCTTTTTTTCAATCTCGGCAGTATTGGAATAAGTAAACGCTGCTAAAGTCATCGCAGAAGCAGTCATTAAACCAACAGAAAAAAGCACACTTCGGCGATTTTCAGTTTCTTTTCGGTTGTCAAATTGGTTTTTCATAGTTAAAGTTTTAAAAGTTTTATTCAACGTATCCAATACACGTGCCAAGATTAAAGAAATGTTAAGATAGTAATAAAATCACTGAATATCCTATCAACACTAATTAACGTCATTTTAACACTAAGTGCTTGTCGAAAAAAAATCAAATTACCGAATGAAAATCCTTATTAAATAAGGTTTTCATTGAAATAAGTCCTTTAACTTTGCCCCACAAAATCAGCTTTCGCTATTAACTAATAAGTATGGAATTACTCGGGAAATTTGGTTCAAATGCTGACCTTGCTAAGAGCATTGGTTTGGACAATTTGGGCAATCAATTTTGGAATCTTTCTCCAGCAGAACTTGTTGAGGACTGTATTATTACAGGAGAAGGTGTTTTAACCGACACAGGCGCACTTGCCATTGAGACAGGTGAATTTACAGGTCGTTCACCGAAAGATAGGTTTATCGTTAGAGACGAAGTAACAGAGAATGCTGTTTGGTGGGGAGACATTAATATCGGTTTTTCTCCTGAGAAATTTGATGCGTTGTACGAAAAAATGAAGGCTTACTTAAATGAACAAGACGTTTATGTTAGAGATGCTTACGTATGTGCAGACGACCGCTACAGAATGAATTTGCGCGTGGTTACTGAATTGCCTTGGTCAAGTTTGTTTGCTCATAACATGTTTTTGCGACCTACCAACCAAGAATTAGAAAACTTTAATCCCGAGTGGCATATCGTATGTATTCCTTCTTTCAAGGCGGATCCTGCAACCGACGGAACAAGACAACACAATTTTGCTATCTTGAATTTTACCAAAAAAATGATTTTAATTGGTGGTACGGGTTATACAGGCGAAATCAAAAAAGGAATTTTCTCCGCTCTTAACTTCATCCTTCCTCATGAGAAAAATGTGCTTTCCATGCACTGTTCAGCGAATATTGGAGAGGCGGGAGATACAGCGGTTTTCTTCGGTCTCTCTGGGACAGGAAAAACAACGCTTTCATCTGATCCAAACCGTAGATTAATCGGCGACGATGAACATGGTTGGAGCGATACAACCGTTTTCAATTTTGAAGGTGGTTGTTACGCAAAAACGATTGACCTTTCAAGAGAAAAAGAACCGCAAATTTATGATGCAATCAAGTTTGGTGCGCTTCTCGAAAATATCGGTTTTAATGAAGGTGAATGTAGCGTTGATTACACAGATGGTTCAATTACCGAAAATACTCGTGTTTCTTATCCGATACATCATATTGATAATATCGTTGTTCCTTCTATTGGTGGTGCACCGAAAAACATATTCTTCTTAACCGCTGATGCATTTGGTGTTTTACCTCCAATCTCAAAATTGACGAAAGAGCAAGCTATGTACCACTTCATGTCTGGTTACACGGCAAAAGTTGCTGGTACAGAGGTAGGTATTACTGAGCCAAAAACAACTTTCTCAGCA
>Ga0169931_10002434_pt1 | contig 30418 bp, 28 predicted proteins | sample Kivu_15m_20L_FD_129675 | JGI IMG/M metagenome (GOLD analysis project Ga0169931, IMG submission 129675) | Freshwater microbial communities from Lake Kivu, Western Province, Rwanda to study Microbial Dark Matter (Phase II) - Kivu_15m_20L... | ecosystem: Environmental > Aquatic > Freshwater > Lake...
GTAGATATACTAAGCTCGTTAATATAGTAAAATAAACGGTTGTTTAAGAAATTTTATTATATTTTCATCCGTTGAATAATAATGGATAACGTTGATTTATCGGCCCACAAACAACACAAGACATGCAAACACTATTAATCATAATTTTGATATTAATTATAATAATGCCATCTTCATCTCTTGCTGCATATTTTTTAATGAAAAAAAATGAATTTTAATTTTATATTAATTAACATTAAAACATTATAATGGAAATTAATACGATTGTTGAGAAAAGAAAAAAAGGTAGGCCACGTAAGATTGTTGTAAATGCTGAAAATAACAATGATACAAATTCTAATGCTCAACCTGAAATAAAGGTTAAAAAGAAAAGAGGGCGAAAAGCAGCATTAAAGTACTTTAGTAGTTCTATAAGAAAACAGATTCCGCTTACTACAAATATTGTTGATAATGAAAATGAAATTTTATGTTTTGATATTAAGGAACCAGAAAATATTTCTATTAGAGAAAATAATATTTTATCATTTGAAGATTCAGATAATAAAATGTTGGCAAGTATTGATTATTTAGAACATGAAGCATCAAATACATTAAATGATAATAAAGGTAATTCATTTGTTGATAATTTTAATACTATGTGTATTAATGATACAGAAAATAAAGAAAAATCAGAAGATGCTTCTGTTCAAGTAGAATTACAAAAAGACAATATTAAAAAAGGTTACTTTCAATTATTTAACAATTATAAAACATGGCATGAAAGCACTGATGTTAAATGCTGGTGGTGCTGTCATTCATTTACATCAATACCATTAGGTATGCCTGTACAATATATACATAGTGTAAATAAATTTTCTGTTAGAGGTATTTTTTGTAGTTTTGCATGTATGTTGGCTTATTTTAATACAACCAAAGACAAAATAACAAAAAAATATTTAATAAACTTTTTATATAAAAAATTAACAGGAATTCATAAATTAGAATTTAAAGAAGCACCACCTAGATATGTTTTAAAAGAATTTGGTGGTTATTTAACGATAGAACAATTTAGGAATTTATCTACTGAATTGAAATCATATAAAATGGTTGAATATCCTATGTTTATGTCTCGTGATTATATTGCTGAAGTTGATTTAGCAACAATTAAACAGGTTAATAATAAAGTATTTAATAATAATCAGAAAATTATAATACTTGATGATAAAAAAGTAGAAGAAGCCAAAACTAGAATATTAAAGAATGAAACAAATACTAATATGAGTAATACAATTGAAGATTTTATAAAAAATTGAATTTCTTTTTTAAATCCTTTTTATTATACAAAACAATAGTAAATAAAAAGAATTCATTATGTTTGAAAATATTAAAGCATTCTTAAATGGAAAAGAATTTAATGAAAGTTTAAAACATGACTTATTTGTAAATTATATTAAAATTCGTGAAGTATCATCACTTAACGATGATGATATGGGAAAAGAGAATACAATTAATTCTGGTGAAAATAATGATGGTAATGAAAATAACAGTAATTTGTTTTTACTTTTTAATAAAAAAGAAGAAACTGATATGCAAAAAGAATGTAATGGTTTAATTTTGGAAAAAAATACAAACAATGTTGTATGTGCATGTCAGAATGTTTTTGAAAGTGAAATTCCTGATGGTGAATTGATCGATGCTGAATATTGTGAAGATGGTACGTTATTAAGATTATATTATTACAATAACAAATGGACTGTCGCAACCAGAAAATGTATTGATGCTAAATATAGTTATTGGTCATCTAAAAAAACTTTTAATGATATGTTTTGGGAATTATTTGAAAATGTTAATCTCTCATCTTTAAATAGAAATTGTACATATTTATTTGTTTTATTACATAATGAAAATAATTTTATTGTTAAACATCATAAAAATTCTCTTGTTTACACTGGTTGTATTAATAATGTTACATGTCAATATGTAGATGATAATATTTGTGAACGATTTAAAATTAATATGCAGTTAGCTGACAAAATTCCGATTGATACATTTGATGTTACAACAGAATTACAATATAATTTCCAAAGATTCTTTAATATATATAAAAGAGGTGTATTATTAAAATTTAAAGATACTAATAACCAAATTAAAACTGTTAAAATTGATTTTAATGAATTTGTAAAATTAAAAAATATTCGTGGAAATGAGCCTCATATAAGAATGAGATATTTACAATTATTACCTGAACCTGAAAAATTAAATATTCTTGTTAATTATTATCCTGAACATGAATTTTTATTTGAAATGATTTTTCATAATATTAACAAAGTTTGTGCTGATATTTTTAAAACATATAAAGATACACATGTAAAACATTTATATAAAATTGATAATACACATTTATTTTTTCAAACATTAAAACAATTGCATGCACAATATAAAATAACGAATCAACCAATTACTATAGCTGATGTTTTTGTAAAATTAAAATCATTAAATCCATATGTATTGAAAAAATTATTAGGATGGATTTAACATATAATACAAATTAACTACAAAATAACAAATTAACTACAAAATAACAAATTAAATACAAAATAAATACAATAACAAATAATATTCAAAAACATTTAATTATTTTAACTTTATTTTATTATAAATTATTTTTATTATTAAGATATAATAATACACAATGGCATTACCCTTGATAGGTTTAACAGTATTAACAGGGTATCTTTTAAGTAACAATGACGAATCAGAAAACAAACCAACATGTACTCCAATTAAACCACGAAATAGCGTGATTCCAAACGATTTACCAAATGGAAAAAATATATATACATCAAATTATGCACATGAGGCCGACTATGCAGTTTTACAGAAGAGTATACAAAATTATAAAGATGCAGAGGATCCAGTAATAACAGGAATGTTACCTCCACTTTTTAATACATATAGTATGAATGGTAATGTGGATGTTTTAACACAGCAGCAAACATCAAAGTATCCTACGAACACATTAAGTAGTGTACAAATGAATAATTTAAATGAAATTAATAAAAGAATAAATGTTGTAAAAACAAATGATAAGAATATCTCTGTTTCAAAGAGACCAATGTTTAATCCTATATTATCATCTAGTGCTATTCCCAAAGATTATCAAGGTGATGCCTTTAGTGCTAATAAGGAAGCATCTTTAGTAAATCCATTAACAGGTGTTCCATATGAATCAGTTCATAAAAATATGGTTCCATTTTTTGGTGGTTCTGTTAAACAGAATATTGAAAAATTAACTAATGTAACAAGATTAGATTTATATACTGGTAATAATGATACATTTAAACATAAGAAAGAAATAGCACCATTATATACATTACAAAAACAAGATATTCATGGTACACCCATTATAACTGAAAATACAGACATGTCAAGATTTATTCCTAGTAATTATAAACAAAATGAAAAACCATTTTATGAAGAAAAGGTTTCTGCACCTATAGCAGGAACTATTTATAATAATATTCGTACTGTAGCTAAAACAGTTGATGAATTACGTTCTGCTAGTAAACCCAAATTATCATTTGAAGGTAGAACAATTGCTGGTCAATTTGGTAATGTAAGAGGATACCAAGCAAATGTTGAGAAAAATTTAGTAGATACCTATTATGAGAATACACCTGATAGATGGTTAAAAACAAAGAGTGTATTAACAGGTGAAAAGGCAAGAGAAAATTATGATATGAAGAAAACTGCACGTCAAGATACTTCTTCAGAATCCTATTATGGTCCATCTTACTCTACATCATATAATAAAACATCACAACGTACTATACGTGCTGATGATGTTTGTAAAAATAATATACAAGAATCTATTGTACAAGAGACAAATAGACAATCATTTAAAAACGATTTTGTAAGAAATGTAGACTCTGTTAAGAAATCTGATGTAACAGATGATTTTGGTAAAAAAGGATATAATCCTAAAATTACAGAACGTTTTGTTAATGGTGAAACAAATCAATTTAATATTAATGTAAATATGCAATCTAGAGGTCAACAACTTAAATATGGTGATGATGTAAGAACAACTATAAAACAATCAACATTGCATAGTAATACAGGTAATATAAAATCTATTTTCGATAAAGGTTCTATGAATGCTTTTAATAATGGTATTCAAAATTGGGAAGCAAAAGCTACACAAAAACAAGCTTTAGTTAATAATAAATATGTAGGTGGTGCTATAAAGGATAAGGGTATTGGTTATTGTATGGCTAATTACGATGCTAAAACAACAGGTAAAGAAATTATAACAGCAAATTCAAATTATATAGGTGGATCATCAGCACATCATAAAAATAATATATCTAGAAATAATTATGAAAATGCAGAAATAGATGATAAAAAAGAAATATTAATATCTAATGAACGTTCAAGTGGACCTCAATCATTCCAGATATCAGCAGGTGCTGATATTCAAGGTGAAATGAAATATACAAATAGAATGGCATTAAAAGAAGCTATAGATTATAGAAAACAACAAGACCAAAAAGAATTTTTAAATACTAATTCACCAAGACTTACAGTACCTCTACAAAACATTGGTGTTTTTGAAAATAAAGCACAAACATACTCAGAAGAAGAAAATACAAGAATAGATCCTATATTAAATAATCAATTATGTAATAATCCATTTTATATAAATACTCAAGGAAAAATTTAAAATTTCTACAATGTGTTACATTATACAATTTTATTTATAATATAAAAATTAATGAATAATATAAATAAAACTAAACAAAAAGTTTGTAGATTTAGTGATAATAATATTGTATATACAACATATTCAGGTGATGAATATGATAGATTACCAATTGATAGTACAATATATAAAAAATCACTTAATAAAATACCATTAACTGAATGGAATAATATTATAAAATCTTTAATTCTATATAAAAAATATGAAATGATTGTTCATATTAATCAACATTAAGTAATTCAACATTAAGTAATTCAACATTAAGTAATTCAAAATTAAGTAATTCAAAATTAAGTAATTCAAAAATTGATTAAAATAATATTTTTCGTTAAATTTAAATATAATAATTGTAAGATATTTAAAAGATGAGTTTAATTATTCATATCAAAGTTTTCAATGATATTCTTGATCAATTTTTTACATATTTAGAGAATGAATTTCCAGATTTTCAATCTGACCTTATTTTAACTAGAACTGGTGTGGAATTTATTAGGTCTAGCAATCCTAGATTAGTAGTTGAACAATTTGTTACCATGGTTGAGCCATTTAAGGAACAAATTTATAATTGTGATGAAGAGTTTTTTTTAAATTTTAAACTTGTACCTGGTCAAATGACAAATGAAAATTCATTATTATGTGTAAAAGTTAAAAAGATTTGGTTGTCTGATAGTATAAATGATACTCAAAAGGCACATATTTGGTTTTATTTCCAAAAGTTGATTAAAGCAGGAGATAAAATAAAATTTAATTAATTGCGTTTTATTTTATGATGTAATTTATTATTTGATTATAATAATATGAGTACTCAAAGTACAGAAGCTACTGTTTTTAATGATAATATTGTTAATCAATTATCTAATCCAATTTATAGTTTTCACAGTGTATTAAAAACTCAATTGTTAAAAATTATTAGTGATTTTGTAAGAGAATTGGATATTTCATTTGAATATATTGATAAAAGTATTTTAAAAAAAATTAAAAAGAATATTAATGCTTGTGAAAATAATGATATTTTATTTAAACAATTACATAATGATATTTTTTCCTCATTGAATAATTACACTGAGCATTTTAAAGTTATTGAAAAGCAAAAGGTGAAAACGAATGAAATTTTATTTTTAAATGATATTGTTTTATTAAATTTAAATTTTGAATTATTTAAAGATGAAAAGAAAAATACAAAAAAGACTTTAATTACTTATTTATCTGAATTCTATAATGTTTCTAAATTTTTAAATCATATAAATACAAACGATAGTTCAGAAAATATTTTAAGCCAAATTCAAAAAATGGTTGATGAGCTTGTTATTAAACCAAAAGAAGAAACGTCACTTACACCTTCTACTTCAGAGAAAAAATCTAGAAGTTCAAAACCACAAATTAACATGGGAAATATGATGCAAAATATAAATAATATGAGTAATAACATTGATAAAAACAATCCTTTATTTAATCAATTGAATGAATTAATTCAAAACCAGGATATTATGAATATTGCAACAGAGTTAACATCTGAAATGCAATCTACAGATATAGATCCTATGAAAATAATGAGTTCATTGATGTCTGGTAATTTACAAGATACTAAAATAAATGATTTGATAACTTCTATAGGTGATAAAATTACAAAAAAATTAAATAATGGTGAAATTGATAAAAATATGCTTGAAGAACATGCAAATAAATTTATGAATACAATGTCATCAAATAAAAATGATATAATGTCAATGGTTACTAATATGAAAATGTAATTTAAGTATTTATTTACATTTTTAATTTTATTTTTATATTATAATAGATATAATATAAATATGGCTACAACAGGTGATTTATTTTGGGCTGATGATCCAAGTATTTTAATATCTAGTAAAAAAATGACACAATTTTTTCCACATAAGTCATATACATTAAATGAAAAATTAAATTCTTTAGCACGCCTTGGTATGTATTGTTCATTAATTCTTATATTTTATGATAAAGATATTAAATGGACAAGTGTATTTATTTTTTCATTATTATTCACGTTTTATTTAAAACATAATACAAAAACAACTACAATTACAACTACACCAAGTGTTAAAACAACAACTGTTAAACCAATAATAGAAAGTACACAATTACCAATTCTTGTTACACCAACAAGTGCTCCTATGACAACAACAAGTGTTCCTATGACAACAACAAGTGTTCCTATGACAACAACAAGTGTTCCTATGACAACAACAAGTATTCCTATGACAACAACAGGTGCTCCTATGACAACAACAAGTGTTCCAATGACAACAACAGGTGCTCCAATGACAACAACAAGTGTTCCTATGACAACAACAAGTGTTCCTATGACAACAACAAGTGTTCCTATGACAACAACAGGTGCTCCTATGACAGATAAGCCAGTGGTGGCTATAAATGATTTTATTGAAGGTTTAGAGAATACATCATTAAATGGTTGTGTTGAGCCAACATTGGATAATCCATTTATGAATATGACTATGAAGGATTATTTACATACAGATAATATAGGTAATATAATTGAAAGACAACCTGCTTGTAATCCAAATGATCCAGAAATTAAAAAAAAGATAGATGCCAATTTTAATAATAATTTATATAGAGATGTAAGTGATGTTTTTGGTAAATATAATTCTCAAAGACAATATTTTACTATGCCATGGACACAAACAATTCCTGATGTAGATGGTAATTTCAAAAACTGGTTATATAAAACACCAAAGATATGTAAAGAAAATAATAATTGTATAAAATACGAAGATTTAAGAGCACGTAGACAGATTTAAAAATTGAATTATTTTTGTATTTATTACAAAATAGTGTACTACGTATCTAAATTAAACACATCTCTAACGCAACACAATTAATTTTTAAGCAATTTTTTTAAAATTGAAATTTTATTTAAATTTGAATTATATATCAAGTATTTAAAATGTCTGACAGCAGTGATTATACTAGTAGCACTGATAATATTTCAACTGACGAATCCTCATTAACTCAAGGATTCTCAGATTATGAGAGATCTTCTTTTTATAAGGAATTATCTGAAGATGATAAAACAATGTATAGGAAAACACTCTTATATATTCAAAAATTAACGTTGAATGATAATACAATTGATATTTACAATGTTATTGAAAAATTTAATAATATAAAAAATGATTTGAAAGACATTATCAAAAAAAGTAAAAAACCAGAATTAAATAATGTAGTGAATTCATTGGATGATGATGCTATCTTGTATATGATTATTATGTACACTGCTATTTTGAATAATGCAGATGTGTCATTTGTTTATGAAGATGCAGATGGTGAAACAGGAATTGACAAGTATATTTCTCTTTTACAAGAACTTATTGTATCCAATGAAATTTTGAGAAAAAACAGTATCTTTTCAATGAATAATGCTTATACTTTATTTAATATAAAACCATCTCAAACAGAAAAAATCTTACCAATTAAAAGAATTTTAAGAAATTGCGATTTAGTATTAAGAAGTAAAAATGATTTTGGGTTTTCTAATCTTACTTTTCCTTTATCAACTAAAGACACTGGTTCTACATCTTTGATTAAGCCACGTAGATTTTCAAAAGATATTCCTGTTATTTCTATGAATGAAAAATATGTTAAACCTGATGATTCTGATGTAGAATATACTGATGATCAAATTAAACAGCGTATTCAAAAAGCACGTGATGAAAATAAAAAGGAAGTGCAAAAATACTGGGAGGATGTGTTGGCAAAGCAAAAATCATCTAAAAAAGATAAAGGAAAAAAATCAATAACATATTTCAGTTATGATAAACAAGTTTCAAACATCGAGGAATTAATTGATTATTACACTGATAATTTACAAAAATTTGTTAAAACGAATGAATTAATTAGTGAGTTAAGAGATAACTTGTTAAACTTGGACAATTCTAAATTGAGTAAGGAAGTTATTGAAGTACAACAAAAATTTAAAGGTGATTATTTCTTAATTTATAAAAAGAGATATGTTGATGAAAATGATACAAAGGTGAAGAATTTGAACAAGTCTATTTCTTGGGTTGACAATATTCCAAAGGGTATTAATAAGAGTGCTGTTAAGGAATATAGAAAATGGTATAATATGTATTTTAATACTGTTTTGCAAGATAAATCTGACGTTGAATGGTTTAAAGATGTTGTCAATATTGAACCTACAATGAATGAAGCGGTTTTCGATAAAAAATTCAAAATGGTAGTTGATAGTGCATATAAAAAATATCTTGCAAGAAAGAAGGATGAAGAAAGACGTGCAAAAATGAATGCCTTTAGATCATCATCACAATTTAAAACTATTAGAAAGGAATCAGATGAATCTGATTCAGAAGAATTATCAACTGAGCCAACGACAACACGTAAAAAGTCTGTAACATCAGTATCTGAATCAGATGAAAATATATCTGAAACATTAAAGAAATTAATCAATAAGAAAACGAATTCTTCATCAGAAGATTCATCAGATGATTCAACAACAACTTCCGATTCATCTTCTGACGATTCATCATTGTCTAACAAAACAGCAAAGACGGAACAAACAGAAATTGCAGATAAAACAGAAATGACGGATAAAACAGCAAAAACAGAAATGACAGATAAAACAGAAATGACGGAACAAACAGCAAAAACAGAAAAGACAGATAAAACAGAAAAGACGAAAAAGAAGTCTGATGATGATGATTTATCCTCATTTTTCAGACAAATGAATATCAATGATAAAAAGGAAGATACAACAGATAGTGACATATCATCGGAATTCTTTAGTAAGGATGGTAAAACTGGTAAGGATGGGTTGAAACTTAAGGAATTGCAAGAAATGTGTAGAAAAATGAAATTGAAGGTTTCTGGTAAAAAGGAGGAATTGTGTGAGAGAATTAGAAAACATTTTAGTATTCCTTCAGATTTGTCGGAAGGAAGTAGTATAGCAGAATCATCGGCTGAAAGTAAAAAAATTCAATTAGGTTCTGGTAAGAAATCACGTAAAAGTAATGTTTCAGAAGTTCGTGATTTTTTACAAAAAAATAAGAAATAAAGTGTTAGGAATAATTAGTGTCTTAGTTCATTATAATGTGTTTGAAAGAAATGTATTGTGTTTATTAATCCAGTATTTATATCAGTGAAATCATATTCGATATCACTGACTGTTGTTTTTTTCATTTGTCCATCACTTGCTGTTGTATCATAAACAACAGGTCCTTTAAAATCAAAAATATTAACTATTTTAGTTATTAAATCTCTAATGCTTATTTCATGGTCTTCTGGTGGTGATATCATAAAATCACCAGATATATTATTTTCATTTATATTATTGTATATGATTTGTGAAAGATCATCTACATATAAAAATTGCCTTAACGCATTTCCAGTACCATTTATTTTTAATTCTGTATTGTTTGTTTTAGCTAATAAAGTTTTATGTATTAATGCAGGTATAACATGAGCCTTATCAATTTCATAATTATCATATTCACCATACAAATTAGTAGGAATTATATTTATAACAGTTATATTCTTTAATAATGAAGCACCAAAATGCAAAGCACGTTTTGAAAAAGCATACCCATTATTAGATCCATGGGGTGGCCCATTATGTATTTGATCAGCTGTTAAAGGATATGTTACATTTTGATCTGGAAAAACACATGTTGATAAAATATTAATCAACTTTTTAACATTATATCTATTACACGCATCAACTATATTTGTATTAATACGTATATTATTAATAAACATATTGTAATTATTATTCATATTTTCATAGACACCTCCAACCATACTAGCTAAATGCACAACAACATCAGGTTTAATTTTTTCAAATGTGTTATATACTTCATTTGAATCTATTAAATTACAATCCTTACGTGTTAAAAAATAATATGTATCATTAGTGTCATTATTTTTTACAATTTTTTGTAAAGACTTTCCTAATAATCCATTACTACCTGTTACCAATACTTTCATTTTATTATAATAAATAAAAAAAAACAATAAATTAAACAAAGTTTTTAATCGAAATGCACCGTTGAGAGCCTTGTATTTTAATCGAAATGCACCACGTATTTAACATGTTGTTTATTAATAGTTCTTGATGCTGAAATACTTAATGGTTGACGCTTTTTTAAATCACTTGAATTATTATTCTTATTTTTCAATGACATTTTCATATCATTTTCTATTACATTTAAATTTTCTTTAACATATTCTAAGATTTTATTTTGAAAACACCATCTAAAAAAACACAATTGACCACAACTTGTTTCAATATAATCGTTGTCACCATCGCCATAATAAAAGATAATCTTATTTTTTCTACAAAACGGATCAAAACTTCTTTTACTAAACGACTTTAACATGAGCTTGTAATTTTGATACACATTAAAATTATCATTAATAATAACTTGATTCTTTTTAGAATAATTAGTAATAAACCAATCAAGAATTCTTAAACTAATAATATTATTCTGGTCTACAATATTTTTAATATCGTTTATATAAGTTTTATTCTGATAAAATTCGGTAAGATTACCCATTAATAAACTTAACTTACTTTCATTCATTTAATCTTAAATAATCTTTAATTTTTAAATTGATTTTTTAACGCACGCCACAATTAAAACGGATAAAAATTGAGTATTTTTTAAATTTAAAAAAAATGGACATGAAATTAACTGTGAAATTTGTAAAAACATTGCAAAAATTTATTAAATGGGTAAATAATAATTATCAATTAAAATGTAAAACAACATTAAATAGATTAAAATGGAATTTAGATACTCCTTTAACATTTACAGAGCCACCACGTAAGAAATTACACGGATATTTAAAATGTATATTTGATGAATATATTATAGAAGATAATGATAATAAAATTATTTCAAGTTATACATATGTTATAACACGTTATGATGATTTTCTTTTAGAAAACAAAAAAAAAGAAACTACAGAATTAGTATCTAATGAAATTAATCAATGTAATTATGATGATATGTTAAAATTAAATATGAATAAGTTATATGACAATTTAAAACAAAATCTCTTACCAGAATCTAATAAATCTAAGGAAAAAGAAAATGACAATAATAATTATGATGATATTTTGAAAAGCAATATAATTCATTTTTCTGAAATTATAAAAAACGATGAAAAAATAGTTTTATATAATGATTTGGATACTTCTAAAACAAGTTGGTTATCAAAGATTCCTTTTTCAACAAAAGATTTAATAAGTATATTAAGTCAACCTTTACATACGGGTAAAGAAAATGATATGCATAGATATGAATGGAAATTTACATACAATTGTTGTATATATAGTATATACGATTGGAAGTTTGATTCTACGTTTGAGCCTATTGAAAATACAAAATGGTATTTAGCAGGTGATAATTCTGATAAAGATAATATAAATAATATTATAACTATTTTAACTAATGATATAAGTAAATTCACTGTTTCTGTAAAAAAAAATTGAATTATTTTAAATTTGTACACTAAATACAACTAGTTTACAAAACAAGCAAAACAAAATGACTATTATGAAAGCCGCTAACATTGATTTTTCCAAAGTTACTTTTTCTGATGTTAAAAAATTGGGTAAAGGTAAGATGGTATATGTAAATTTAAACAGTGACAAGATTATTCTTCAAACTCCAAAAATGAGTGTTCCATTTGGTATTAGTCGTTGGAGAGAGCCAAATGCAGATGACAATAAGGGTGATTCATTTAGATTGGGCCTGTCTTTTCATGGTGAAGAAACTAATAATGATATTAAGAATTTCAAAGAAAACCTTCAACAATTTGATGATATGATTAAGCAGAAAATTAAGGAAAATTCTAAGGAATGGCTTAACAAAGCCAATATTAGTATGGAAGTAATTGAAGATGCTTATTATGTTCCAAACATCAAGGCTTCAGTTGATAAGGAAGGAAAAGAATATCCTTCACGTATTGAAGTTAAATTGGATAGACAAAGGGATGGTGAAGAATTTACTGGTAAATTTGTAAGTAACAAAAAGTTCAATCATGATATTATGATTTTTGACGAGAATAAGAATCTTATTGAATTGAACGAATCAAATTATGATTCAGTTATTCCAAAGGGTTCTCATGCAATTTGTATTATTGAATTGGTGTATATTTCAATTACTGCAAAGATTAGTTGCAAATGGAAGTTGGTGCAGGCTAAGGTATTTAAGAATAAGAAGGCGATTACTGATTATGCAATCGTAGATGACAGCGATGATGAAGATGACAACAGTGATAATGATGACAAGAATAGTAATTCAGGCAGTGAATTGAAAGATGACTTTGATTCAGACAATGAAAATGGTGTAGTTGAAGAAGAAGTGCAAAATGAAGAAGTAAATGAGTTGGCTGATGAATTGCAAAATACACAACTGGAAGAACCAGTTGAAAAACCAGTTAAGAAAGGCAGAAAGAAGAATTAATAAGAAACAAAGTAATGTGTGATTTTATGGGTGATATGATATGAAATGTGTAATGAGATTTTATGGAATTTATATTTAGTTAAAAAAAATTGAATAAAGTTTAACATTTTTAAATAATAATAAAAACTACTATTATTTAAAATGACTATTATTAAAGCCGCTAACATTGACTTTTCCAAAGTTACTTTTTCTGATGTTAAAAAATTGGGTAAAGGTAAGATGGTATATGTAAATTTAAACAGTGATAAGATTATTCTTCAAACTCCAAAAATGAGTGTTCCATTTGGTATTAGTCGTTGGAGAGAGCCAAATGCAGATGACAATAAGGGTGATTCATTTAGATTGGGACTTTCCTTTTATGGTGATGAAACTAATAATGATATTAAGAATTTCAAAGAAAACCTTCAACAATTTGATGATATGATTAAACAGAAAATTAAGGAAAACTCTAAAGAATGGCTTAACAAAGCTAATATTAGTATGGAAGTAATTGAAGATGCTTATTATGTTCCAAACATCAAGGCTTCAGTTGATAAGGAAGGAAAAGAATATCCTTCACGTCTTGAAGTTAAATTGGATAGACAAAGGGATGGTGAAGAATTTACTGGTAAATTTGTAAGTAACAAAAAGTTCAATCATGATATTATGATTTTTGATGAGAATAAGAATCTTGTTGAATTGAATGAATCAAACTATGATTCTGTTATGCCAAAAGGTTCTCATGCAATTTGTATTATTGAATTGGTGTATATTTCAATTACTGCAAAGATTAGTTGCAAATGGAAGTTGGTGCAGGCTAAGGTATTTAAGAATAAGAAGGCTATTACTGATTATGCAATTGTAGATGACAGCGACAGTGCTAATGAAGACATTATTGATGATAATTGTAATATAGATGGTTTGTCTGATTCTTATGATGATTTTGAATAAAGTAAATGTACGTCAGTTTTTTTGGATTTTATTATATAATATATATAATGAAGTCAATGAAAATTATAGTAAATATATATATTCCTGATTTGGATAATGAATTATTAAAGAAAGAGTTTATAAAACATATTAGAATTATCAAATCGAATTCTAGATTAAAGAATATTTTTAATTTTTATTTTGTTCATAATTGTGAAGGTAAAAATACAGAATATAGAACATTTGACAGTGATGAAATTTATTATACTGATTTTTATGATTCATCTGTATACAAGGAAACAAATAGTGCAAAGGCGTATACAACATTATCTTTTTTTAAATATATTAAAAATTTAAATATAAACGAAGATTATTATATTGTTAATACATCAACTTTTTCAGTTTTAAATTATAAAAAACTGTATACTTGGTTAGAAGATAAACCTAGAAAATGTTTTGTATCTACATCATCACATTTAAATAATATATATGCTAATAATTTAATTATATCTAATGATTTAATGATATACGTGGCTAATAATTATGAAAGATCTGTATTACATAGACAAGTTGTTAATAGAAATATGGCAGATACTACGGCTTTAACAAAATACTGTATAAACGCTACATTTGATAAGATATTTATAATTGATTTAAGGTCTATTGTTCATGGGGAGGATATTGAATATCATCAAACATGTATTAATGATAATAACATTTTTTGTTTTACGATAACACATTCTGGTAAATTTCATGATATTATATGTGAAAATATATATAATCCTAAATTTAACTATGTAGAAGTACTTAAATATATAAGTAAATTACGTAATTGTAATATAAAACAAGTTGGTGTTGTATCTAATGGAATGTATAACATAAAAAATCGTGAATCATCATATGAAGATAGAAATATGGCTATTTTTATTGTTGGAAGAATAAAGGGTTATGAAATAAATAAAAATCATATAGAAGAATTTGTAAAAGAATTAAATAAACAAAAAATATCACCTTATTTTTTCATATCCTTAAATACTAAAAGAGATGACTATCATATTGAATTTGAAGATTTTGTAAAAAAAGTATCTAATAATAAATACGAATTTAATTATGAAGAATTTGTATTACCTGAACATTTAAAAGAAGATTATAATACCATGTATAATACTGTATCTATGCATTATAATAACAATGTGTGTTTACGTATGATAGATGAATATATGAAAAAAAATAATTTTGTGTTTGATATTGTTATGAAATGGCGTACAGAAATTAATTATGATATGTTTTTTGATTTTTATTCTAAATTAAAAGATATAACGATATATGTCCCTAATATTCACTATCATGGTGGAATAAATGATCAAGTTGCGTACGGTAATTATGAATCGATGTGTATATATGCTAATTTATATAATAATCTTTTAAAATATAAACATATACGTAAACATCCAGAAACTTTGTTTAATGCATATATAAGGGAACATTTATCATATAGAAGTTTTTCATTTTTATACGAATTAGTAAAAGATTAATTTTTCGTTTATTTTTTAAAAAATTTTTATTTATATAAAGTAAAGAGTAAAATAAAAAGCTATAACTTACCTTAATTTTTACAGATACCAATAATCGATGATATCCGTAATAGCTCAATTGGCTAGAGCGCCACACTTGTAATGTGGAGGTTCCAGATTCGAGTTCTGGTTACGGAAATTAATTACATTATCTAATACTAATAAATATATTATTAGGTAATGTTCCCGAGTGGTCAAAGGGGTGCGACTTAAGATCGCATGCAAATGCTTCGTGGGTTCGAGTCCCACCATTACCAATTTTTTTAGTAATATAGTTGTTATAAATGTTATAACAACTCTGTTCATCTAGTAGTTAAGATGCTCGTCTTATACGCGAGTCACAAGAGTGCAAATCTCTTACGGAGTAATAAAAATTTTTATTTTATTTTTATTTAAAAATAAAATGAATTAACAACTAAAAGCGGCTACACACTATTATGCTTACAAAATCGTTTATATTGAATTATTTTAAAAAATTTTTTTTAGAACATGGAAAGATTCCGAAAAGTAAAGATTCAAGTCATCCATTTTCAAATAAGCCTGTAATAAGGTTATTTGGGTCATGGAGTGATGCATTAAAGGCTGCCGAATTGCCGTGTAATAGGTATCCTTCTGAGAATATTAAATGTAATCAATGTAATAAAATAACAAAAAAATCATTTAGTGATATTAAAAAATATAAAAATCATTATTGTTCTAGGAGTTGTTCTGCGACGTATAATAATACTCATAAAAAGTTGGGTGTTAAAGTTTCAAAATTAGAATTGTATTTACAATCTCAATTAAAAGGATATGAATTCTCATTTAATAATCGTGATGTATGTAATGGATTAGAATTGGATATATATATTCCAAAATTAAATATTGGAATTGAAATAAATGGTGTTTTTCATTATAAGCCCATTTTTGGAGATAAGAAATTGGAACATATTATGAAAAAGGATAAAGAAAAATATATGATTTGTAAAAAGAAAAATATAAAATTATATATAATTAAAGATACATCTAATAAATTTTCTATAAAATATGGTCAACATATATTACATATAATTTATCATATAATTCATAAACATCATTATGATTTAGTTTTACAGGAATTTAAAAATTTAAATTTGTTTAAAAATATAACATAAATACAGTTAAATTACAAAATTAAATTACAAAATTAAATTACAAAATTAAATTACAAAATGATGTCAATATTAGAAATATGTTTATTTGATATTATAAAACATATAGATTTTATTGAAGATTTTTTCGTGTTATCAATTGTTAATAAGAAAGTCTATAATGTATGTAAAAATTATTCAAATAATATTTTAAAATTTTATTTAAAAAAATACAATGTAGATTATCATGATCCAAATAATTTTATATATAGAATAAATAATGCAAAAAAATCTAAATATATTTATGACGATTATATTGATTTGAAAGGAATTTTTAATTTATATTATAAGTATTATTATGAAACGTATATAACATGTATATATTTAAATATAACATCTATACCATCTTATCCACATTTAGAACATTTAAATTGTAATCATAATAGTATTACATACTTACCAGATTATAATTTTTTATATAATCTAACATGTGACAATAATAAGATTACTAAAATAGGATTTTATCCTAAATTAATGTGGTTATCATGTGAAAATAATAATATAGAAGAAATTGAACATAGTCCAAATATAACATGGTTATTCTGCAGTAACAATAAAATTAAATCATTACCAACATTTAAACCATTAAAAATTGTATCATGTACAAATAATGAATTAACATCGTTACCTGAATTTCCAATTATAACAGATATATTTTGTTGTGATAATAATATCGAATCATTACCTCCGTATCCATATGTAAAAAGAATAACTTGTAAAAATAATAAAAAAGAAATAGAATTATTACCTGAAAACTACCCCTTGTTACAATCTACTTTGTATTAATTTTTTAATTAAAATGAGTATTATATTAGTTAAAAAAAATTGATTTAAAGTTAATAAATATATTATATTAAACAAGTAAGTTAAATGTTTTTGTTTAATCTTGTAAGTATTCTTTCAGCTATCAATGCTTTCAATTGTGTTTTTGGTGGACATGTTGTGACTGATGATTTTATTTTGATTCAAAAAGAAGATTCTATTCATCTTAATTCTCATTTTATGAGTGAACATAATATTAATCCATTAGCAACATTTGATGATCTTAAAATTTATACAGTTGATGGTAAGGATTATTCGAAATATTTTAATACATTGAGATCCTTTTTTGATGTTGAGTATAATCAAGTAATTAAACTAAGTCATAATGATCAATTTATTTTGACTGGTGGAGTATCATCTAAGGTTCCTATTCCATGGCATTTGGATCGTATTGATAAAAAGGATGATGAAAGATTGGATGGTACTTATAGATATAATACATCAGGACTTTGTCATACTAATCCGGATGTGATTGTGGATACATATGTTATTGATACTGGAATTGATGTTAATCATAAACAATTTAGTGGACGTGCTAAATGGGTTGCAAACTTTGCAGATGATGATGATACTGATTGTCAGAATCATGGTACTCATTGTGCTGGTATTATTGGTTCAGATGATTATGGTGTTTGTAAAGATGCTAATTTACATGCTATTAAGGTTCTTGATTGTGATGGTTCTGGATCTTTAGCTGGTGTTATTAGAGGAATTGAACATGCTTACAATCTTCATACTAAAAAGGTTAAATCAGCTGAATCAGGTAAAATTATTAAGAGTGTGATTAGTATGTCCTTGGGTGGTGGATTTTCAAGAATTATTAATCGTGCTGTTGAAAATTGTTTAAAAAATAGTGATTCATTTTATGTTGTAGTTGCAGCTGGTAATGAAGATAGTGATGCATGTAAGACGAGTCCTGCTAGTGCTGAAGGTGTTATGACTGTTATGGCGTCTGATATTGAAGATAACCGTGCTTATTTTAGTAATTGGGGTAAATGTTGTGATATTTATGCACCAGGTGTAAATGTTCTTAGTACGATTCCTAATGGTAAGACTGCTATTTATAGTGGAACTTCAATGGCTACACCAGCTACAGCTGGAGTATTAATTCATTATCTTCACATGTATCCAAACTTGAACATGCAAGGTATTAAAAATAAAATGATTAGTGATTCTAATAAAAATGCTATTAAAAACAATAAAAGAAATACAAAGAATACATTAGTGTATTTGAATCATCCAAGAATTTAATTAAAAAATGAATAATAAAGTGGTATTTTAACTTTTAATTTGTAGATAAAAATGTTTCAAGTATTTTCATTTGATGGATTGTCTGAGTGGATTTATGTAGAGTGTGATAATAAATATATTGCAAGAGCTTTGTTATATATTCAATATAGGCATATTAAAGATATTACTTATATAGGTGAATATGAAAATCTAGATTCTTTAGATGTTCCTACTAATTTTCATTTAGATGGATATTATAAGGAGTATGTTGATGATTTTATTAGAGATTATGGATTTTGTATATAGTAAACTAACTAATGAATTTAAAATTGAATTTATAAATAAAACGAGTTATTTATAACTTAATTGAGATGCCTAAATTTAATAACAAAGAAACGATGATGCATAGAAAATGCAATAGATATTGTAATGAAAAATATTATTGTTTTATTCATAATAATTGTAATAAATTCAATGAAATGAATAAAATTAAAAAAAATAATACTAACTTGGTTAATTTGTAAATTAGCAGTTACATTTTTACTTTTATTTTACTTAATTTAATTAATCTATAAAATTCGTTTATTAATTTTCTAGATAATATAATAAGACAATTCTAATGACAACTAATTATTTTAGTAATTTTAACGATGCTCTTTTTAAAACACACCAACCAAGAGAATTTAATAAATTAATTGATGATGAATGTGATATTAAACAACGTAATTATAGTAATAATAAAAAATTAAAATTTGTTACCACCACATTTAGAGATATTTTTGATGCAGAATCTAGCGGTAATCATTTTGGAATTAATATTAAAGATCAACTTTTTGTACCTGATTATTTAGTAAATGATGAATCTGATTTAAAACATGGTAAATCAGGAAACTTTTTAACAAATCAAAAAATAATTAACGAACTTTGTGCTTTACCTTTACCAACGTTACCAAGTAGGTACCAATCATACCATGGTGATGTAGTTGTTGAAGATTCAATGAGAAATTTATTAGAAACAAATAGACATAGTTGTAACCCAAGAGATACAGAATTTTATACACGTTCATTTTCTATTTTTAATGAATGTATTGAAGTACCTGATCCAATGAAAAGTGTGGAAAGTAATTTACGTTGTGGACAATCTTCTAGATTTTTAAATAATAAAAAGGGTAAAAATTATAAAACAGCAGTTGATCTTAGCAAAGTAAATGGAATTCATCAATGTAATAAGTTCCCATATGACGCAAGATGTACGCATTAAACAGTTAATTAAAATTGATTATTTATTTAAAATAATCAGTTAATATCAGTTAATATCAGTAATGTCTTCATCAGTGCCTACAACAGAGTCTAAAAAAAATGTTTATCTTAATTGTAGTGAAATAAGTAGTTATATAAATCAAAGCAAATGGGATTATGTTACACCATTTGTTCGTTTATGGAAGCGTGTAGACAATGAAAATTATAGATTATGCGAAACAAAAAATATAGAATCTGAGACAGATCCCACTATACATTTAGATAAAGTGAATGAATTAAAAGAGACATTAGGTGAAGACTTTATTAAACAAACTATTTCAACTACAAATAATAAACAGGATATGGAAAAAAACATTCAAAAGTCGTTTGAAAAAATCAACACATTAGATATTGCAGAAGATAAAAAGGCTGAATTAAAGGTAAATATGGAAAGTTTGGTAAATACAAGTTTTGGTGTCTATAATGAATTTGGTGCTTTAGATTTATATGAATTAAATACTAAAATCAAATTAAATAAAGATCAGCAATATAATAGTAAACAAATATATTCAACTGATAAATACAATTGGTTAGTTGGAGGTAAAGTTGATGGTATTTGCGATTCTAAAATTGTAGAAGTAAAAACTAGAACAAAATGTTTTTTTAAAAATATAAGAGATTATGAAAACACTCAAATGCAATTATACATGTATATATACGAACGTGATTTAACAGACTTAGTAGAATATTTACCACAAAACCGTGTCAAAATTAAGATTTCAACTATTAAGAAAAATAATAGAGATTTTGAAAAAATTGTATCTAATCTTCAAATATTTATTCATTGTTTTGAAGAATTTTTGAATTATCCAATTGAAAAAAAATATGAGTTTTATAATATGGGTACGTTTGATAAAAAGGAATTTTTAACTTCATTATACTTGGATAAAATGCAGTACTAAGTTTTTTTATAAGTTTTTTATAAGTTTTTTATAAGTTTTTTTATACAATCAAAAAAATCATAAATATATTGATAATTAAAAGTATTTTATAGATATTCATCTCAGGTGAAAATAATTGTTTATTTAAAAATGTATGTTGAGATGTTATAATATGTATAATGATACCAAATGGAATGATTAATAAATAATATAATAATTTTGGATATTTACTAAAATTATTTAAATGTTTTGATACGTTAAAAAAATAATCAATTAAAAAAGCGCCTAAAAAAGATGCCACTAAATCAAACAGTGCTATTCCATTATTTTTATCGTTAAATTCAATCCTATACTTTCTTAATTCTGTTATATTCATTAATATAAATAATATTAATAAATTAAGTAAATTTAATAAATTTAAATTAATCAATCTAATCTCTTTAAGCACCAAGTTCAAAGTGACGTCTATTAAAACCAGCACCTTCTTCGTATGAACTTTGTCCCCATGGACCAATGGCTTGTTTTGGTACTTGTGGGGCACTTCTAAGGTCGTGATATGCGATTTTATTTGATTGCATAACTGTGTTGATTCCCATGTGATAACCACTTACTAAGAAGTTTTGTTCTTTGAGTAATTTATCAACTGGATTTTCTTTTGCGAAATCACTAGCAGAATCGTATTTAGGTAATAAATCTTCAGCTGATAATTGGTTAGATCCTGATATAATTTTGTCAATGTTTACAGCTGGGTTCTTGCATGAAGCGGCATCGGTATTACCTGCATTTCCTGGGAATGCAACAGCTGGTGCTGGTGGTGGTGGAACAACCTTTAATGTAGGTTGAGTAGTTGGTGGTTGAGTAGTTGGTGGTTGAGTAGTTGGTGTAATTACAACTGGTACGGCAGTTGTAGTTTGTTTAATAGGTACAGCTGTTGTTGTAAACGCTGGTTTAATAGTAGTAGTAGTAGTAGTATTTCCTAAGGCTTCAGATGTTCTGTATTGTACATACATCAAAAATCCAATCACAATTAATACAAGTATAATTATTTGATTATTGTCCATTTTAAAGTTTCCTATACCTTTATATATATAAAAATAAAATAAATAAAATTGAATTAAAAATAAATTAATATTGAAATTATAAATTACAAAATAAATTAATTAAAAATGTTGTCAGATCCGGAATATATAATAGAAAACGATAATGAATACGATAATGAAAATGAAAATAATGTTTTAAAAAATGATAATATCAATTGTTTTTTGACTAATTATTCATATGAATTAATATGTTTTTTTGAGAATTTAAAAAAAAGATTTGTCTTAAATCCCGATTTTTTATGTAAATGTTCTAGTACAATATTTATACATTTTTTGATAGATATTCTGTACAATATCAATGAAAATCTCCCATGTTTCACTATATATGATGAATATGATATAAATGTGTTTAACATGTATTTTCAAAATGAATTTATTATAAGTTTTGAAGAAATATGCAAATTTTTAAATGATGTTTTTCCTAAATCATATGTTTTAACTATAAAAAACGAGTTATATGACAAATGGAAATACTTTTGTTTCACCTACAGTGATGAACCACGATTTTAAATAACAATTTTAATTAATGTCTGATTAATTAAAATTATCAAAATTCACTTGATTTCACTACCATTTTTATTACGTTTTTGTTTTTTCGACAACCCAGTATGAACATTCATATTAGCATTTACAACATCACACAAATCATCTTTTTTATTATGATTTAATAAAAATTCCAACCATTTTTTATCTTTATTATGTTGATTATTTAATATATCAGATTCAAGATACCATTTTACATAGGCAACACTTAGGAATTTCCTCTTTGCATATGGTGTCTTTAATTTACATGCTACAGGTGGACCCTTATATGCTTGAAGATTTTGACTTGCCCTAATAAATCTAATTGGTATATTTTTATTTTTATATAAATCAACTAATTTGGCATAAATAATATGACTAGTAAATTTCATACGTTGATTCACCTTTGGTTGTAACTCTATACATATATTTGTTATCATATTAAATACATCTATATTTTCATCATAAATTATATTAAGTGTTTTCATTATTCTTTCAGCTATATCTTGTAATAAATAATCATTCACTTTTTTAACCTTTATAAAATACTTTTTTTCATGTTCTTTCATTGTTTTAGGAAAATGCCGTTTACAACAATATGACATGACTACATTTTCAACTGTTCCTTTTGGATAATAATATTGCACTTTTTTATCACATTGTTTGCCATCTTTTGTTATTTCACAACAGGACTCTGATAGATGGTCTTCATTGTCTAACATATTATACACATCCCATAAATAAATATTATGATTATTATCCATCACACACATTGCTAGATTTTTTAATCCAACATCAATCGTCAAAATTATTTTTGGTTTTTCTTTTTTTATATTAATATTATTTATGGTATCAGCTTCTTCTATATTAAGAGGTGTATTGTCATTTTCTATAATCGCTGATTTATTTAAAAGTTTCTTTTTCCCTTTTTTTGTTTTTCTTAAAATAACATTATTATTTATATTATTATTTAATGTATTTAAATTAGTATTTTCATTATCTTGACATTCAATTGATGTCATTATTATCATCATACAATGAAATAAATTTATATTTTACGCGCGTTTATATACTATAGTTTTAGGATTAGGTTTATACAATTAGCGTTAAATAAATGTTTTATTTTTGTCATTTAAGATTAAAATAACATCGGATGCAAAAAGTACAATACGATGAATTAAATTTGAAAAAATTTAAAATGAAAAGTATTTTACCAGATGCTACCATTTTATTAATTGGTAAAAGACGTTCTGGTAAATGTTTATTAAAGGGAACAAAAGTTTTAATGTATGATGGTTCTACTAAAAATGTAGAAGATATTAAAAAGGGTGATTTAGTAATGGGTGATGATTCTTTGTATAGAACAGTTTTAGAAACTCATAGTGGTCATGATACAATGTATAAAATAACTAATCAATATAATGAATCATATACTGTTAATAGTGAACATATATTATCTTTATTATGTACTTATAATCCAAAGATAAAAGAAAGAGATGATTCATATAAAGTGTCTTGGTTTGACAAGGAAAAATTAAAGATTAAATATAAAATCTTTAAAATAATTGAAAACAAGGAAAATACATTATCCATAATTCATTCATTTTTAAATGAAAAAACATCGAATATTATAAATATTCCAATTAAACAATATATGGCCATATATGAAAAAATAAAACCATATTTAAAGGGATATCAAAAACCAGTATATTTTAAACCATGTGATACATATTTAGAACCATACCTTTGTGGATTATTATTAAATGATTCTTATAAATTTACACAAAATCATAAAATTTTATGTTATTTATACAAAATGTTACCTTTATATAATTCTTATCTTTATTTTAATCCTCATTCTTCAGTCTATGAAGTAAGAGGTGAGTTAGCATCTGTTATAAAGAATATAAATCCAAGAGATTATATTATAAATTCTGTAACAAATAGAAAAATGTTTTTGATGGGTGTATTAGAAGGTAATAATTTTTTTAAAAGAGGATATCTTGACTTGTCAGACTCGAATCATATAGATAATATTTGTTTTCTTATTAAAAGTTTAGGATACTCTATTCATAAATTTAACAATAATCATATTTATATTCATAATGGAGATAATATTATGATTAAACAAAATGATTTTTTCACTGAACCTGTACCAAAATATATAGAAAATAATATAAATATTGTAGATATATCTGTTCATCAATATTATGGTTTTGAAGTAGATGGAAATCATTTATATTTCTTAGATAATTTAATCGTAACACATAATAGTTGGTTAGTAAGAGATATTTTTTATCATCATAAGCATATACCTAGTGGAATTGTTTTTTCAGGTACTGAAGAGGCTAATCCATTTTTTGGTGAATTTATTCCTGATTGTTTTATTCATGAAGAATATGAAGCTGAAATCATAGAAAAGATTATGAATAAACAAAAAAAAAGAATAAAGGATGCTAAGAAAACTGGTGTGGAAAGTGGAAAAACACCAGCCAATAATGTATTTATAGTATTTGATGATATGTTGGCTGATGCACAAAATTGGAAAAATGATAAAATAATAAAGGAAATATTTTTTAATGGACGTCACTATAATTTTTTATTTATATTAACTATGCAATATGCTCTTGCTATTCCACCAGGACTTCGTGGTAATATTGATTACGTGTTTGTATTCAATGAACCTAGTATAAAAAATAGACGAAAAATTTATGAAGATTATGCTGCAATGATTCCTAGTTTTGATCATTTTTGTAATATTTTGGATGCATGTACACAGAATCACGAATGTCTTGTTATAAAAACATCAGGAAATAGTTCTAATTTACAAGACAACATTTTTTGGTACAAAGCAGATGCACATAAAGATTTTAGAGTTGGACATTATAAATTATGGAAATATCATAATAAACATTATAATCAAAATTATGAAGAAGACAATCTAGACGCGGTTGAACGTGTAAATGATCTTAAAGAAAGGTTTTCAAAAACTAAAAAATTAAAAGTAATTGTATCAAGACAAAATGATAATATAGTTGATTTAAAATACTAATTTATTAAACATACTTTAAAAACTCCATAAACTTTCATTAAACAATTTTACTGGTTTTGATTTATAGACTTTAGCTATATCACCTAAACATTCCTCAGTGTATAATTTTAACTGTTTGAATTCTCTCATAAATCCTTGCATTTTTGAGGTACCATTAGGATAAATATTCTTTTCGTCAATATTTATATCATCGTATACTCTATACATGATATCAGTCATACAATTTATATACATTGCTATAACATTTGCAATAGATCGTCTCTTTTGCAAATCTTTTTCTCTTTTGTAAATATTTTTTTTAAATTCATCTTCACTAACTGAATTTTTCAATAACAAAATTCTTAAATTTAAATTATTATTCACAACATCAAGATTATACTTGGGCAATTCAACTGATCTCATGTGTACAACTGATACGCATATATCTTGGAACAATTTATCATAAATATGATAATTTTTCTGTTGTAATAATCTCAACAAGTTTATAATAAACACTTGTTCAATTTCTCTACCGCATTGTATATCATTCAAATTCCTATCATTACCATTTTTACGCATCCATTCGTAATAATGTGGATTGTGAATAGCACCTGTTTCAATCTTACCAGTGTTCCAGCTGAATGCAGTATGGCATTCTATACAATACATTTGATCACAACCTTCAGTTTTAAAAATACCAGTTCCACAATTAGGGCATTCCTTTGTATCTTTTGCAAGTAATTTAATACTTTCCACAATGTCCTTATTACATACATGTTCACAATTTTTATCTAATCCCTTAATAACATGACAATCTTTGCATGTATAATTCTCACATAACCCGCATTTCCATTGCGACGATAAAAACCCACGACAATCTGTGAATGAACATTTTTTTATAAATGTAGACTTATTACATAAAGTAAATAAAGCGTCATATTCAATCTTTAATACATTTCTTTTTAAGAAAATCTCATTATATTGTCGTAGATATTCTTCACCTCTTTTAATATTTTCATTATATTCAGCTACAAGATAACTTTTTTTTCTTTTTATATCTCTGTCATTTGAATTACAATAAAGAAAAATCTCATTTTTAAGTTTTAAATTATCATTGCGTAACATTTCTAATAAATTTTGAAAGTATATTAAATCAAGTGATTCTTTTTTAATCTTATTAAATAATTCTTCTTTTTTTGTTTCTTTTTCAATATAAACTTGGGTTGCTGGAAATAACAAAACTTCCTTGTTAAATAAGATATTTTCATAATGTTTTTTATAAACATTATCAACAAAAGACATACTAAAATTTTTAACAAGAATATTTCTATCCCACTCCTTCTTACAATTCATACAATGCGCTGTTTCAAAAGTTCCTAAAATATATCGTTTACAACATGAACTACATGATGTAAACTCACAATAAACACACGATACAATAACCCTTGACGATTTATTAAACTTTTCGATGCAGATATTGCAAGACATTTCTTTATTGTTGTACAAAAATGTACAATTTAATTTTTTTTTCAATTTTTATAAATTACTGAGTTGTATAAAAAGGATTAAAAATAAGAAAAGGCATTCCTGTATGAACACCACTAATATCACTAACTTGATCACCTATACAACATACTATATTATATTTTTTACTTATTTCCATTCTACATTGTGATTTAAATATTGTCATTGTATTTTTATAATCATCAGGACAAGTATATAAATGAACATATTTATCTAATCCTACTAATTTTAAATTTTCCTCTGTAACTTTTCTAATATAATCACGTCTACCAGTTATAAATGAATATTTAATATTTCTTGAATGTAAAATATCAAAAATACATTGACATTCCTTTATCAAAGGTGTATAACCATTTTTTAAATTAAACAAAAAATTATCATAATTATCGTATAACTTAACATAGGTAAAGTTATTTATATACATTAAATTGGATAAACATACTTCGTCTATATCAAAAATAATTATATCGTTTTCCTCAAAATGTATAGTCTTTAAGTAATCATATATTACAGTATATTGACTTTGCAATATTTTAAAATACTTTCCAGATTTTAAAAACAATATATCTAATTCTTTATAATAATCATGTTTATGAATTTCATCTGAAATTCTATTTTCAATAAATAACATATTCTTCATTATATTTTTTATTAATTTGTCATTGATATAATCAAATTCACTAGCTACATTAATATTAATCACATTAGATGACAATGGCAGATTTATATATTCACTAAATAATAATACCTTGTCAATTAAAGATATTCCACATAATATAATAGCACGTTCTAAATGATTATATATACAGTTATTATCATCTTCACTTACACAACAAACAATTTTGTGCAATGGATATACAGCTTTTAATTCTAATAAATAGTTAACATGTGATGAATTAAAAAAATCCCAATCATTATGAACAAATATAACTTCATTATTGTAATCGAGGTCTATATCATCTTTTCTCATACGTTCTAAAATATTATATAAATATATATAATCTAAATTTGTAGAATATTCTTTGTTATGATACAATGAATACATTCTATATAATAAATTTTCAGTAGAAATTCCTTTCATTCCGTTAAAAGTAACAATATCTAGTTTATTTACATTTTTAGAATGCATCTTTTCATATGGTAAAATATATTTTTCACATCTGTATTTTTTAAATGTTTCTTCTGATAATACATAAGGTACCTTTCCTATAATATTATCTACGTATTTACAATATTTCAACATTGTATATCTTTCATTATATGAAAATATAGATTGTTTATTATACATTACCATTTCTTCATCTGAATAAATACCTACATTCAAAACTTCACATAATTTTTTACTTTCAAATAAACTATAAATATGTCCACAATGAAATCCATCAAAACATCCATCTATAAAATAAACTTTATTACTCATTATTTTAAATAATATTTTATCTTTAAATTTACATTAATCATTTTTAGCTTTAATTATTTTATTTAAATAAAACAAGAATATAATATTATGGTTATAAAAATTGGAACTGGTTGTTCAAAATCACCACCATATTTCATTAACTATTATAAAAATTAATAATTCGTTATAATCAATTCATTAGAATACGTCTTTGTATATCCACGATACACTTCCATTTTTCTAATCTTATATTCTTTAAATAAATTTTTAATTTCTTTTGTATCTGCTTGAGTCATCATCCATTTTACTTTTTTATTATCCAATTTTTTTACTTCTTTTAATAATTCTTTTAAAAATTCATTATTAAGTTTTTCTCCTTTATTGTAATTAAAGTCGTAATCTTTAACGTATGGTGGATCTAAAAATACAAAATCACCTTCATTTGCTTTTTCTAATATATCTTTATAATCTTTATTATAAATATTTCCTTTTGAATTATTTAAAAATTCAGAAACATTTAATATATTTTCATAATAAACATCCTTTAAAAACGGATAATTATTATTTACGTAGATATTAGCATCCAAACTACTAAAAAAAAATTTATCATGGTTTAACATATTACCCATATATACACAGTATTTCATTAGCATGTAAGTACTTGCACGATCAAGATTATAAGAGAAATCATCAATTGTATCTGTAATATCTTTACAATATTTTAATTTATTTTTATTAGACATTCTCTTAAATTTTTTTCCAAATTCCTTAAAATTCTTTATTATTTCTTCTGGATTCTTTTTAACACATTTCCATATATTTATTAAATCCTTATTTAAATCATTTATAATCCATTTTTTAGGATTTAACTTTAAAAAAACTGCACCACTACCCACAAAAGGTTCAATATAAGTATTATATTCATTAGGGATATAATTAATAAATTTATTTAAATGTTTTGATTTATTACCCATCCATTTGATAAATGTTTTCATATTTATTTAATACTATTAAATATTTTTAATTTAAAGTATTAATATGATTTCTTATACTATCATTTAACTTAATCATATTATTTTTATGAATCCACAATTTTCCATATTCTATATTTAATTCTTAAAATCCAAAATAAATTATATTTCAATTAAGTATGAATAGAAGATTATATAAAGAATTAGAAAGTCTTATTTTACAACAAAATTCTAAGCCTTTAATAGAAAACGATTATCTTATTTATTTTGATGATTGTGACATGAATAAGGTATATGCTATTATAAAAGGAAATTCAGATTCAGTGTATAAACATAAATTTATACGTTTAAATTTTGATATTCCTAAAGAATACCCGTTTGTACCACCTTTAGTTACATTTGTTAATTTTGATGGAGTAAGAATACATCCTACATTATATGAAGATGGTCGAACATGTTCAACAATTCTAAATACATGGCCAAGTGATAATGAAAAATGGTCAAGTAGTTTTGGTATTGAAACTGTTTTATTAACCTTTCAAAGTTTCTTAGATAACAATCCTTACACACATGAACCAGGAGGAAGAGATAATACTACTTATACAGATTATGTATTACACCAAACCTGGCAAACGTGTTTATTACGTTATTTATACGATGATTATATTCCAGAATTATTTATAAATTATATGAATACATATCTATTATTAAATATAGAGGATATATTTAAAGATTTAAATGAATTAAATAATAAATATCCAGA
>Ga0169931_10002435_pt1 | contig 30417 bp, 23 predicted proteins | sample Kivu_15m_20L_FD_129675 | JGI IMG/M metagenome (GOLD analysis project Ga0169931, IMG submission 129675) | Freshwater microbial communities from Lake Kivu, Western Province, Rwanda to study Microbial Dark Matter (Phase II) - Kivu_15m_20L... | ecosystem: Environmental > Aquatic > Freshwater > Lake...
AATGTGCTCGATCTCCACCACCCATCGCCCGAGGGCATCGTGCAGTTCGGCTGCTGCTCGGTCGAAAGCTTCACACCAGCGTGCATCGTGGTCGACGATCACGACGGCCTCACTACTCACGCTCAGAATCTACTCGAGCGCTACTCCGTGATCTGGACTGCCCCATACCGCCGGGACACCGGCAGGTGTTTTCCCGCGGGAAATCAGAACGAAGTCTGCCCCAGAACGCCGGGACGGCATCATCGAGCGGCTCTTCGAGGGCGGTGCATGTCGGCTGCGGCGCGCTGTGTGTCTACCGCTGCTTTCGCCAGACGGATACGTGTGACCGGCTGTCACCCGTGAATGGCGATCGGTCCCAGTCGGCCCACCTGTCGGCGAACTCCAGGCCGGCCAACCTCGCCATGAGATCGAGCTCGGAGGGCCAGACGTACCGCCACGGTGTCCGGACCTCGCTGGCACCCGAGCCATCGGCGACGAAGTGATGGGAGACAGCGTGCTGGGCGACGAGATCGTCGTAGCGGTCGTAGCCGACGTAGCCGGGCTCGTGGGCGAACACGATGGCATCGTGTCCCGGAACGAGACGGCGCAGGTCCGGCACAACCATCTCGACCACGAAATGGCCACCAGGTTCGAGGTGGGCAGCGGCGTTCGCGAAGCACGCGACCTGTCGGTCCTGAGTCTCGACGTTCCCGATCGTGTTGTAGAGCAGATAGACGAGCCTGAAGACACCCTCGACCCGCGTGGTCGTCATATCCCCGATCGTGACGGGGATGGCGTCACCCGCCGGCTTGACCCGGAGTTGCGCCACCATGTCGGGCGACAGATCGATGCCGCTGACCGGCACGCCACGTGCAACGAGCGGCAGGGCGACTCGCCCGGTGCCGATGGCCATCTCGAGCGCGGCGCCGGTGCCCGCAAGGCCGGCCAGGAGATCGACGGCGGGTCCGATCACTTCGGGCGAGCCCATGGCTCCGAGCGTCTCGTCATAGCGAGCCGCGACCTCGCCGGCGAAGTGGTCGTCAAGCACGTCCGGAGGTTCGCGCGTGATCACGCGGGCCGCAACCGAGTTGCTCGATGCACACATCCCAGAAGGCCGGCTTGCTGTCAGGTCCACAGTGCGAGGAACTGTTCCGTGACCGTGTGATTGGCGCTTCCGAACAGCTGGCCGTCGATGCCACCGCGCACTCCGTCGAGCGTGACGTCGGCAACGATGAAGTCTTGGGTCAGTGGTCGAGCAGCCGCGACGACGGCGCCTTGAGAGTCGATGATGGTCGTGGTGCCATGGCAGACGCGCTCGCCCTGCCAGCCTGCGACGTCGGCCGCGACGAGCGGAACACCGTTTTCGACGGCTCGAGCGACGAGGACATTTGTTCCTCTCGCTCGCCACGCGTCCTCCTTCTCCGCGCGGTGTCCGCCGTGTACCGGTACCACGAGGGGTCTGGCACCGTTGGCGGCGAGCACCCGCGCGGGCTCGATGTAGTGGGCGTCGTTGCAGATGCGCACGCCGAACGGCACATCACGGTGACGGAAGATCGGCAACTCTGCCCCGGCCACACAGGCCGACCTACCCGGGTATGTCTTGCGGTAGATGCCGCAGACCGTCGAGTCGGAGATCACCGCCGCAGCGTTGTGCAACTGGCCGTCGGCGCCTCGTTCGGTGAACCCGACGACGATCGTCATGTTCCAGCCCATCAGTGGAGCGAGTGCGGCGTTGAGTTCGCCGTCGACGATCGACAGCGCAACGGTCGCCGGGCTGTCGCCGTCGGACTCGTTCGCCAGCTCGCCGATGAGTGCCTCAGGGCAACACACGATCTCGCCGCCCTCCGCCTGCGCCCGATCGAGGTGCGCGGCAACGAGCTCGGCCCCACCCAGCGCGGGGAAGGGCCGGTACGGGGCCTGATAGGCAGCGACGCGCATCACGCAAGCTTGCACGACCGTCCCACCGCCCTCTCGACTTCGTCCTGTAACGCCGGGACGGCGGCAGTTGTCTCCCGCGGGAAATCAGAACGGAGTCCTGCCTCCCACCGCCGGTTATATGGGTGATCCACCTCTGGGGATGAGGGCTCCGTGACGCACCGGACCGCTCGCACAGCCGCCCCGGAGTCGCCGACTTCGTTTCCTGAAGCGGTCGGCTCAATTGCGCCGCGATGACCAGCGTCCGTGTCTGTCGTCGGTTAGGTTTGGTCGATGTCGGCCGGTGACCAGGATCGTGATGTGGAGTATCTGCGCACGGTGCAGTACCGGGATTCGAGCCAGCTTGCCAAGCGGGCAAGCCTGCATGTCCGCTATCGCACTGCGCCGGTGGCGGCGTTCGACATGTTCGCATCACTCATCGACTGGCCGGCGGGAGGTCGGGTGCTCGATGTCGGCACCGGCGCTGGCGGTTTGTGGGAGCACGTCGCCGCGGTTGCCCCGGACGGGCTGCGGCTCGTGCTGAGCGATCTCTCGGCCGGGATGGTCGACGAGGCCGTCGGCCGGGCTCGAGCGACGGGCCGGTTCGCCTCGGTCGAGGGTCGTGTGTGCGACGCGCGCGATCTGCCGTTCAGCGATGCGTCGTTCGACGTGGCCGTGTCGACCTATGCGCTCTATCACGTCCCCGAACCCGCCCAGGCGGTGGCGGAGTTGGCTCGTGTGGTGGCGTCGGACGGGACGGTGGGGATCATGACCAACGGGCCCGGCCACCTGCGGGAGATCGAAGCGATCCGGGTGGAGGTGTTCGGTGAGGCGGGTCGGGTCACCGTGAACCGCTCGTTTGCTCCGGGTGACGCGGCGATGATGTTGATCGACCACTTCGGTGAGGTGTGCTGGCACCGCTACGACGACGCACTCCGGGTCACCAACACTGATCATGTGCTCGACTTCATCACCTCGTCGCCGCCAGCCAACTCGGCCACGCCCGAACAGCAGCGCCAACTGCACGACCTCGTGCTCCGCGGCACGACCGACGGCGTGTTCCACGTATCGAAAGACTCAGGCTCTCTGGTGTGCCGACGCAAGCTGCCGACATAGCAGCCTGAGCAGGTCGGCGGCTCGGCTCGCGACACCGTCGTGAGGCAGCGGCGCGCTCGAAGCCGGCGCCGACGTCGTCCACCGCTCTGCCAGGCCCCACAGCGCCGGGAACGAGCGCGATCGTGACGATCGCGCCGCCTTGCCACGTTCACGTCAGCCAGTCGGATCACGGACTTGATCCATGCAGCGGTTGACCACTCTGAAACCGGCCGGAAGGGAGGCGGCATGAGGCCGCCGTGGTAACGCCGTGGTAACGGACGGTCCACAACAGGGCGGATTTCTTCGCGCTGGCTGGACAGGCCGATTCGCGTCATGCCTGGTAGATGGCATCGGATGGTACGGGTTGACACTGCCTGGACCGATTCAGGCGCAATTCCTAAACCGTGCGTCGTAGGTTCGAATCCTGCCGGGGGGCGCTTGAGTTGCCCGTTCAACGGGCTGAGCCGAGGTCGGCGCCGGTTGCGAGCTCTTCGCCATCGACCAGGTGTGCCGGTCCTTCCCGATCGGCAGCATCCTGGGCCGCGACGGCGACCTCGTGTTCGACCGGACGCCGGCGCGCGCCTGAGCGCATCCGCCGCAGGGTGCGCCCGATCGTGCGACGACCTCCTTGCGGGGGTGGGTCCGGCCGAGCTCCTAACGTCGCCGAGATGGCGGAGCTCGACCCGGGGCTGTACGAGGTGCTGATCACCGACGGCGTGCGTGCGCGGCTGCAGGGGTTGGCTACGGACCTGCACGTGACCGGCCATCTCCTCGGCGGCGATGCCGCCGACCGCGTCGCCTGGCATCTCAGCCGGCAGGTGGAGAGGGCACTGCGCGACGTCGCCGAGGACCGGCGCGTGGACGTCGGCATCCGGGTCGCCCGAGATCTGCTGGATCGCCTCGGTTCGTCCGGGCTCGCCGTCGACCCGGCCGAGCGACCGGCCGAGCCGGGCGCGGTGCTGCACGCCGTCCTGCGTCGCCGGCCCGATGGGACGCCGGCGCCGCTGCCCGCGCCGCTCATCCCGGTGCTCGACACGTCGTTGCTCACCAACGCGCCCGGTGAGCCGACCTTGTGGAGCCAACTGCTGTCGGAGATCGAGTCCGCCGACGAGATCGACCTCGTGATGGCCTTCATCCGTCGCAGCGGCATCCGGCCGCTCCTGCCCGCATTGCGCCGCCACTGTGCATCGGGTCGCCGCCTGCGGGTGCTCACCACGACGTTCACCGGCACCACCGAGGCGGACGCGCTCGACCAGCTGGTGCAGGCCGGAGCCGCCGTCCGTGTCTCGTACGACACCACCGCCACGCGCCTGCATGCCAAAGCGTGGACCTTCCGGCGCCACACTGGCTTCACGACGGTGTACGTCGGATCGTCCAACCTCACGCACACCGCGACGAACCAGGGTCTGGAATGGAACGTTCGTGTGTCGGCGGCCAGGAACGCCGATGTCGTCGACAAGTTCAACGCGGTCTTCACGAGCTACTGGGAGAGCGGTGACTTCGTCCCGTACGACCGGTCCCGGTTCGAGCAGACGGTGCCGCCCGACGGCCTCCGCTCACCGACCCTCAGCCTGCCGCCCACGGAGCTCCGTGCCCTACCGTTCCAGGAGCGTCTGTTGGAGCTGATCGAGGTCTCGCGGCGGCGCGGGCACCACCGCAACCTCCTCGCAGCCGCCACGGGGACGGGCAAGACCGTGATGGCGGCGCTCGATTTTGCCGCCCTGCGGCGACGCCTGGACCGGTCGCGTCTGCTGTTCGTGGCCCACCGCAAGGAGATCCTCGACCAGAGCCTGGCGACCTTTCGGTACGCACTGCGTGATCCCCTCTTCGGTGAGCTGTGGGTCGGCGGAGCGAAGCCCACCCGATTCGACCACGTGTTCGCCTCGATCCAGAGTCTTCAGGCCGCCGATCTCGACGCGCTGGCACCCGACCATTTCGACGTCGTCATCGTCGACGAGTTCCACCGAGCCGCCGCTCGGTCCTACGAGCGGTTGCTGACCCATGTCGCTCCGGTGGAGCTGCTCGGTTTGACCGCAACCCCCGAGCGCAGCGACGGCCTTCCGGTGCTGCACTGGTTCGGCGACCGGATCGCCGCCGAACTCCGCCTGTGGGAGGCCATCGACCAGCAGTACCTGTCGCCGTTCGCCTATTACGGCGTACACGACGGTGTCGACCTCCGCCAGATCCCGTGGCGCCGGGGGCAGGGCTACGACGTCGACGCGCTGAGCGGCCTGTACACGAGCTCGGATGCATGGGCCCGCCTCGTCGTCCACCAGGTCGCGCAGCACACCGACGTCGGGGCGATGCGGGCCCTGGGCTTCTGCGTCAGCATCGCCCACGCCCGCTTCATGGCTCGGCACTTCAACGCCCACGGCATCCGCGCCGTGGCGGTCTGGGCCGACACCAGCCCCGACGAGCGGGCCGCCGCCTTGCGAGACCTGGCCAGCGGCACCGTGCACATCGTGTTCACCGTCGACCTCTTGAACGAAGGCGTCGACGTCCCGGTCGTGGACACCCTCGTCATGTTGCGCCCGACCGAGAGCCCGACGCTGTTCCTGCAGCAGCTCGGCCGCGGTCTCCGCAAGGCACCGGGAAAGCACGCCTGCACAGTGCTCGACTTCGTCGGCACCCACCGAGCGGAGTTCCGGTTCGACCGCCGCTACCGAGCGCTCCTGGGTGGCACCCGACGCGACGTGGAACGGTCGGTTCAGCAGGGCTTCCCCTTCCTGCCCGCGGGCTGCTTCGCACACCTCGACGAGAAGGCATCCGAGATCGTCCTGCGCAGTCTGCGCGAGGCGATTCCGACCCGGTGGCCGGCCAAGGTCGAGGAGCTGCGATCCGTCCGTCAGGCGATCGGCGACGTCGACCTGACCACCTTTCTCACGGAGTCCGGCCTCGATCTCGACGACGTCTACGACGGCCCCAACGGCTGGTCCAAGCTGCTGGAGGATGCCGGCGCCCCAACGCTGCCCCGCGGACCGGCGGAGCAGCCGTTGCGCCGGGCGGTCGGCCGTCTTCTCCACGTGAACGACGACGAGCGGATCGCCGTCTGGCAACGCCTGCTGTCACTACCCGAGCCGCCGGTGATGCGAGATCTTCCGGCGCGCGAGCAGCGCCTGCTCCACATGCTGGTGGCGTCGGTGTGCGACCGGGAGCTGACGGCGGAGATGAGCGTCGAAACCGGTGCCCGCCTTCTGTGGCAGCACCCCCAGGTCATGGCCGATCTCCGTCAGCTCCTCACCGTGCTCGACGAGCGGATCGATCACCTCCACGGACCGCTGCCATCCCACCCGGGCGTGCCGTTGCACGTGCACGCTCGGTACACGCGGTTGGAGATCCTCGCCGCATTCGCCGAATCCTCCGCCAAGGCGAAGATCGCCGCGTGGCAGACGGGTGTTCGCGAGTTGCCCCACGCGAACGCTGACGTGTTCGCGTTCACCCTCGACAAGAGCTCGGGTGCCTTCTCGCCGACCACCCGGTACCGCGACTACGCCATCAGCCCCAGGCTCCTCCACTGGGAGAGCCAGTCGGTCACCCGGGCCGACAGCGCTACCGGTGTCCGGTACTGCAATCACGAGCGCCTCGGACACACGATCTTGCTCTTCGGCAGGCTCCGCAGCGATGACCGCGCCTTCTGGTTCCTCGGACCGGGCCGGTACCGATCGCACACCGGCGAGCGGCCGATGGCCATCACGTGGGCGCTGGATCACCCGCTGCCCGGCGATCTGTTCCAGGCCTTCGCCGCCGCAGTCGCCTGACCCGGGGAAATCCCCCACGGCTGGTCGAGTGCGTAACCCGGGCTCGTGACCATCCACCACCCGTTACTGACATGACGTCACAATCGAGCGTGCTGGGGGGCTCGATACACGGACCAACGGAGGCAAGCCGCCAGATGATCAAGAAGACCACCACCACCCAGGGCGTGAAGGTCACCTTCGTGCTCGCCGAAGCGGATCAGCCGGTTTCCGTCGTCGGGGACTTCAACGGGTGGGACCCCTACGCTCACCCGCTCCGCAAGCGTTCGAACGGGACTCGGTCGGCTGCGGTCGAGGTGCCGAGCGGGCGGGCGATCCGCTTCCGCTACCTCGACGGCAGCGGACGCTTCTTCGACGACAGCGACGCCACGATCGAACCGAACGGTCTCGGCGAGACCCACTCACTCCTGCTCGTCTGAGTTGGAGGCGCCCGTTCGGGCGCCAGGTGCTTGCGTTGGTCCTGCTCGGCGTGATCGAGCGCGACGTCACGGACGCCGGTCAGGCCCCGGCGTCCGTGAGCTCCATCCCGGGCAGCCCACGACTGCGCCACTCGGCCAGTACCTCGGCGAAGGCGTTCACGCCCGGCGTGTACGCCCCGAAGAACGCGCTCCCGGCCCGGGGCGAACCCTCGTTGTTGTAGTAGCCCGGGGTGCACGCTTCGAGGAACCCGGCGCCGCCGGCCTTGAAGCCGTTGATCACCTCGACCCACTCCTGCACGGCCTGCTCGCTCGGCTCGATCGTCCGAGCGCCTCGACGCATCGTCTCGGCGACGATGTACGCGATGTGGCGTGCCTGGTCGTCGAACATCGAGGTCATGTTCACGCTGAACGCATTCTGCGACACGCCGATGTAGAACCAGTTCGGGAAGCCGCGGGTGGAGAACCCGTGCAGCGTCGTGAGGCCGTCGGCCCAATGGTCGAACAGCGACAGGCCGTCGCGTCCGTTGACCTCCATACCGAGGCGGCGGCGGAACTCTGCGGACACCTCGAACCCCGACGCATAGATGATGCAGTCGACCTCGTACTCGACGCCGTTCGCTACCACCCCGGTCGGGGTGATCCGTTCCACGCCTTGGGCCTCGCTCACGTCGACGAGCGTGACGTTGGGACGGTTGAACGCCGGCAGGAACTCGTCGTTGAACGTCGGTCGCTTGCACATCACGCGGTACCAAGGCTTGAGCGCCTCGGCGGTGTCCTGGTCCTCGACCTCGTGCTCGACGCGGTCGCGCAGTTGCTCCATCTTTCGGAAGTCCTGCAGCTCGACCACCCGGTCGCGGTCGTCCTTGGTGCGGGGCCGGTTGGCGCCCTTGGGGGAGCTGACCGTCCGGAAGATGTCGGTCCAGCCGTCGTCGATCAGGTCGACCTCGACGGGCACCCCAGCGGCCTGGGCACCGAAGTTCTCCCGGCGTTCCCGCTGCCAGCCCGGCTGCAGCGATGCCCACCACTCGGGGTCGGTGGGCTTGTTGCGGCGCCAGTCCACGGTCGACGGCGTCCGCTGGAACACGTAGAGGTGACCGGCGTCGGCGGCGACGCGCGGCACGCACTGGATCGCCGTGGCTCCCGTACCGATGATCGCCACCCGCTTGTCGGCCAGCTTCGTCATGCCGCCGTTGGTGTCTCCGCCGGTGTAGCCGTAATCCCACCGGCTGGTGTGGAACGAGTGGCCCTGGAACGAATCGAGGCCCGGGATGCCCGGCAGCTTGGCCCGCGTCGTCGTCCCGAGGGCCATCACCACGAACCGGGCGCGCAGGTCGTCACCGCGGTTAGTGCGCACGTGCCACCGGCCAGCGCCCTCGTCCCAGTCGATCGAACGGACGCGGGTCTGGAAGTGGGTCTTGTCGTAGAGGTCGTAGTGGTGACCGATGCGCTGGGAGTGCCCGAAGATCTCCTCGACGAAGGAGTACTTCTCCTTGGGCATGTAGCCGAGCTCTTCGAGCAGCGGCAGGTAGCAGTAGGACTCCGTGTCGCACTGCGCGCCGGGGTACCGGTTCCAATACCAGGTGCCGCCGAAATCCGCACCCGCTTCGACGATCCGGAACGACGTGACGCCGTACTCGGTGAGGCGGGCCGCAGCGAGCAGCCCGCTGAAGCCGCCGCCGATGATGGCGATGTCGATCTCGTCGGACAGCGACTCGCGGTCGAAGGCGGGATCGGCGTACGGGTCGTCCTCGAAGTAGTGGGCGAACTCGCCCGCCATCTCGATGTACTGGTCGGCCCCGTCGGTTCGGATGCGCTTGTCGCGTTCGTACCGGTAGCGCTCGCGCAACGCATCGGGATCGAAGTCGAGGTCCTGCACGTCGCTGGTCATGCCGTGACCCTCCCCTGGAGCTGTTCGACGAATGTTGCCCAGCGGGGGCGGCCGCCGCAACTGCGCGGGCGCTACGGGACCCGGTAGTCGCGCTCGGCGAGCGAGGTGCCCTCGGCAAGAGCAGCGAGAGCGAAGCCGGCCGTGCGCCGGTAGCCCTCGGTCGCTGCGCTGATCTCGGCCGGGGTGATTACGTCGCCGAGCACCTCGAACCCGTGCGGGGCCCGTTGCTCGACCAACAGCATGGGTAACTCCGGTCCGAGTCCGCGGTTGGCCTCGACGATCGCTGCGGTCGCCGGGCGCCGCTCTGCGTCGTACCGACGCAGCGCCGCCCCGGGGTCGTCGGGATGGGATCGCAGGCAGCCGGCGAGCACGCGGGCGTCGAGGATGGCTTGCGAAGCACCGTTCGAACCGATCGGGTACATCGGGTGCGCAGCGTCGCCGAGCAGGGTGGTGCGACCGAACGTCCACTGCGGCAACGGATCGCGATCGACCATCGGGAACCGGAAGGTGCCGGGAGCCGACCGGATGAGCGCTGGCACGTCGAGCCATTCGAAGCGCCACGACTCGAACCGGTCGATGAAGTCGTCGAGGACCCCGGGTTGGCTCCAGTCCTCGCGCTCGAGCAGGGCATGACCGTCGGTGCGGAACTCGGCGATGAAGTTCACGAGCTGTCGACCCCCCGGCAGGTCGGCGATCGGATACGCCACGAACTTCTGGTCGGGGTGCCCGGCCCACACCAGCGTGCGGCCATCCAGCATCGGGGCCGCCTCGGCCAGGCCGCGCCACATCAACGCCCCGTTCCACTTCGGCGGGCCCTCGGCCGGATAGCGCTGCGTCCGTAACGTCGAGTGGATGCCGTCGGCCCCGATGACGACCGCTGCCGGCGCCTCGATCGTGACCGGGCCGCCCCGTCGTTCAGCGAAACGCACGATCACCGGGCCGGCGGCGGTGTCGTCGACGGCGACGAGGTGGTGGCCCGTGTGCACGCGCTCGGGTCCGAGCCGCTCGGTGACCGCTCCGAGCAGGACCTGCTGCAGCACCCCGCGATGGATCGACAGCTGCGGCCAGGCGTACCCGGCGGCCCGGCCCCGGGGTTCGTCCCAGATCGGCTCACCCCGCTTGGTGAAGTACGCGAGTCGTTGCGGTGCAACGGCTCGGGCTTCGAGCGCGTCAATCAGATCGAGGGCGTCGAGCTCGCGCACGGCGTGGGGCAGCAGGTTGATGCCCACGCCGAGCGCCTCGATACGACCGACCGACTCGTACACGCCGACGTCGAACCCCGCCTGATGGAGGCTCAGCGCCGCCGTCAGGCCGCCGATCCCTGCACCTGCGATCACCACCGTGCCGTCGGCCATCGGCGGCACGGTAGTGGTCCGGCTCGACGGGCCTCAGGGCCGCACGAACACCTGCGGCTCGCCGGCCGGCGTGGCGGTGCCGTTCATGCGGAAATCGGGCTGGTACTTCAGGATCTCGCGCCGGGCGATCGTCATCTTGTGGACCTCGTCAGGCCCGTCGGCGATGCGCAGCGTGCGCTGCGACGCGTACATCCGCGCCAGCGGGGCGTACTGCGTCACGCCCATGGCGCCGTGCACCTGGATGGCCCGATCGATCACGCCGAGCGTCATGCGCGGGATCGCGACCTTGATCCCCGAGATCTCGGTGGCGGCGCTCTTGTTGCCGACGGTGTCCATGAGGTGGGCGCACCGCAGCACGTACTCGCGGGCCATGTCGATCTCGATGCGGGACTCAGCGATCCAGTCCTGCACGAGGCCCTTCTGCGCCACCAACGTGCCGAAGGTGGTGCGCTCGAGCGACCGCTTGACCATGTACGACAGTGCCCGCTCGGCCACACCGATCGAGCGCATGCAGTGGTGGATGCGACCTGGCCCGAGGCGGGCCTGCGAGATGGCGAACCCGCTGCCTTCGTCGCCGAGCAGGTTCTCGGCCGGCACCCGGACGTCGGTGTAGATGATCTCGGGGTGGCCGCCGCCCTCGTCGTAGCCGAACACGTGCGGCGTGCGCCCGAACGAGATCCCCGGTGTGTCCTTGGGGACCACGATCATCGACTGCTGGCGGTGGCGGGGCGCGTTCGGGTCGGTCTTGCCCATCGCCACGAGCACCTTGCACCGCTCCTTGAGCGCCTGCGAGGAGAACCACTTCTTGCCGTTGAGGACGTAGTGGTCGCCGTCGCGTTCGATGCGCAGCGCGATGTTCGTGGCGTCCGAGGACGCCACGTCCGGCTCGGTCATCGAGAACGCCGAGCGGATCTCGCCCTCGAGCAGCGGCAGGAGCCACCGGTCCTTCACCGCGGCACTGCCGTAGAGGTTGAGGATCTCCATGTTTCCGGTGTCGGGCGCCGAGCAGTTCAGCGCCTCGGACGCGAACCCCACCTTGCCGAGCTGCTCGGAGATCGGGGCGTAGTCGAGGTTCGACAGCTTCGTGCCCGGATGGTTCGGGTCGAGGTGCGGGATGAACAGGTTCCACAGGCCGCGCTCACGGGCTGCGGCCTTCAGCTTGTCCATGATGGGGGCGTAGCCGTTCGGGCCCACCTCCTCCATCTGGGCGTGGTACTCCTCTTCGTTGGGATAGATGTGGTCGTCCATGTAGCGCTTGACCTCGTCAAGCATGTGGCGACCCTGCTCGGTGAACTCGTACGGCACCGCCGTCCCCTCTCTCCGTCGTCTAGCTCAGGCGTCTTGCTCAGGCGTCGGTCGGCCAGGCGCCCACGAAGTCCCGCACCCGCTGCTGCAGGTGCCGGGCCCGGACCTCCTGGTAGTTGCCCAGCGTCTGGCCGCGCTTCGCGCTCGAGCGGAAGCCGCGGGTCTGCGCCGCCATGTTGGACGTGTCCTGGTCGTACACCCGGCCGAGGGCGCCGAGGCCTTCTGCGAGGGAGTACGAGTCGTCCACGTCGAGTTCGATCACCTCGGGTGGGGCGGGTGCGCGGCGGCCGTCACCGGGGCGGGGTCGCATCATCAGCAGGTCGAACCAGCTGTGGTCGACGGACTCCGAGTCCGGGCGGAACCGGTAGACCATCGAGAGCTGCAGACCGGGGAAGAAGAACGCGTTCGGGAACACGAAGTACTCGATCGAGTCGAGCGTCATCGACTGGCTCAGGCCCGAGAAGTCCCGGCCGTAGGCCTCACCCATCCGGGCCTGCACGAGCTTGGCCATCATGTCCCGGGCCCGCATCCCGTCCGGGAGGGCGGGCACGTCGGCGGCGCCCCGCCGCATCGTGGTGCGCTCCCAGAGCTGTTCCTCGCTGAACTGCGGATCGCGCAGCGGGGAGTTGAGTCCGGTCGTGTGGATGAAGCGCGACACGTTCGGCTCGAACACGTCGTACTGCGTGACGACCTCGTCACCGAGCTTGCCCGTCGCGTGGGTCTCCCGGACGTGGTACGCCTCGAGGAACGCCTCGGCGGCCGCTTTCCAGTTGCAGGGCAACCGCTTGCGCACGTGGGTCTCGATGAACCGATCGGCGAGGCCCCAGTCGGCCCAGTGCCGGGGCAGCACGCCGAGGTAGTCCGACAGCGGGGCGGCGGCCGGGTCGAAGTTGACGAACACGAAGCCTTCCCAGACGTCGACGCTGATGGCGGCGAGTTGGTGGCTGTCGTCGGTGACGTGCGGGAAGTCCCACCGCTGCGGCAGCTCGATGAGCTGCCCGTCGAGCGACCAACGCCAGCCGTGGAACGGGCAGCGCAGCTCCTTGGACTTGCCGCACGTGCCCGGCGGCTTGAGCTGCGTGCCGCGGTGCATGCACGCGTTGGCGTAGGCCTTGATCGCGCCGGACTCGGTGCGCAGCACGATCGCGGAGAGCGGTCCGACGTCGTAGACGAAGTAGCGGCCCGGCTCGGGGAGGTGGTCGACGTGGCAGGCCCACTGCCAGACCCTCGACCACATCGAGCGCTCCTCGGCGCGGGCGTAAGCCTCCGAGGTGTACACGGCGTAGGGGATGTCCTCGTCGCCCCGGAACGTGTAGCTCTGCTCGAGCAAGGGAGCCGGCGGCGGGACCGGGTCGGCAAGGATCTGGTCCTTGAGCGAGGGTCCGATCTCCCGGGCGTCGCCCGGACGCAGCGTCAGGTCGGTCATCCGATCCCCTCCCGGAGTGACATCACGACTGTGATGCTACCGGTAGGGCCCGTCGGGTCAGGTCGGGCCACCGGTCAGGTAGCCCGTCACGTCGACGACGAGGTGCGTGCCCGACTGGCTGAAGTAGGACACCTTCCCCGCCGGGTCGACGGGGAGCACGGCGGCGTTGGGTCGGACGTCGCTTGCGACGACGTTGACCGTCGATGCGAGCGGTCGGACCGGCGCAGCGGGATAGGCCGTGACGTACCCGGGCGCAGCGGCGTCGACCGCGGTCACGTTGAGTGCGACGCCGCCGACCCCGGAGTCGGGCACCCCGGCGTTCCCGGTATGGGTGAAGGTCCGGGTGTCGCCGGCGAGCAGCGGGACCGGGCTCGGCCCGCGGGTGTCGAACGCCCGGACCGGAGTGAGCGGGACGAACCGGCCCTCGCTCGCGATCGCTGCGCCCGACCCGGTCACGTACCCGGTCACGTCGACGACGAGATGCGCGGCGTACTGCGTGAACAGCTGCAGCGCGCCGTCGGCGCCGAGGCGGACGATGGCGAGGGTCGCCGCCGTGGTGCCCGGTCCGGGAAGGTTGACGTTGGACGCCTCGGGGCGCAGCGTGCCGCTGGGCCAGGCGGTCACGAACCCGGCGGCCGTGGCGTCGGTGCCCGTGAGGTTCACCACGACGGCGCCGACCCCGGTCTCCGGGACCCCGCCGCGCCCGGCGACCGGGACGGTCACCGTCGCGCCGCCCGCCACCCGGGCCCCGCCGCTCGGCGCGGTCGGGCCGGTGAGGTCGCGGGTGTCGAGCAGTCGCAACGGGGTGACCGGCACGATGCGGCCGGCGCTCGCCGGGCCCGAGGGCACGAACCACCCGGACACGTCGAGGACCAGGTGCGCGCCGGACTGGCTGTAGACGCTGATCTCGCCGCGCTCGCCGAGCGGCACGATCACGAGGTTCGGGCGGACCTGGTCCGTCGACGTGAGGTTCAGGCTCGACGCGTACGGCCGGGCGGCGCCCGCCGGCCAGACCGTGACGAAGCCCGGTCCGCCGGCGGCCACGGCGGTCACCGTGAGCGCGACCGCGCTCGCCCCGCTGGGTGGCACCGGGCCCCGGCCCGCGACGGGGATCGTGCGGGCCGACTGCGGGCACAGGTATCCCGCGTCGCCCTGGGTTCGGGTGTCGAGGATGCGGGCCGGGTCCGTAGGAAGGAACACCGACGGCGTCGCGGCCGGTGCGAACCCGGTGACCGGCACGCTCGTCGGCAGCTCGACGGCGCACCGCACCGGGACCGGACCGGCCGGAGCGGTGGCGACGTACGGGCCGAGCACCGATCGGGTCCGGGCGAGCGACTCCGTCAGCCGGGCCCGGGTCCAGGTCGGTACGTCCGGGGCGCTGAGATCGGCCAGCACGGGCCGGATGACGAACCCGCCGGTGTCGTCGACCCATGTGGGGTGCACCACCGGCCGGTTCGTGGTGATCGTGCCGTCGGCGGCCCGGCTGACGGCCACGGTGACGATCGCCCCGTCCTGGGCCGAGGCCGGCCACGCCGGGTCGGGCCCCGGGAGGTTCGACAGCAGGTTGCTGGTGCCGTAGACGACCCACCGCCCGTTCACCTGCTCGATCGGCTGCAGGACGTGGACGTGCTCGCCGACGATCAGGTCGACCGCGCCGCTCGCCGTGAGCACCTCGGCGAGGGCCCGCTGCGCAGCGCTCACCCGCCAGTCCTTCTCGATGCCCCAGTGCAGGTTGACGATCACGTACTCGGCGCCTCGGGCGCGAGCGAGCTGCGCGTCGGCCACGATGCGGTCCGGGTCGAGGAACCGCACCCGCCACGGCTCGTCGGGCGGGAGCCGGAGCCCGTTGATCGAGAACGTGTAGTTGAGCTGGCTGAACCGCACACTCTTCACGGTGAACACCTGGGGTTCGGCCTCTGCCGGGGAGCGGGCCATGCCCGACGACCCGATGCCGGCGGCCTCGAGCGCGTCGACGGTGGCGTCGATCCCCGAGGTGCCCCGGTCGAAGGCATGGTTCGACGCGGTCGAGCACCGGTCGTAGCCGGCCGAGGCGATGCCGTCGACGATCTCCCGGGGCACGCCGTAGAGCGGGTGGTAGGACAGCGGCTCGCCGGGCGGGGCGATCGGTGTCTCCAGGTGGCAGATGGCCAGGTCCACCGAGGACACCAGGGGCGCGATGCGGGCGAACATCGGGCGGAAGTCGTAGGCACCGTTGCCGTAGCGCAGCGCGGCCGACAGCACCGGTCGGTGCGGGAGGATGTCGCCGGAGAAGGCCATGGTCACGGTCACGGGCTCCGCCGGAGCAGCCAGCGCGGCTGGGTTCATCGGGAGCGACGCCACCACGAGGGCGCCTGCCACCACGGCCCCGATCGCGAGCCCCCGCCGTCGACGCTCCCGGATCCCCATGACGCGAGTCTGCTCCCCGCCGGCGGGGGGTACGGTCCGACGATGGCCGACGAGGGGCTGCCGACCTACGACGAACTGCCCGAGGTGCCCGGGCTCGGGATGCGCCACGCGTGGGACGTGTGGGGACGCGACGACGTGCTCGGCTCGATCAATCTCGTCACCGCGACGCGGGTGGCCGCAGCCCGGGGTGAGATCGTCACCGGGGCCCGGTACTCGCTCGACCTACCGCTCGACGTGCCGAACCCGCCGCTGTACGGACGGCGGCCCTACCGCCATCACGTCCGGCCGTTGAACCGTCACGAGATGGACGACCACCTCGACGACTTCCACCCCCAGGGCTCGACGCAGTGGGACGCGCTCGGTCACGTGCGCTGCCGCGAGCACGGGTACTGGGGTGGGCGCACGCAGGATCCGACCGAGGGCCCCAACGGCCTGGGCATCCACCATTGGGCGCGCCACGGCATCGCCGGGCGCGGGATCCTGCTCGACGTGGCGGCCCGGCTCGCGGCCGACGACCCGGGTTACGACCCGCTCGAGCCCCGCCCGATCACCGTCGAGGACCTGCAGGCCACCCTCGACGCGCAGCGCGTGACGCCGGGGGTGGGCGATCTGTGGTGCGTGCGCACCGGTTGGGTCACGGCGTACCGGGCGCTCGGCTCCGACGCCCGTGCCGCCTACGCGATCGCGCCCCGTTTCGCCGGTCTGCAGGCCGACGAGACCATGGCCCGGTTCCTGTGGAATGCGCATCCGGCGGCGCTGGTGTGTGACAACCCGGCCGTCGAGCGGGCCCCGGGCGACCCGGCGGTCGGGTCGCTGCACCGGCGGTTGTTGCCGCTGTTGGGGTTTGCGCTCGGCGAGATGTTCGACCTCGATGCGCTCGCCGCCGCCTGTGCCGCCGACGAGCGTTGGACGTTCTTGTTCGTGGCGGCGCCGCTGCACGTCCCCGACGGGCTCGGTTCGCCCGGCAATGCGATGGCGATCCGATGAGGCTGTCGGCCCGCACGTTCGCCGTCGACGCCGACGACGTCCAGGCGTTCTACCGGGACCGGGGGTGGACCGATGGGCTGCCGGTCGTGGCACCCACCCCCGAGCGGGTGCACGCGATGCTCGAGTGGGCCGGGGCACCCCCCGATCTCGTGATCGGGGTGGAGTCGGTCAAGCAGCGGCCGTTGACGGCGGAGAAAGTGGCGGTGAACGCCGTGCTCGCCGGATGCTTGCCGCCGGATTTCCCGGTGGTGGCGGCTGCGGTCGATGCGCTGTGCCGGCCCGAGTTGCTGGTCCACGGGGCGACGGCGTCGACGGGAGGTTGCGCGATCCTGCTGGTCGTCAACGGCCCGGTCCGGCACGAGCTCGGGATGTCGTCGGCGCATTCGGTGCTCGCCGGTCCCGACCGGGCGTCGGTATGCATCGGGCGCGCCGTTCGGCTGGTGTTGCGCAACCTGCTCGAGGTTCGCCCCGGTGAGCTCGACCGATCGACGCTCGGCCACCCGGGCAAGCTGTCGTGGTGCCTGGCCGAGGACGAGGAGGGCGCAGTGCCGTGGCGCTCGCTCGGTGCCGAACGGGGGGTCCCCGCCGGCACCTCGTCGGTGACGGCGTTCGCCGCGTCGGGCCCGCGGCAGGTCATGAACGAGTGGACGACCGACCCGACCGAGGTGCTCGACACCGTCGTGGCCGAGATCCGGGCCGTGATGCTCCACTATTCGATCTGGCCCGGGAACTATGCGCTGGTGGTCCCGCCCCAGTTGCGGTCGGTGTTCCACGACGCCGGCTGGTCGAAGGCCGACGTGCGCGCCTACGTCCATGAGCGTGCAGTGGTGCGCCGGGGGGACTGGGAGCGGGTCGGGAAGCAGGCGGTCGTGAACGACGCCAACCGCAACGTCGAGTACCGGGCCCTCCCGACCCCCGAACACCTGCTCGTGGTGGCTGCCGGCGGGGACGCCGGCGGGTTCGCGGCGGTGATCCCGCCGTGGCTCGGCCCCAAGTCCGCCGCCGTCACCGTCGGCGTCGGTGCCTGCTTCGACTGTTGACCGTCCCGGAGGGCCCTCGATGATCACCGTGCTCGATCCCGGCTTCGAAGCCGATGCCGAACGCCTCGTGCTCGCGCCGCGCCCTGGGTTGCTCCGGGGGGCGACGGTCGGGATCGTCTCGAACGGCAAGGCGGGGACGAAGCCGTTCTTCGCCCATCTCGGCCGGATCCTGCGCGACGAGTGGGGGGTGGCCGAGGTGGTGGTACGCACCAAGGCGAACTACTCGGCGCCGGCCGAGACCGAGTTGCTCGACGAGGCGGTCCGGTGGGCGGTGGTGTTCACCGGCGTGGGCGATTGAGGCAGCTGCTCGTCGTGCAGTGTGCACGACGCCGTGAGCGCCGAACGGTCCGGGGTGCCCGCGGTCGCGATCATGACGAGCGCGTTCGCCGACGGCGCAGCCTTGATGGCGGTTGCGCTCGGCGCGCCCGGTTTCGGCTTCGTGGTGATCGACCATCCGATCTCCTCGGCCGGGGACGCCGCGCTCGAGGCCCGGGCGCGCGACGCAGCCGGGCAAGCGGCGCGCCTGCTCGGGAGCTGACCCCGTTCAGGCGCGGTGCGGTGCCACGTGCTGCGCGGAGCCGAACCCGAGGATCATGTGGCCCCCTCGGTTCGCCAAGCGACGTTACCGAAGTGGCGATGCGGCCCCGGGGAGCAGCGCTGCGAGGGCTGCGTCGTAGGCCCGGGCCCGCTCGCCCGGGATGCCCGGCGGCACGCTCAGGCAGAGGTCGTCGACCACGTCGAGCACGGGGGCGATCCGCTCCGCGACCTCGTCGAGCGTCCCGACCAGCACCAGGGTGTCGGCCAGCGCGTCGGACACGGCAGCGGCCTGCGCGGCGGGCGGTGCGCCGCCGGCGACGGCGCGTTGGACTGCGGCGGCGTCGTCGCCCAGGCCGTGGTCGACGAAGTACGAGTCGTACTGGGGGAGCACGTAGAACGGCAGTCCGGCCTTCGCATCGGTCAGGCCCTGGGCCCGGTCGTCGGTGACGATCACTCGGAGCCACGCCGTGATCCGGACCTCGTGGCGCGACCGCCCGGCACGTGCCAGCCCCCGCTCCACGGCGTCGGCCACCTCGGTGGTGATCCACCGGGGCGACCAGATCGGGTGGCCGAGGATCCCGTCGGCGAGCTCGGCGGCGAGCTGCGTCATCGGGGCCCGCAACGGGGCCAAGGAGACAGGGACCCGCGCCCCGACGGGCGGTTGAAGAGTCACGCCACGCAGGTCGAGCGAGTAGAACTCGCCTTCGAATCGGCCGACCGACGACTGCTCGTCGGCGCTCACCAGCCGTCGCACCAGCCCGACGAGTTCGCGCAGGCGGGCGACGGGGCGGTCGTAGGCGACCCCGTAGCGGTCGACGTTCCAGGCCCGGATGCTGCTGCCGAGACCGAGGGTGAACCGGCCCCCGGACAGCCGGTCGAGATCGAGCGCGGCCGTGGCCGTCTCGAGCGGACTGCGCACGAAGGCAAGCGCGATCCCGGTGGCCAACTCCAGGTCGCTGCAGGCGGCGGCGACACCGAGCGTTGCCCACGGCGGGGTCAGCACCTGGGGCACGACCACCCCGGTGATCCCCCGATCGGTGAGCCGGTCGAGGTTCGTCCGGACCGCAGGCAGGGGCCCGGCACCCAGCGCAGCCCAGTGACGCACCCCTCGGACGCGCTCGATGGCACCGATCGTGGTCATGGCCCCCCTCCCAGCGCCTCGCCGGCGCAATCGGTGAGGCTAGGACCCGTCACGCCGGGGGTTGGGCGATGCCGTCGAGTGTCATCCGCACGGCGTGGTCCGCGACGTCCCCTGCGGGGATCGTGCCGTTCGCATCGAACCATTCCGTGGTCCACGACAGCGCGCCGAGCACGAGCATGGTGGCGACGTACGGATCGACTTCGGCGCGCAGGTGGCCGTCGCTGTGGGCGTCGTGCACCAGTGATCCGATGTAGTCGCCGTAGCGGGCGTGGTGGGCGCGGTGCTCGGCGCCGATCGCGGCCGGCGCTTGGCCGGCGATGCGGGCGCGGGCCCAGGCGTACGGGCTCACGACGAGCACCGCCATGGCATGGGCGCGGATCGCGGCGCGGAGCCGATCGATGCTCGACGCACTCGAAGGGAGGGCATCGACCTCGCTGCGCACGTGGGCCCACGTCGTGTCCACCCCGAGCCGGAGCACCTCGCGCACGAGGTCGTCCCGATTTTTGAAGTGGTAGTAGAGACTGCCGGTCTGGATGCCTGCCGGCTCGGCGATGTCGACGAGCCGGGCGAGATAGCCCTGACCGCCGAACACCACCGCTGCGGCATCGAGTATTCGTTCTCGTGTCCGCTCGGATTTCGAACGTTTTTCCACCATCCGAAACATCTTCGCGCCGTCGTCTGCCGGTTGCACCACCCTCTTGCTGCGGGTTCTCGGCGCTCGCCCGTCCCGGGACGGTGCCGGGTTACGGTGCCGGCCCATGACCGCTGCGTCCAAACCTGACGTCACCATCCCCGCCGGCGATCCGCCCGCCGATCTCGAGGTGGAGGACCTCGCGGTCGGTGAGGGAGCCGAGGCGGTGTCGGGTCGGTCGGTCGTGGTTCATTACGTCGGGGTCGCGTGGTCGACCGGGCGGCAGTTCGACGCCTCGTGGGACCGGCGCAGCACGTTCGATTTCCGGCTCGGGGCCGGTGAGGTGATCGCCGGCTGGGATCGGGGGGTCGCCGGTATGCGGGTCGGCGGCCGTCGCCGCCTGACCATTCCTGCGCATCTCGGGTACGGCAGCCGCGGCGCCGGCGGGGTGATCAAGGGCGGCGAGACGCTCGTGTTCGTCGTCGACCTCGTCGACGTTCGCTGACCCATCCCCCCGCGCCCGGCACCGGGACGCGACGATGGCGGCCATGCGACCGTGGGTGCTCGCCGTGACCGCCGTGCTCACCGTGCCGGGCTGCGGTCTGGTCGTCGGGTCCGGCGACGACGCGGCGACCACCTCGAGTTCGGCCGGCTCGACCACGGTCGCGGCGGCGACGACGCCGGTCACGCTGCCGACCAAGGTGACCGTCGTCGGTTCCTCGACCAGCGCCGCCGCCGCTCCGACGACGGCGGCGTCGCCCACCCCGCCGCCGTCGCTCCTGGCCCGGGGGCCGTTCGGGTCCGGCTGGAAGGACGCCGGGCCGTTCCCGGCCGCTCCGAACGACGCCACGACGTCGACCGTGCCGAACTGGTGCGGGCGCAACCCGGGCGCACCGGCCCCGACCTCGACGGCGACGACCGCCTGGCGCCAGACCGACAGCGGGTCACCGACGCTGCTCGTACGCGCCGAGCGCTACGGCGCAGGCGGCGGTGCCGGCCGGTTGGCCGCGGTCACCGGGGTGACCCTGCCGTGCACCTGGACCGACACCGACGGCAAGCGATTCACCGCCGATTCGACGGTCGGTCCCAACACTGGCGGTGCGCAGGTCTTCGTCAAGGTCACGGACCGTGCTGCCGGGACGTGGTGGACGATCGTCGTGCTCCAACAGGGCGACGACGTGCTGATCCTTGCGCTCGACAGCGCGGAGTCCGGCCGGCTCGATGCGACCGTCGCGGCCGCTGCGTCCCGGTTGCGGGGCCGGACGGGGTGAGCCGGGGCGCAGCGCCGTAACCTCGGCACCGATGTCTGTTCCCGCCAGCGGTCCCGCCGACGTCGGCGAGGTCGCCGCCGCCCTCGCCGCCCACGACTACCTTCCCGACGAGGGCCTCGCCACGGCGGTGTTCCTCGCGATGCGGCTCGGTCGCCCGTTGCTGCTCGAAGGCGAGGCCGGTGTCGGCAAGACCGAGCTCGCCAAGGTGCTCGCACGCTGGACCGGTGGCGAGTTGATCCGCCTGCAGTGCTACGAGGGGATCGACGCGGCGCAGGCCGTCTACGAGTGGGACTACTCGCGTCAGTTGCTGCACCTGCGTGCCGCCGAGGCCGCCGGCACGGCCCGGGGCGAGTCGGTGGCGGCGCTGGAAGCCGAGCTCTACTCCGAGCGCTTCCTGGTCAAGCGTCCGATCCTTCGCGCCGTGGCCGAGCGGGAGGGCCCGGCGCCGATCCTGTTGATCGACGAGGTCGACCGGGCCGACGACGAGTTCGAAGCGTTCCTGCTCGAGGTGCTGTCCGACTACCAGGTCACCGTGCCCGAGCTCGGCACCTTCCGGGCCGAGCGCCCGCCGCTGGCCATCCTCACGTCGAACCGCACGCGCGACGTGCACGACGCCTTGAAGCGCCGCTGCCTCTACCACTGGATCGAGCACCCGGATTTCGAGCGCGAGGTGGCGATCGTGCGGTTGCGCGTCCCGGCGGCCGGCGAGCGGTTGGCCCGAGAGGTGGCGGCGGCGGTCGAGGCGATGCGGTCGATGGGTCTCTACAAGCCGCCCGGCGTCGCCGAGACGATCGACTGGGCGACGTCGTTGGCCCTGCTCGGGCGGGCCCACCTCGACGAGGCTGCGGTGTCGGCCACGCTCGGCACCGTCCTGAAGTACCGCGAGGATGCGGACCGGGTGCGTTCGAGCGGCCTGCCCACGCTGATCCGCCAGGCGTATGACCGCAGCGGCGCCGGCTGAACCGGCCGTGCCGGCTGGCCCGGCCGAGGCGCTGGCCGTCGCCTTCGGGCGGCTGTTGCGCCTGGCCGGCCTGCGGGTGCCGGTCGACACGGTGCTGGCATTCGCCCGGGCGCTCGGCGAGCTCGGTGTCGTCGACCGGGACGCGGTGTACTGGGCGGGCCGGGCCACCTTGGTGCGCCGGCCCGAGGATCACGAGCTCTACGACCGGGCGTTCGCAGTGTTCTGGGAGCGCCGGCGGGCGGTCGTCGAACCCGAAGGGCCGCAGCGCACGATCACGCTGGCCGCCGACGACGGTGACGAGGCCGACGACGACGGGCCCGACGAGGCCGACGCCTCCGACGACGAGGTGCTGCAGCTCCGATTCTCGGCGAGCGAAGTGTTGCGGGACAAGGACTTCGCCAGCTGCTCTGACGCCGAACTGGTCGAGGCGCAAGCGCTGATGACCCAGTTGCGGCTCTCGGGGGCGCGTCGCCGGAGCCGTCGGCTGGTCCCGTCTCGCCGGCCCGGCGCACACCCCGATCTGCGGCGCACGGTCCGGGCCGCCCTGCGCGCCGGTGGCGAACCGATCCAACGGCGTTACCTCGTGCCCGGTGAACGGTTGCGCCGGCTGGTGTTGCTGCTCGACGTGTCGGGCTCGATGGAGCCCTACGCCCGGGCCCTGGTGCGCTTCACGCATGCCGCGGTCGTCGGTCGTCAGCGCGTCGAGGTGTTCGCGCTCGGCACCCGGCTCACCCGCATCACCCGAGAGCTCTCGAGCCGCGATCCGGACGTGGCGTTGTCGCGCGCTGCGCAACGCGTCGTCGACTGGTCCGGCGGGACGCGGCTCGGGGAGGGACTGCGGCGGTTCAACGACGAGTGGGGGGTTCGCGGCATGGCGCGTGGCGCCGTCGTGGTGATCCTCTCCGACGGATGGGATCGCGGCAGCCCGGAGTTGCTCGCGGAGCAGATGGAACGCCTGCACCGGGTGGCGTTCCGAGTGGTGTGGGTGAACCCGCTCAAGGTCACCCCCGGGTATGCCCCCCTGGCGCGTGGGATGGCGGCGGCACTGCCGCACGTCGACGACTTCGTGGAGGGGCATTCGGTCGCAGCGCTCGAGCAGCTCGCCGCCGTGATCGCGCGCCCCTGATCGTCTCCGCAACTTCACCGGGTGGCGAGACCGATGTCATCGATCGTTCATCCGGCGCAGCTCGGATTACGGCATGCGCCGAGTTTCGGTCACCGCCGTCCTGGTCACGTTTGCACTCGCTGCGGCCGGTCTCGCCACCGGGGTAGCTGGGGCAGTTCCTTGACCGCTGGGCGCAGTGCCGGTCCCCACCGATCAGGTCCGCCTTCGGGCGATCGGCACCTTCAATTCCGGCAGCGGCAATGCCGGCGCCGAGATCTCGGCGTTCGACCCGAGCACGAAGCGACTGTTCGTGACCAACGGCGCGGCCAAACGGATCGACGTCGTCGACCTGGCCGACCCGACCGCACCCACCAAGATCGCCGAGTTCTCGATCGCGCCGTACGGGTTCGATCTTCAGGGTGTGGCGGCTCGCAACGGGATCGTCGCCGTCGCTCTCCAAGGTCTGAACGCCACGACGGGCAAGACCGATCCCGGCAGCGTGCTGTTCCTGCGTGGATCGGGTGACCTGAGCGGCGGGTTGACCGTGCTGGCCCAGACCACGGTCGGCGCCCTCCCCGACATGATCATGTTCACCCCCGACGGCACCAAGGTACTCACCGCCAACGAAGGTGAGCCCCTCTGCACCGGCGGCGTCTACGTCGATCCGGAAGGCTCGGTCTCGATCATCGAACTGACCGGAGATTCGACGGCGCTGTCGGCCACGGCGTCGACCGTGAGCTTTGCCGGGTTGAGCGCCGCCGCCTTGCGGGCCCAGAGCCCAGCGGTGCGCATCTTCGGCCCGGGCGCGACGGCGGCGCAGGATCTGGAGCCGGAGTACATCACGGTCGACCCGGCGGGCACGACAGCGTGGGTGACCCTTCAGGAGAACAACGCCGTCGCCGTCATCGACGTCGCAACGCGGACCGTGACCGCCGTGGCCGGTCTCGGCACCAAGGACTGGTCGGCCTCGGCGCTCGATACCTCGGATCGCGATGTGGAGGGCGTCACCGGTAGCGGCACCAACAACCGCCGGATCAACATCGTGCCCCGACCGATTCGCGGCATGTATCAGCCCGATGCGATCGCCTCGATGGCGTACGGCGGGCAGACGTACCTCTTCACGGCCAACGAGGGTGACGCGCGCACGGACTGGGCTCCGTGCATCAACGAGGAGGCAACGGGCAGCCAACTCAGCGTGAGCAATACCGTCACCCCCGGGCTGTCGGTCTTGGCTGCCGACGAGGACGACCTCGGACGGCTGAAGTTCACCGTCGCCGAACCGGCCACCAACGGGGGTCGCAACCTCTACCCGAACCAGACGGCGCCGTCGCCGGTGGCGCAGGACACCCTGTACTCGTTCGGCACCCGCTCGATGTCGGTCTGGTCGGCCCAGGGGGCGCTGGTGTGGGACTCGGGCAGCCAGATCGAGGAGTACATCGCCGCCACGTATCCCGCGTGGCACAACATCAACAACGGCGTGGCCACGGATTGGGACACCCGCAGCGACGACAAGGGTCCCGAACCCGAGGGCGTCGCCGTGGGTTCGGCGTACGGTCGCACCTTCGCCTTCCTGGGTTTGGAGCGCGCCGGCGGGATCATGGTCTTCGACGTCACGGACCCCACCGCGCCCGTGATCGCCACGTACGCCAACCCGCGTATGGCCGGATCGGGCATCGGCTCGTCCGACATCTCGCCCGAGGGTGTGCAGTTCGTGCCGGCGGAGCAGAGCCCGAACGGCCTACCGCTCGTGATCGCCACCCATGAGGTCTCGGGCACGACCACGGTGTTCGCGCTCGAACCGGTCGGCGGGCACCGTTTCGAAGCGAGCCCGCAACGGATCCTGGACACGCGTACGTCGGGCATCCTGGCCCCGGCCTCGACCCGCAGCGTGCCGGTGCCGGGGCTTCCGGCGGAAGGAGTCGCTGCGGTGCTCGTCAACGTGACGGCGACGGAGGGGGTGGGTACCGGTTTCGTTTCGGTGTACGGCGGTGGTGCGTGGCCCGGCACCAGCACGCTCAATCTCGACCGGGTCGGCCAGACCGTTGCCAACCTCACCCTGGTCCCGGTGGCGAGTGACGGATCGATCACGGTGTACAGCCAGCCGTCCACGCACCTCGTGATCGATCTCGTCGGGCGGTTCGTGGCGGCGCCCTCGGCGATCGAGGGGCGATTCGTGCCGGTGACCCCCGCCCGGTTGCTCGACACCCGGTCGGGAGCGATTCGGCCTGCTGGTTCGACAACGGACGTTGTCGTCGCCGGTCAGGGCGGTGTGCCGGCCCTCGGCGTCGGCGCGGCGGTGGTGACGATCACGTCGACGGAATCGACGGGTGTCGGTTTCGTTGCCGCCTTCGCCCGGGGGACGGCGTGGCCGGGGACCAGCACGCTCAACGTCGATCGCGCCGGTCAGGACACTCCGAACCTCGCCGTCGTGCCGCTCGGTACCGACGGGTCGATCTCGCTCCTCAACCAACCGCCAACGCACCTGATCGTCGACGTGGTCGGCTACGTGACCGGTACCGGGGCACCCTCTGGGGGGAGCGGCCTGTTGCTGCTCGGTTCCCCGACCCGCGTCCTGGACACGCGTACCGGGGCGAAACCGGCGGCGGCATCCACGCAGACCGTGCCGGCCGGCCCGACCGTCGCCCTCGGCGGTCCGGTGCTCGTCAACCTCACGCTCACGGAGACGGCGGCGCGAGGGTTCGTGACGGCCTGGTCGGGCCAAGGCCCGCGTCCGGGTACGAGCAATCTGAACGCTTCGGGGCCGGACGCAACGGCGGCAGCAGCGGCCTTCGTCCAGCGGGCACCGTCGGGAACGACGGCGGTCTACGTGCAGCCGAGCGCCCATCTCGTCGTCGACCGACTCGGCGTCTTCACCGCCTGACCGTTCGGCGCTGCGGCTCAACCGACCTTGGCGAGCAGGAAGTCCTGCAGTTCGGCGGCAGGGAGCGGCCGGGCCAGGTGGTAGCCCTGGGCCTCCTCGCAGCCCAGCGCCCGCAGCAGGTCCCAGGTCTGTTGGTCCTCGACGCCTTCGGCCACGCAGGACAGCGACAGGTTGCCGGCCAGTCCGATCACGCTGCGGGCGATGACGAGATCGTTGTGGTTCGTGGCCAGGTCGGCCACGAAGCACCGGTCGATCTTCACCTCCTGCACGGGGAGCCGCTTGAGGTAGGCGAGCGACGAGTGCCCGGTGCCGAAGTCGTCGATCGAGAGTCGGACGCCCCGGCCGTCGAGCCGGGTGAGCACGTCCTGGGTGAGGTCGGGGTCACGCATGATGGCGGTCTCGGTGACCTCGAGCGTGATCGATTCCGCCGGCACGCCGTGCTCGGTGAGGAGATCGTCGAGGCGGTCCGGCAGCGACGCATCGAGCAGGTTGACCACGGAGACGTTGAGCGACATGCCGATCTCGATGCCGGCACGCCGCCATCGGCCGGCCTGCGCGATCCCACGCTCGAGGACGAGGGCCGTGAGCCGGTTCACGAGGCCGGTGCGCTCGGCCAGGGTGACGAACTCGTCGGGCGGTACGGCGCCGAGGCCCGGGTGGTGCCAGCGCAGGAGTGCCTCCACTCCGGTGACGGTCCCGCCGCGCAGGCTCGCCTTGGGCTGGAAGACGAGTTCGAACTCCTCGCCGGTGTCGAGTGCCTGGCGCAGATCGAGCGCAAGGCGATGGCGCCTCGACGTGGCCTGCTCGGTGACGGCGTCGAACACGGCGACGGAGTGCTCGTGGTGCTCCTTGGCGCTGTAGAGCGCGATGTCGGCCCGGTGCATCAACGCCGATTCGGTGGTGCCGTGCTCGGGAGCGCACGCCACCCCGAGCGATGCCGAGACGAAGATGCTGATGCCGTCGAACAGGACCGGTTGCTCGATCGCGGCGCGGGCCCGATGGCCGAACCGGGAAGCCGCGAGGGCGTCGTACTGGTCGAGCAGCACGGCGAACTCGTCGCCACCGAGCCGGGCGACGTGATCCTCCGGCCGGGACTCGCTGATGAGCCGTTCGGCGATGGTGGCGAGCACACGGTCGCCGGCCACGTGCCCGAAGGTGTCGTTGACTTCCTTGAAGCGGGACAGGTCGACGATCACGAGTGCGAACGGCCGGCCGGTCCGGAACCGGGACCGGAGTTCGGCGGTGAATCCCCGTCGGTTGGCGAGTCCGGTGAGGGCGTCGGTGTGGGCGAGCCGCTCCCGTTCGGTCGACTCGGCCCGCACGCGTTCGATGAGGCGGGCGTTCTCGAGAGCGACGGCAGCCTGGTTCGCGAAGGCACCGAGGAGGGTCGCGTCCGTTCGTTCGAACGTCTCGTCCTCGCCGAGTCGGCGACGCACGGCGAGGGCACCGATGCGTCGGTCCCCGAGACGTAAGGGCACGATCACCTCGTCCGGAGTGGCGACGGCGCCATCGCTGTTGCGCGCCATGTGCTGGAGTTGCGGGTCCGGCTCACCCGGCGCAACCGGCCCAGCCGGCTCGTCCGTGTAGGTCCACGACCGCACCGTGTCGTCGTCGCCGATGAGCAGCAACTCGCTGTGCGCGGCCCGGGTGAGGTCGGCAGCGCCGGCCATCGCCGCCGTTGCGCCGGCGTCGAGCGAGGTGGACTCGGTGAGCCGGGTGCCCAGTCCCTGCAGGCGTTCGAGCATGCTGCGCCGCTCGGCCAGCCGGAGGTACGAGCGGCTCCACACGAGGAACGTGACGAACGGGGCCACCAACAGCAGCGCGGCGATCGGTTGCCGGCGCAGGAGCTCGACCCCGATGATCGCGAGGCAGGTGGTGCTGAGCGCCACGGTCGAGGCGATGGCGACCATGCGGCCGAGGTGCGGGAGCGATGCCCGACGTCGGTGCTGAACAGCGATCGCGATCCAGATGGCGACCATGTCGAGCACCATCATCGAGAAGGTGGCCAGCACGAGGGCGACCCATGTCTTCGGGCTGTCCATGCCCTGCGTACTTGCGAACAGCCCGAGGACCGCAAGCCCGACAGATGCGTCGACACCGGCCATTGCGACGTTGAACATCGCCTTGGGCAACGGTCGGCGCCGAGGTCGCAACGAGTAGACGAGGGATGCGAGCACCGTCGCGGTGAGGACGCCGAGGGGCGAGAGAGCGCACACCGCCAACACGAACGGCAACTCGGACATGGTGAGCGTGACGGTGTCGGCACGTGACTCGATGTGGATCTCGAGGCGCTCGGCGACGACGAAGGCCGCGGCGAACACGGCGATTCCCAGAGGCGTATCCAGGGTGAACGGGCGAACAAACGCGTCCATCCGGTCGCCCAGGCCGAACCACAGCAGGCTGGCCAGGGCGAGCAGCGAGCTGATCCAACCGACCAGAAGCGGCCGAGGCCACTCGATCCGGCGTTTCGCTCGGGTCACGGTTCGAGCCTAGGCCGCTGGGCCCAGACTGCCGTCAGGCCCAGGCCCGCGACGACCACACCTCGCCGGTCCACTTTCCGCCGGTCCATTTCCCGCCGGTCCATTTCCCGCCGGTCCATTTCCCGCCGGTCCACTTTCCGCCGGTCCACTTTCCGCCGGTCCATTGGGGGAGGGACTCGCCCGGCGCCAGCGACCAGGAGGTCCCGAACCAGGTGGACGACCACGGGGCCACCGGCACGCCGGTCGAGGTCGGGGTGCCGGTGTACCGGACACCCAGCCACAGGCCGCCGTTCCAGGAGGTGCCCGCCGTGGCCTGCGCGGCCCAGCCGGTCACCGATCGTCCCTGCACGTCGATCTCGCCCTGCAGGGCCACACCGTCGACGAGCACGGTGCCGTCCACCCGGAGGGATTCGAACGGCGCCGACCCGGTCGTGGTGAGCACATTGGCCTTGTCATTCTTGGGTTTGGCCTTGCGGAGCTTGTCGGCGTGGACGACGGGGACGCTCTTGAGCACCTGACCGCGCCGGGCTGCCCAGGTGGAGGACACGAGCATGTCCTTGACCTGCGCCGGCGTGGCCGTCGGATACCGATCGACGAGCTGAGCGGCGAGCCCGGCCACGATGGCGGCCGCTTGAGAGGTGCCGCTGCCCCGCACGAGCCGGTCGCCCGAGGTGGTCGTCGCTGCGTCGACGGCGCTGCCCGGCACGCGCAGGCCGGGCACGTTCACCCCGGGAACGAACAGGTCGGGCACCCGCTCCGCCGTGCCGCGGTCGGAGAACGCTGCCACGGTCCAGTTGCGCACGTCGGCGCTTCCAGCCAGGTCGGCGGCACCGACGGCGATCAGGTCCGGGTTGCGGGCCGGGAAGGCCAGATCGACTGCGGTCGTCCCGTCGTTGCCTGCGGCGGCGACGACCACGATCCCGGCGGCGAGCGCCCGCGCCACCGCATGGCTCAGCGGGTCGTTCGCGGCGGAGGCCGAGCTGGAGGTGCCGTAGGGGAGGGCGAGCACGCGGATGTTGAGCCCGACCCGGTTGCGGTACTGCACGGCCCAGTCGATCGCAGCGACCACTTGCGTCACGTCGACGGCACCGTCGGCGGAACCGGCCTTGAGGTTGACCACCCGGGCGCCGGGCGCCATGCCGGCGAACCCGCCGGCCCGGGGCAGGCCGTCGCCGGTGGAGGTGTTGCCGTTGTTCCCCCGGCAGGTCGCCGGGGCGACGACGCCGGGATCGCGCCCGTTGATCAACGAGGCCAGGTGGGTGCCGTGCCCGAACAGGTCGAGCCCGCCGGGGAGGCCCACCTGGGCGTCGAAGGACAGGTCCGGTCCCGTGTACAGGGCGCCGGTGCCCGCCACGGGGCTCACCCCGGTGTCGACGAGGGCCACGTCGATGCCGCTGCCGTCGAACCCGCAGGCCCACAGATCGCGGGCGCCGGCATAGGCGGCGATGTCGTCGAGCGCGACGATGGCAGCGACGTCATCGGCCGGTGCTGCAGCGGCGGGGACGACGGCGCTGCCCGCGGTGCCGACAAGAGCGCCGAACGCAGCTATTCCGACCACCCGCCGCCAAGTCACCACGTTCCGTGTTTTCTTGACCACAACTTGCCGGTAACACCGAACGTGCTTTGTGGGAAGAGTCCATAGTCCGATCGGTTCATTTGCCTCGGTCGGCCCAAGTCCGGGAACGAGGCGCCGGGGCTGCCCGGTGATCAGGTCCAGGTCGCGCTCGACCAGTTGGCGGAGCCCTTCCAGCGCAGGCCGTCCCAGTTGGTCCCCTTCCAGCGCAGGCCGTCCCACGCAACTCCCTTCCAACGGAGGCCCGACCAGGTCTCGCCCTTCCAAC
>Ga0169931_10002436_pt1 | contig 30411 bp, 19 predicted proteins | sample Kivu_15m_20L_FD_129675 | JGI IMG/M metagenome (GOLD analysis project Ga0169931, IMG submission 129675) | Freshwater microbial communities from Lake Kivu, Western Province, Rwanda to study Microbial Dark Matter (Phase II) - Kivu_15m_20L... | ecosystem: Environmental > Aquatic > Freshwater > Lake...
CGTGGCCGAGGAGGTGCGGGCGAAGGGCCGACGGGCTGTGGCGGTCGCCTACCACGCTGCCAGCTGGGCCGACGCCGACCGGCTGGCCGACACCGCCTACGCGACCATGGGGCGGGTGGACGTCCTGGTGAACAACGCCGGGATGTCGCCGCTGTATCCCAGTGTCGACGCCATCAGCGAGGAGCTGTACGACAAGGTGATGGGCGTGAACCTCAAGGGCCCGTTCCGCCTGTCGGCACTGATCGGCACGCGCATGGTCGCGGACGGCGGAGGGTCGATCATCATGGTGTCGTCCATCGCCTCCCATCGCCCCACCGCCGTCGAGGTGGTGTACGGCACCGCCAAGGCGGGGATCAACAACCTCACCAAGGGTCTGGCCAACACGTTCGGACCCACCGTCCGGGTGAACTGCATCGCACCGGGGCCGTTCCTCACCGACATCGCCAAGGCCTGGGACATGGACCAGTTCGACCGTCAGGCCAAGGCCAAGTTCGCCCTCGAGCGTGGCGGCAAGCCACACGAGATCGTCGGTGCAGCGCTGTACTTCGCCAGCGACGCCTCGTCGTACACGACGGGTGCCGTCCTCGATGTGGATGGTGGCCCACGCTGATCGCACCGAACTCGGGAGTTCACTCCGTGTTCACCTAGGGTTGGGCGATGTGACCGCCTTGGCCTCCCCCGATACCGCAGAGCGGGTGACGGCAGGCCGACGGGAGTTCGTCGCCATGGTGACCACCATGATGGCCATGGGCGCCATGGCGATCGATCTGGTCATGCCCACGTTCGCCGATCTGCGCAGCGACTACGGCCTCGCCGCCGACGACGGCCGCGTGGGCTGGGTGGTCACGTCGTTCTTCTTCGGCGTGGCGCTCGGGCCATGGCTGTACGGCCCGGCATCGGACCGCTACGGACGCAGGGCGCCCCTGTACGCAGGCCTGACGCTGTATCTGGTGTGCTCGCTGACCGCCGCCTTCGCCCCGTCGCTCATGACCATGCTGCTGATCCGCTTCGTGTGGGGTCTGGGTGCGGGCGCCACCCGAGTGCTCAGCATGGCGCTGGTACGCGACCGCTACGAGGGCGACGCCATGGCGCGCCTCATGTCGCTGATCATGGCGGTGTTCCTGTTGGTGCCCATCCTCTCCCCGGCGTTGGGCGCGCTGGTCAACCTGGTGGTCCCGTGGCGGGTGGTGTTCGCCATGCCGGCGCTGATGGCCGTGGGGCTGATGCTGTGGTGCAGGCGGCTTCCCGAGACGCTCCCACCGGAGAGGCGGCGCCCCCTCACCTGGGCGGCGGTCGGGACCGCCGTGCGAGCGGCGGCAAATCGCACCACGATGTGCTGCACGATGGCCGTCATGTTCCTGTTCGGCATGATGACGTCGTACCTGTCCAGTTTCGAACTGATCCTGCACGGCACCTACGACCGGGCCGGGCTGTTCCCCGTGCTGTTCGGCGGCATCGGCGTACTGCTCGCCATGGCATCACTGGCCAGTGCCCGCATCGTGCGCCTGGTGGGCATGGTCACCCTGCTGCGCCGCGTGTCGTGGCTGGGACTGGCGACCTCGGGATCGTTCCTGGTCGTGGCACTGATGGGCGACGGGGAACCACCGATCTGGCTGCTGACCGTCATGCTGAGCCTCGTCGTCCCCGTGGTCCAGGGACTGGTTCCCAACGCCAACACCCTGGCAATGCAACCGGTACCGCATGTTGCGGGCACGGCATCGGCGCTCATCGGTACCGTCACCACCGGCGGTGGTGCGGCGATCGGCATGGTCGTCACCAGCGCCTACGACGGCACCACCCGCCCACTCGCCGTGGGCCTGGCGGTGTGCATGGTCACGGCTTGGGGGTTCCTGCGGCTGGCAGAGGCGCCGGTGCGCCAACCGGTCGACCACTCGGTGCCCGCCTGAACTCGAGGACGCCGTCGTCGATGGGGGCACGGGCGATGAGGCGCCGGTCGGCGGCGAGAAGTTGGGGGTTCAGCCACGGTTCACGGTCACCCTGGCGGGGCAGGTCACCCATGATGCGCTGCAGGTACCCGGCCGAGAACCCGGTGATCCACGGCCGCACCTCCATGTGGGCGTCGCCGGGTCGCAGCCGCGGCGTCACCTGATCCGTGCCCGTGGCCCACAGGTGGTTGAGCACTCGGCAGGCGAACTCGTTCACCAGATCGGCCCGCAGGGTCCATGAGGCGTTGATGTAGCCGAACACCGAGACCAGATTGGGCACATCGCTGTAGGCGACGCCCTTGTAGGTCCAGGTGTCCGACAGTCGAACGGGCCGGCCGTCGACGCTCAGGGCGACCTCGCCCAGGCTCACGACCTCGAGCCCCGTGGCGGTCACGACGATGTCGGCATCGACATGTTGCCCCGATGCCAGTTGCAGTCCGGTGTCGGTGAAGCCCTCGATGCGGTCGGTGATCACCGATACCCGGCCCTCGCGCAGGGCTGCGAACAGGTCGCCATCGGGTAGCAGGCACAAGCGTTGGTCCCAGGGGTTGTAGCTCGGGGTGAAGTGGCGTTCGACATCGACATCGGGACCCACCGCCTTCTTCACCCCGTCGATGAGTTGCTGACGCAACTGATCGGGATGTGTGCGGCTGCGGCGGTAGACGATCTGCTGCATCACCGTGTTCTTCCAGCGGGTGATCGCGTACGCCCACCGCCGGGGAAGGACTCGCCCGAGCGCGTTGGCCACACGGTCCACATCGGGTCGGGCCACCACGTAGGTGGGCGATCGCTGCACCATGGTCACGTGCGCTGCCGTACGTGCCATGGCGGGCACGATGGTCATGGCGGTGGCGCCCGACCCGACGACCACCACGCGGCGGCCCGTCCAGTCGAGATCCTCGGGCCACGCCTGCGGATGCACGATGCGGCCCCGAAACCGCTCGCGGCCTTCGAAGTGCGGGTCGTGGCCGTGGCGATAGCTGTAGTAGCCGGCGCACATGAGCAGGAAACCGCAGGTCAGGGTCATGGGCCCGGCGTCGCCAGCCCGCTGCACGGTCAGCGTCCAGATCGCCTGCTCGCTGCTCCAGGCGGCAGCGGTGACCCGGTGCCCGTACCGGATACGAGGACCGAGGCCGAACTCGTCCACGGTCTCGCGCAAGTACACCATGATCGACGGGCCGTCGGCGATGGACTTCTCGTGCACCCAGGGCTTGAAGGAGAAGCCCAGCGTGTGCATGTCGCTGTCGGACCGGACGCCCGGATACCGGAACAGGTCCCAGGTGCCGCCCAGATCGTGACGGCCCTCGAGAATGGCGAAGGTACGGTCGGGGCACAGTCGGCTCAGGTGATAGCCCGCGCTGATCCCCGAGATCCCCGCCCCCACCACCACCACGTCGACATGTTCCACGGGTTCATCCTTCCTCAACTGGTCCCGTCACGGCGGGCGGGCGGCGACGCACGGTGGCGACGACCACCGCCACGACCGCACAGATGCCGATGGTCCACCACAGCACGCGATCCAGGGAGGACGCAGCCTGCTCGATCGCGCCGTGGATCACCGCCGACAACACCGGATCGCTGACGATGGCACCGCTGCCGGCGACCACCCGGCTCACCACGACCATGGTCAGCAGGCAGCCGACGACAACACCGGCCAACACCAGGGCGGCGGCACGGCGCCGAGCCCGTGCGGCGAGCAGTGTGAGCGCCGCACCGACCAGTGCCGCCGATGACACCAGCACCACCAGTCCGGTCAGCGCCGTCAGGATTTCACGAGCCAGGTCGACCCAGCCTCCGGCATCCTCGAGCGTGTCGCTGCGGAACAGCACGACCTGCCCGGCGTCGGTACCGAGATCGACACCCAGGGTGGCTTCGATCACAGCGATCTGCGCAGCGGGGTCATCCTCGACCGCGAGCGGTGGCAGGTCCAGGTCCGTGACCAGTTCCAACACCGTGGCCCAGAGCGGCAGCACGTTCACCACGACCGCATCGCCCTCGACGCTCACCCATGGGGTGACGGGGCCATCGGTCAGGAGGTACATGGCACCTCGGTGTGCAGCGACGACCACGTCGCGCACGACGTCACCCACGACGGGCTGGGCGAGCAGATCGGCCACCTCGTCGGTCAGCAGGTCGCGCTCGGCCTCGCCGAAGGCTTCGGCTGCGCCGAGCAACGCCAGCGCATCGTCCACGATCGTTCGAGCGACAGCGTCGACGACCGAGGGGTCTCTGACGGTGTCGACCGCGATGTCAGCGACGTCGTTCTCGTCGAACACCACGGTGATCGCCCACCAGCCGGCGGTGCTCGCCACGAGCGCCAGTGCCGTGATCACACCCGCCACCACTGCGGCCACGGTGCGCAGGCGAGAGCCCCATGTCGTCATGTCGTCGCTCCCCCGGCCGCTGCAACTCCCCGGCATCGTCCCACAGATCAGGACCGCAGGGTCACGAGGGCGACTCCTGAGATGCCCAACACCAGGCCCAGCAACGCCAGCGCTCCCAGGCGCTCATCGAACAGCACGGCACCCTCCACGGTCGACAGGGCCGGTGTCACGAAGAACAAGCTGCTCACCGACGCCGCCGTTCGGCGCTGGAGCAGCCACAACATGAGCAGCACCGCCGCCACCGACAGCACCCCGACCGCCCACGACATGGCCAGCGTGCTGCGGAGGGTCATGTCGTAGTGCCAGCCTTCGACGGCGGACGCAGCGAGGCCCAGCACGGCGGCCGACGACGCATACTGCGCCGTCGTCGCCCACAGCAACGACACGCCGACACCATGGCGGCGCTGCACGAGCGTCCCGACCGACATTCCCATGACGCTGAGCGTCGAGGCGACCAGGGCGACGGCACTCAGTCCGATCGCCGAACCGGTCGTGCGTTCGACGACCACCAACACCACACCGAGCAGTCCCAGCCCCACCCCCACCCGACGACGCACCGAGAGACCCTCGCCCAGCAGCAACCAGGCCAGCACACCGGTCAGTACCGGGTGCAGTCCGGCGATGAGCGACGAGACCCCCGAGGCCATACCACGGTCGACGGCGACGAACACGCCCCCGAGGTACAGCGCATGAAGTCCGACACCGGCGAGGCCGACCCAGCCGAGTGTGCGCAGCGGGGGACGAGGGCCACCCCACCGTCGCGCGGCCCACCCGAGCACCATGCCGGCGATCGCCATGCGCACGGTCAGGAACGTCAGCGGTGCCGCGTCGGCCGTGGCGTAGCGAGCGACCACGAACCCGGTGGACCACAGCACCACGAAGGTCGCCGGAACCCAGACGGCCACGGCGGCGTGCCCGGTCGTCATGCCCGGCGACGTCACGAGGCGATGTGGGCGCGCCACAGGTCGTCGGTCCAGTACGGCCTGAGTTCGGCGGTGATGAAATCCGACGTCCAACGGACCATGTCGAACCAGGGCAACTCGGCGCTGGCGATCTCGGTGAACGCCATGCCCTCGAGCAGCATGGCGACGTCGTCGATTCCCAGGGTGATCGGGGTGTCAGGGTCCGTCACGGCGGTTTCCAGCAGCACCTCGAGGTGCATGAGGCGGTGAACGTCCCAACGGGGAAGATCACCCGACATCACCTGGTCGGTCATGATGCCCACCAACTGCAGCAGCGTGGCCAGGGCATCGGTACCCAGGGGAAGTCGACGAGGTTCGATCACCTCGCCGATGCTGGCACCGGGGAGCCCCCGATGTCGATACGGTGCGGGTGTGCACCCCCGACCGTGTGGCCGCTGGATCACGCCGATGGTCGTGGCAGTGCTGTCGGGTTGCGCCGGGTCCACGAGCGTCCCCCCTGCGGCTCGTGACTCCACCACGACCACCACGACCGTGACGACCGTGACGACCACCACGACCGTGACGACCACCACGACCGTGGCGACCACCACGACCGTGGCGACCACCACCACGACGACGGTGCCCCGATCTCGCACCGTGGTCATCGGCCGATCCCTCGAGGGTCGCGACATCACCCTCGAGGTACTGGGCGAACCTGGGACGCATCGCATCCTCGTCGTCGGTGTCATCCATGGCAACGAGGAGGCCGGTCTCGAGATCGTCGAGGAACTGCGCCGACTCGAGCCACCCCCCGGCACCGAGTTGTGGCTGCTCGACGCCCTGAACCCCGACGGCCTCTCGGCGGATCAGCGCGGGAACGCGGCGGGTGTCGACCTGAACCGCAACTTCCCCCACGACTGGCAACCACTCGGGAGCCCGGGCGACAGCCAGTACGCCGGAACCGGCCCGGCGAGTGAGCCCGAGACCCGGGCGTTCGTCGAGTTCGCCGAGTGGCTGCAGCCCGACATCACGCTGTGGTACCACCAGGATCTGTTCCGCATCTCGCCCGCCGAGGGTTTCGAGGGCCTGGTTCGGTCGAGGTACGCCGAGTTGACCGGACTTCCCATCGCCGGCATCACCGGAGGCATCTACACGGGAATCGCCGCCACCTGGCAGCGTCGCACGGTCGGTGGCGTGTCCTTCGTCGTGGAGTTGGGTCCCGAGTTGCTGCCGGGCGAGGCGAGACGCCACGCCGATGCGGTACACCGACTTGCCGACCTGCTCAGGGACCCGGAATCTTGAACCAACGCCATATCGGTATTGTTTTGCCGTGCAGCGTGGGCGACTGAGCGGCCTGAGAACTGTCGCGGCCATTGCGCTGCTGACGACCGGGTTCGCAGTCGCGTCCGCACCCGCCCAGCCGGCGGCAGCCGTCGGCTCCGCCACGGTCGAACCCTTCGCCTGGGGATCGCGCCTGACCGGATCCAAGGCCTACGGCGCCTGGGGAGCCCCGGTGGTGGGGACCACGGCACTCTCCAGTTCGGCGCCCAGTGGGGCCGGAACCCTGGGAGCACGTGAGGACGCCGCAGGACCCCTCACAAAGCTGCGCGACATGGTGGCCTTCGGTGGTGGCACCGTGGAGGCCTTCGCCGAGGGCGGCGCTGCCTCGGGGAAGGCCGGGCACATGTTGGCCGTGGTACGCAACGCGTCCGGCGACCACGAAGTGTGGGGTTGGGGGTACAACACGTCGGGCCAGGTGGGTAACGGCACCCTCGTGAACACCAATGCGCCGGTCGAGGTGACCTGGACGCCACGCGCCGGTGAAGTCGTCGAACAACTGGCGGTCGGCCTCACCCACAGCCTCATGCTCACCCGCGAGGGCACCACCCGGCGGGTCTACTCATGGGGCGCCAACACCTACGGCCAGTTGGGAGTGGCCGCTCTGACGATGTCGTCGGCCACGAAGCAGTCCACGCCCCGCCTCATCGACACCCTCACCGGCGAGGACATCATGTCGATCAGCGCCGGTCACTCGCACTCGGCTGCCGCGGCGGCCGACGGTTCGGTGTGGGTGTGGGGGTGGGACGCCGGCACCACCTCCACCTCCTACGGCAACCTCGGTGTCTCGGGCACCACCTCGCGTCCGGTGCCGGTGAAGATGACCGATGACACGGTGAACGTGCGTCGCGCCACGCCCACCACCTACTCGATCGCCGCCAACGTGCTCACGGTGAACACCACCGACCGTCACTTCTTCGATGTGGGCGACACCGTGGTCCACTCGCTGGGCGACTCCGAACTGGACGGATCGCGGTCGGTCACCAAGGTCACCGCCACCTCGTACTCGGTGACCGCCCAACCCAACGTGGGTTCCACCGCCACCACAGGGGCGTTCACGGTGGTGCTGCCCACCGCCACACCCAGTGCGGCCTCGATCACGAGCAACGTGGCCACCCTCACCCTCTCCGGGACGCACGATCTCCGCATCGGCAACGTGGTCGACGTGGCGGTGGGCGATCCGGCCCTGGACGGTCGGCGTACCGTCACGGCACGGGCCGCCAACTCGATCTCCTACACATCGCAGCCCAACGTCGCCTCGGCGGCGCTGGGCTCACCCGGCACGGTCGCCTTCGCCAGTGCCGACCCCGTGTCGGTCAGCGCCAAGTCGCTCACCACCAACGTCGTCACCCTGACCGTACCCACGGGGCACCCGTTCGTGGCCCAGAACGTGGTCTCGGTGAACATCGGCGACGCCACCTTCGACGGGTCCTACACACTGTCATCGGTCACCGCCACCACCATCCGCTACAGCCGCACCGCCGCCAATGTGGCCAGTACACCGGTGGCGTCGGGCACCGTCACGCTCACCACCCCGACCGTGTCGGTGACCAACCTCTCCATCACCTCGAATGTCGCTGCGCTCACGGCCGATGCCGCCGGCCCTGCCCACAACTTCCGCACGGGCAACCAGGTGATCGTGAGCGGTCTGGGCGGCAACCTCGACGGCCCCAAGACCATCACCGCCCACAACGTCGCCGGGCGGACCCTGTCGCTGCAGGCGCAGCCCAACGTGGCCTCCACACCGGTCAGCGGCACCGTCGCCATGACCCGCGCCGCCGACACCATCACCGGCTACAGCATCGTGAACAACACCGCCGTGGCCACCGTCACGAGCGGTCACGACTTCGAGATCGGCAACCAGATCCTGGTGACCGGTATGGCGGGCAGTCTGGGCGGGCTGAAGACCATCACGAGCGTGGCGAGTGGTTCGGTGTCGTACGAAGTGCGTCCCAATCAGACCACCACCACATCGACAGGTTCCCCCAGTGCCGTGGTCACGGACTGCAGTGTCGCCTGCCCCGTGGCACCCACCAACGTGGTGGAGGTGGCCGCCGGGGGCGCCTACACCCTGGCCCGCACATCGGCAGGTCAGGTGATCTCGTGGGGATACGTGAACACCAACAACTACGGCCGCCTGGGACGCATCACGACGCACACCCCACTCGCGGTCACACTTCCCTCGGGGTGCGTGGCCACACAACTCGATGCCGGCGACACCGCCAATGGGGCGGTGTGCGCCGACGGACGTGTCGCCACCTGGGGCCGCAATCACCTGTACCAACTTGGCACCAACGTCACCACCGCGTTCGTCGCCACCCCTGCCATCGTGTCGGGACTGTCGTTGGGGGCAGGCGAGACCATCGTGGACCTCGATGTGGAAGCCGCTGGCATGGCGCTGCTCACCAGCACGGGTGCGGTGTGGTCGTGGGGTTCGGGTTCCTACGGCCGCATCGGTAAGACCGGCGTCACCGCCAACCAGCGCACCGCCCAGTTGGCCAACCGCATCGAACCACCAGGCTCGCCCACGTCGTCGGCGTTGTTCTCGCTGAACTACGGCAGCGGGGTCGCCGACACCAGTGGTGTGGTGTGGACCTGGGGTTACGGCCCCTACGGTCTGTTGGGTCGAGGCACCAACGGTCCCACCACCATGCGCTTCGACCGCATCGGCATCGACCCCACCACACGCATCGCGCTGTGGGACACCACGTACTACGCGTCGGTGATGGTCATGTCGGACGGGTCCATGTGGACCTGGGGCTCGAACGGCGGTACCACCAAAACGTACTTCTTGGGCGATGGCACCACGGCCGGGCGCCTGACCCCGGGCAAGATCGACCTGCCGGTGGGTATCGACACGGCGTTGGCAGCCCACACCGTCACGGGTCTGGACTGCAGCTACAACCACTGCCTGTTCACCACCAGCAACGGTTCCATCTACGGCTGGGGCGAGGCGAATAACCGGCAGCTCAAGCTCAACTCGACCACCGACCTCAAAGTGCCCGACCTGATCACCAGCGGCCTGGTGAACCCCCGGGTCGCGGCCGGCAACGGCTACAGCCTGTACGTGGACATCGGAGCCATCGGCACCGGGGGCAGGCTGTACGCCTGGGGCCTGAACAGTGGACGACGGGCGGCGCCCAACAGTTCCGTCACGGGCTCGTTGACGGCGTTCACCGAAGTGAAGGACACGAGCGTGCCGGCCTCACCGGGCACGGTCACCGACGTGATCGCCGTCAGTGCGGGCAATTCGCACACCGTGGCACTACGAGCCGATGGCACCATCATGACCTGGGGGGTGAACACCTCGGGGCAGATGGGCGCCGGCACTGCGCTGTCATCGGTGTACTACCACCAGCCCACGCTGTCGGCCGGGGCAATGGCCGCCGACCTCCACGCCGAAGGCGACCATGTGCTCATCCGGGCCACCGACGGTCGACTGTTCGGGTGGGGCCGCAACACCAACGGCGTGCTGGGTTCGGGTTCCACCACCAACCTGCTCAGCCCGACGCATGTGGCCTCGGCTTATCGCTTCGCCCGCATCGACACGGCGGGACATCCGACCGTCAAGCAGATCCAGTCGACCGTCGGCCTCACCGTCGACGGTCAGGTGCTGGCCTGGGGCTCCAACGCCTACGGCCAGCTTGGACGTCCCGACCGTCCCCAAGCCACCAGTGGCGTGAACGCGTTCAGCGCAAGCCCGGTGGCGGTGCTGACCACCAGCAGCACGCCGGTCACCGGGGTCGATGTGGTGGTGGCGGGCAGTTGGTGGAGTGCCGGTTATCACCTGTACCAGGCACCGCTGCCGCCGTCGGCGCCGCAGTCACTCGCCGTCACGTCGCCGGCGCCTCACACGCTGCATCTCACCTGGACGGCCCCGGCGACGCCCCGCGACCTTCTGGGCTACGAGATCGTCGTGAGCCGCAACGGGCAGGAGGTGTTCACTGCCGGCGCGGCCGCCGCCACCACGTCGGCCACCTTGACCGCTCCCGAGGTCGACATCGTGGACGGCGTCGCCCACGATGTGGTGATCCGGGCGGTGAACGCCGTGGGCTACTCGGACCCGGCAGGCCCCGCCACCGCCACACCCATCGGCCCCCCGTCCGCACCCACCTCGGTGTCGGCCACCTCGCAGCCCGGTGGCTTCGACGTCACCTTCGACGCGCCGCTCGACACCGGTGGGTCCCCTCCCACACATGCCGTCCTGGTGGCCACCCCCCTCGACGGAGGCGCCTCGGTCACCGTGAACACGGCCTGGGGGGCCACGCCGCTGGCCGTGGCCATGACCACCGGCGACGGCCTGGTGCTCGACACCGAATACGAAGTCACGGTCACGGTGCACAACGCCGTGGGGCCCGGACCCTCGGCAACCTCCAATGCCGTGGTACCGGGCCGACCGGGTGCGCCGCGAGACATCACCGCTGCCGGACGCCTGGGCTCCGCCCATGTCACCTGGTCGGCACCAGCATCGGACGGCGGCTTGCCCATCCAGGCCTATGTGGTCACGGCGTACACGGCTGGTACCCGCACCTCGGTGTCGGCCGTGGTAGTGCCCAGCACTCTGTTCGAGGTCACGGTCAGTGGCCTCAGCGACGGCGTCACCTACGACGTCGACGTCCGAGCCTCACAGGAGGCCGACGGACTGTCGGCGCTCGGTGCACGTTCGGCCACCGTGTCGGTGATGGCGGGCCGACCCGTGGCCCCGGCCTCGTTGGACGTCACCCGCACGGCACCGGGCACACTCACGGTGCAGTGGCCTGCGGTGGTCGACGTACCGGGTATCGCCGTCACCGGGTATCAGGTGCGCACCGACGACGGCACCACGGTCACCACCACCTCGGTGTCGTGTGCCACCGTCACGTGTTCGGCGGTGCGATCAGGCCTCACCAACGGACGTCTCTACCAGGTGCAAGTGAGGGCCGAGAGCGCGGCGGGGACCGGACCCTGGACCACGGCCGTGGGCCGCAAGCCCCGCACCGTGCCCCAACCGCCCGCCTCGCTGGCCGTGGAGCCCTCGAGCGGCACCGCATCCCTGGTGTTCGAACCACCCAGTGACAACGGCGGCGACGACCTGGACGCGTATCTGGTGGACATCGCCCCCACCTCGGGTGGGGCCCCCGTGTGGACCGGCACTCTGGGCGCACTCGAGACCTCGACGGCCGTCGAGGGGTTGACCAACGGCACGTCGTACACGGTCACGGTGAAGGCCCGCAACGGCGCCGGGCCGTCAGCGGCCAGCACCGCGACCGTGGTACCGGCCACCACCCCCGGAGCCCCGAACAATGTTCGAGTGCGGCCGGGGTCGATCATCGTGGAATGGGATGCGCCGGCCGATGATGGCGGCGACGCCGTCGACTACTACGAGATCACCCTCACCGACACCGACGGCATCCCCACCACCGTGCAGACCTCGGGCGTGGCCACGTGCTCCACCAGCCTGCGGTACTGCCGTATCACCCAGGTGTACACATCGGCGTCACCCGAGACCCTCACCACCATTCCCACCGACATGGAGTACAGCATCGTGGTCGCAGCGGTGAACGGCCAGGGTACGGGTGACACTGCGGTGGAGGTCACCCTGGTGGCGTCGCAACCGTCCGAGCCAGTGACCGTCAGTGCCACCGCTGGCCTCGAGTCGCTGGCCGTCTGCTGGGCGGCACCGCTGTCCATTCCGGGCTCGGCCAGTATCAGCGCCTACCAGATGACCTTCGACGACGGCAGCGACGTGGCCACACTGGTCGTCCCCGTGGCCGACCTCGACCCCGCACCCGACTGCACGTCGCCGTCCATCGGTCACAGCGTGACCGCGTTCGACAGTGGAGCGACCCCAGTACCTGGAATCGCCTACAGCGTGCTGGTGGCGGCCTCGGTGTCGACCGAGGACTACGTGTTCGGCTTGGCGTCGTCGGCGGTCAATGCCACGCCGTACACGTTCCCCGGCACCGCTGCCACCGTGTCGGCCACACCCAGTGGGGCATCCGTGACGGTCACCTGGGCGGCGGCCTCCGGAGGCGGCACCACCATCAGCGGCTACACCGTCACCGCGTCACCCGGTGGCGACCAGTGCGCGTGGACCAGTGGCCCACTCGAGTGCACCATCGCCGGTCTGGCCCATGGTGTTGCCTACACCTTCGAGGTGGTGGCCACCAATGCCGCCGGTGATGGTCCGGCGCTGCAGTCCGCAGCCGTCACCATCGACAGTGCGGCACCACACGCGGTGTGGACCTCGATGACCACCATCGACGACGACACCGTGCAGTGGCGCCTGGACTTCGACGAACAGGTCACCGGCCTGACGGTCGGGGCATTCTCGACGCCCACAGGCAGTGCATGCAGCGTGGTGCTCGACAGTGTTGCCACGGCGTCGGCCTTGGTGTCGCTCGGTTGTAGTCCGGGCGGTTCCGTGTTGCGACTGGCAGCGGGATCCGTCAGCGACCTCCGTGGCAATGCCGGACCCGCGGCCGATGTGGACACGGGTACCTACACGTTCACGGCTGCGACCACGACCACGACGACCACGACCACCACCACGACCACCACCACCACCACCATGCCAGCCACCACGACCACGGTGCCGTCCACGGTCGTCCCCATCGTGCCGGCAACGTCGCCCGACGTCACACCCCCCGCACCGACGTCGGCGCGGTTCGTGATCGCCGGCGTCTGCGTGGGTGCCTGCGATGGCTCGGCCCAGGCCAGCGTAGTGCTGACCGCCAGTGGCACGCTCGAGATCCGGGGCACGGGCCTGGCTCCCGACTCGGCGGTACAGGCATGGCTGTACTCGCAACCCACACTGGTCGGCACGCTCATGGCCGACGGGTCCGGGGCGATCGACGCAACGCTGATGCTGCCCCCGGTGCCCCCTGGTGACCACACGCTCGAACTGACCGGTATCGACGCCGCCGGTATCGACTTCGTGGTACGGCTCCCGGCCCAGATCACCCCGAGCGGCGACCAACTTCCGGCCACCGGCTCCCAGCCGGCGTCGGGGCTGTGGACGGCGTTGGCATTGCTGCTCGCCGGCGTGTTGATGCTGTGGGTGCGCGCGCCCGGCGTCATGCGCCGGTCACGGGGTGGTTCGACGGCTCAGGGCTGAACCCGGTTCGCCGGCTCCAGTTCCACCCACAGCGTGGTTCCCCGATCATCGGACTGCCGTCCCCATCGGCCCGGCGCCACATGATCGAACATCGCCGAACCCAAACCCGACCGCGCCCCCTCGGCCGGGGACACCCCGTCGTTGTGCACCTCGATGCGCACCCGACCCTCGCCGCCCGCACCCACACGCACCTCGACCCGCCGTGCACCGCCGTGACGCACCGCGTTCACCAATGCCTCGTCGACCACATGGCGCACCGTCACCGCATCACCGTTGAGCGCACCGTCCACCGCCACACCCACATCGCACAACCCCTGCCATGCCGCCACAGCCTCCGCCACCGCTGCCTCGATACTGGTCTGTACCCGTGGCACCGACAGTGGCGTCTCCAACACGCCTCGCACCCCGGCCAACGCCTCGTTCAAGGCCGCCACATCACCCGTGTCGGCGGCCTCCTCCAAGGCCAGCGCACCGGCGAACAGCCGCGCCTGTGCGCCACCGTGCAACTCGTACGCCACCGCGCGTGCCGCACGCGCCAACACCGCACTGCGCATCAACGCCATCTCGCGAGCCGGTGTCAGCCGCTCGGCGAACAACTGGTCACGACGACGCGACACGTCCCAGAAGGTCGCCCAACCCGAACTGAACAGAATCAGCAGCACACCCGTGAACAACTGCACTGCAAGGTCCGGTCCCGTCACGTAACCGGGTAGCCACGAGTTCTTGACGGCGGCCGCCAGCACCGATCCCATCTGCAGGATGATCACGGCGGTCACGAAGAGGCGGGCATGCCACCGAGGCCACCGTCGCATGGCTCGGTTGGCCCCCCAACCGACGCCACACAGCAACATCACACCCACCAGTGTCAGCAGTCCTCCACGCGCCAACCCCAGTTCGTCTACCTCCCACAACAGGCGCGGCATGACCCCCACGGTGATGATCACCAGCGGCCGTAGGGGCTGGGTACGCAGCGTGTTCACCAAGATGGTGCGCCACGTGGGTCGAGGCAGATGACGCTCGGCTTCGTGCCACAGATCGGAACTGGCATGGCGCACCACGCCCTGCGACACCCCGCGCAGATCCTCGGCAAGGCGCCGGGCCACATCACGTCCCTGATCATCGGGAGCCGATGCAAGGGAACGTGCAGCATCGTCGAGGTCGATGCGCAACTGGCGTAAGACGTCGTCGACCGCTGACGTACGCGCACGCACCAGGTCGTCGGCAACGGCGCGCTGCTGCAGCACCGCCACGTCGAGACGATCGGCTTCTTCCAGCAAGGCGGTTCGCGCACGCGCCGAACGCCACCACACGTCCAGTGCCACCGTCACGGCACTGCCCCCCCACACCGCAAGAGCCGGAAACGTCACCCACATACTCGGGGCAGGCCGTGCCAGATCGTTCACCAGGCCGGTGCACACCCACCACACGCTGCTGGCGAGCACCAGACCACTGGCACCATTCTTCGTCACCGCCCACCAGGCGGGAACCGGAGTGGTGACGCGACGAGCGAACAGGGTGTGATGCAACACGAAGTCCGTTGTGGCGGTCATCGTGGTGGTGAGCAGCAGTGCCAGACCAGCGGCTGGCAGATGCAAGCCACCGCTGTCACGGCGCACCAGGTTGGCCACCACCACAGCTGCCGAGGCCACGGCGATCGAATGCCCGATCACCGAGATCGACCACCGCCCTCCCAGGCGCTCAGCGAGGGTCGGCTCGTTCATCGGATCGCCCCGCGCCACGCGCCATATGGAAGTACGCCTCGGCCACCAACACCCGCTTGTTGCGACGGCTGTCGCCGTCCAGACCCAGTTGCCGTATCAGGCGCGCGACCGCCTTCTCGACAGCGGTCTCGCTCATGCCCAACTCGCCGGCGATCTCGGCATTGCCGTGGCCAGCGGCGACGAGTCGCATGATCTCGAGTTGGCGCTCGCTCAGGCGTTGGCCTCGGCTGGTGCGCACGCTCGGTCGCGCCGGAACGGTGACGTCGAGGGGATGGCGCAATGCCGTGGCGAGCTCGGCATCGAGATCGTCGAGGCTCTCCACGGAACTCTTCACCCGGTACCGCACTCCCATGGGCAGCGCATCGTGGCCGATATCGAGCAACTGGGGCGACTGGTACGAGGTGAGGATCACGATGGGCAGCAGGGGGAACTGGCGCCGCAACGCCACGGCCAAGTCCACGCCGTCGGGTCCGGGCCCCAGGTCCAGGTCGACCAGCGCGGCGTCCGCCGGGTGCTGCGCCACCTCGCTCATGGCTGCGGCGGCCGACGCGCACAGCGCCACCACCCAACCCCGAGTGGTCAGGGCCGGGCCCAGCACCGAGCGCGTGAAGGGGTCGTCGTCCACCACCAACACGCGTCGACCATCGTTCACGTCGGCGGACTCTATGACGCCACCACCACTGCCACCGCCGAGGAGGGGTGCTGGCACCCCGGTCCGGTGTCCAATCCGCCTTGATACGAAGAAACTTCTACGGTGTGGGTGTGAAGCGTCTGCGCGGTGTGGTGGGTGTGTTGGTGCCGGTGCTGCTGGCCGTCGCTGCGGTCGGGGTCGGCGCCGACGTCGAGCGGGGGGCCGACGCGTCGATTGCTGGTTCGGAGCGTCTCAGCGCGGATGACCCCTACACCTTGGCCGTTGACATCGCCCGCCAGATCGCCGGAGGCAGCCTCGCCACCCTCACCGACCTCATCATCACCACCGGCGAACAACCCACCGACGCCATCGTGTCCGCCGGTCTCGCCGCCTACCTCGATACCTGCCCACGCCCCGACGGCCGCGCCTGCAACCGCACCGCCACCCTCCTCACCCAGGCCAGCACCCTTCCCGAGGCGACTGCGGAGGCGATCACCGCCAGCGGCGTACCCGCCGAACGCATCACCCTCATCGGTGGGACTGACGCTGTTTCCGACGACGTGCACCGACAGATCGCCACCGTCGCCGGATGGAACGGTGCCGGCGCCAACCCCGCCACACGCGTCGCCGGCCCCACCCGCTACGACACCGCCGCCGCCATCGCCACCCACCTCGTCACCCTCTCCCAGCAACCCGGTGGTCTGGCCCTCCCCACGTCGTACCGCACCATCGTCGTCGCCAACGGAACCGACCCCGCCGACGCACTCGCCGCCAGCACCCTCGCCTACCGCAACGGACACCTCCTGTTGCTGTCACCCACCACCACACCCAGCACTGCGCTCGACACCGTCATCGACACCCTCGACGCCAACTGCGCCCTCGTCATCGGGGGCACCAACGCACTCTCCACCCAGGTGTCGAGCACCCTCGCCGAGGCCCTCGCCACCACCGGCACCGGCACCTGTGCCCCCCAGCGCATCGCCGGCACCGACCGCCACCACACCGCCACCCTCATCGCCACCCGCCTGACCGACACCCACGGCGCCCCTGCCAGCGCACTACTCACCAACAGCGATACCCCACCACTCCCCCTCACCGCAGCACCCCTCACCCGCAGCAACACCACACTGCTCACCACACGCACCAACCAACTCCCCGACACCACCCGAACCTGGCTCGACCAACACCCCACCATCAACCGCATCACCATCATCGGGGCTGAGTCCGCCGTGTCACCTGGCGTCGCTGCACGCGCACTCGACACCACCATCACCGCTCCGGCCGGTGGAGGCGGAGCAGGAGGCGGCGGATTCTCCCTCAGTTATGCCTCCACCGCCTTCCTCACCAGCAGCACCTCACAAACCCTCGCCCCGACGGTCACGGGCGGCACCGGCCCCTATACCTACGCCATCACCAACGGCAGCCTGCCCTCCGGCGTCACCTTCGACACCACCACCGGCGCCTTCACCGGCCCTGCCACGTGGAACCTGGGCTTCACCACGATCTCGGTCGGGCGCCTCTACTCGTGCGGCATCCTCACCGACACCACCGCACGCTGCTGGGGTAACACTGCCAACGGTGAGGGAGGCGATGGCATAGGCAGCGTCGGGTTCTACCCAACTGCCGTACTCGCCTCGGGCACACAGGCCAGCAACCCCGTCACCCTCAGCGGCATCACCCAACTCTCCGCCGGCCTGACCCACACGTGTGCACTCCTGGCCGACACCACCGCACGCTGCTTCGGGTGGAACTCCTCCGGTGCGCTCGGCGACGGCACCACGACAGCACGGCTCAACCCGGTCGCCGTCCTCGCCTCGGGCACACAGGCCAGCAACCCCGTGACCCTCAGCGGCATCACGCATATCACTGCCGGCACGTATCACACGTGTGCACTCCTGGCCGACACCACCGCACGTTGCTGGGGCCGCAACACACGTGGTCAACTGGCCGACGGCACTACGACACAACGGCTCAACCCGGTGGCGGTCCTCGCCTCGGGCACACAGGCAAGCAACCCCGTCACCCTCAGCGGCATCACCCGGATCGAGACCGGCCAACCTTCCCAGTGGGACAGCCGCGAGCACACCTGCGCCGTGATGGCCGACACCACCATGCGCTGTTGGGGTGACAACCAACAAGGCCAACTGGGCAGCGGCACCACCAGCCCATCACGAGAACTGAATCCTGTGGCGGTCCTCGCCTCAGGAACGCACGCCTCGAACCCGGTCACGCTCAGCGGCGTTGCCCAGATCTCCGTCGGCTACAACTACTCCTGCGCCCGGATGGTCGACACCACGGCCCGCTGTTGGGGCACCGGGGGCTCGGGCAATCTGGGCGACGGCACCGCGACACGACGGCTCAACCCGGTCGCGGTTCTGGCCTCGGGCACTCAGGATGCGAGCCCCGTCACACTCAGCGGCATCACCCGGATCGCTACCAGCTACCAACACACCTGCGCCGTGCTGGCCGACACCACCGCCCGCTGCTGGGGCGACAACTCCAACGGCAAGCTCGGGGCCGGCACGTCCACCTGGGCCGGCGGCAACCCCGTACGCGTGCTGGCGTCTGGTACGGAGGCCAGCAGCCCAGTGCCCCAGACCGGTGTCGTCGACATCGCAGGAGGCGAGTACCACACCTGCGCCGCGCTGGCTGACGGCGGTGCCCGCTGTTGGGGCTACAACTTCTTCGGGATGCTGGGCGACGGCACCGATTCGACCACGCGCCTGAACCCCGTGCGGGTGCTGGCCTCGGGCACGGAAGCCAGCAGTCCGGTGGTCTTCGGTGGTGCCATCACCCTGGCATCCACCACGCTCACGGTCACGGTCACCGACTCGACCGCTGCCACCGCCGACCGAGTGATCACCCTCACCAGTAGCTGACGGGGACTTGTCGCCAGCCATGTCCTTTGGCCGCATACCCCCCGCTTTGGCTGCGCCACGGTACGCCGCCAGGGCTGTGAACAGGCACGATTTCCGCGCACCTACCGCCAAAGCGCGGAGGGTGCAGCCAAAACCAGGTCGCCCACCGCCACCGCCTGCACATCACGTGCAAGTGGAAATGAGTGGCTGCCAGCGTGTACCACGACGGCCTGGTCGAGTTCCAGGGTGTCGATGGCCGAGTGCATGGACCTGGTGAGCGTGGGCGTTGCGGTTCGCTTCACTTCCACTCCCAGGCGGTGACCACCGCGCACGATCAGCAGGTCCAACTCGGCCCCGCCGTGGGTGGCCCAGAAGAACCGCTGATCGGCTCGGGCGCCGGTGAGCGCCACCACCTGTGCGATCACCCAACCCTCCCACGACGCTCCCAACACCGGATGCGACTCGACGGCCACCGCGTCGGGCAGGTCGAGCAGCGCATGCAACAACCCACTGTCGGCCACGTACACCTTGGGCGCCTTGACCTGGCGTTTGGCCACGTTGGCATGCCACGGCTGAAGTTGTTCCACCACGAGCGCCGAGGTGAGCAGATCGAGGTATCGACGCACGGTGGTGTCGGCCACACCGAACGACGACGCAAACCTCGACGCGTTCCACACCTGGCCGTGTACGTGCGCCAGCATGCGCCAGAAGCGCCCGGTCGTCGTCGAGGGGATCTGACTCGCCATTCCCAGCAGGTCACGCTCGAGGAAGGTGCGCACGAAGTCGAGTCGCCACCGGAAACTGGTGGCCTCGTCGGCGGCGAGGAACGACCGGGGAAAACCACCGCGCCGCCACAACTGCTCGAGGTCATGGGGCTGGACCTCATCGAGGGTCAACGGTGTGAGATCGTGATACGCGATGCGCCCGGCCAGGCTCTCGGAACTCTGTCGCATGAGCTCCGGCGCGGCACTGCCGAGCACCAGGTAGCGGCGCTCGGGGAACCGGTCGATCATGGTGCGCAGCACCGGGAACAGATCGGGGCGACGTTGGATCTCGTCGAGCACCACCAGCCCTTCCAGTGGCGCCAAGGTCAGTTCGGGCTCGGCCAATCGGGCCAGATCACTGGGGAGTTCCAGGTCGAACCGATGCACCGGACCACTCCACGTGTCGGCGATCTGGCCGGCCAGGGTGGTCTTGCCCACCTGCCGTGCGCCGAGCAACGCCACACAAGGGACCGTCGCCACCAACCCCCGCACCGCTCCGAAGTGACGTGGGCGATCGAGCAAGGACGGCATCACCGTACATTAGCCTTGAAAAATCAGCGGTAGCCACCGAATCTTCAAGGCTGATGAGCGAGGGTTCAGGAGAGAACGTCAGCCATTCGAGCCGGTTTGCGGTGACTTTGGTCGCGCAAGTCAGGCTTTGGCTGCGCCCCGGTACGTCGCCAAGGCGGTGACCAGGCGCGATGCCCGGACAGCTGCAGCCAAAGCGCCGGAGGGGCAGCCAAAGCGCCGGGAGGGACAGCCAAAGCGCCGGGAGGGACAGCCGGGGGAGCCGCTCAGGCGCCCTTGACCCGCACCGACGCCTCGAGGCGGGCCGTGTCGAACCCTGGCACCGCACGGCCGGTGGCATAACGCCACAGCGCCACCCGGGCGTACGACCCCAGCGCCGACAGCACCAGGGCGGCGTACACCAGGGCGATCGCCGCCACCACGGCGACCACCACGGCAGCGGAGGTGGACACCTGCGCCAAGAAGAACACGCCGACACCGGCGCCCACCGCCACCACCAACCACAGCAGGGCATAGAGGAACAGGCGAACCTCCACCCGCAACGGCTTCCCCCACTTCTCGCGCATCAGCTGCGCCGAGGTTCGGGTCGCCGACCACGCCGACGTACGTGTCCCGGCCAGGATCGGGATGACGAAGTAGGTGCCCACACCCCACGCCAGGCCACCCAGGCCGGCGACCACCTTGCCCACCGGGCCCGCCTTCTCGCGCAGTGCCCGCAGGATCAGACCCACGATCACCGAGATCAGCGACCACTGCAGGACAGCCCACTTTCGGGACCAGGCAGTCGACAGGCACGAGCGCAAGGTGGGATCGCCACCCTCTAGTCGCTGATCGGCACCAGCAGCGAACGCCACGGCGAACAGTGTGGTGATGAACGTGGTGAGCAGCAGCCCCACAGCGACCATGACGTAGGTCCACACCTCGCCGTCGTCGGCGGTGAACAGCGCCACCACCGTCACCGGCACCGCCGCCAGGCCGGCCAAGAAGCCACCCAGGACCGGAAGCCACACGAGTTCCCGGTCCCTGCGCAGTTGGCGCCATGATGCGCTGACGATGCCCCTACCGGACCCCCGGTCGTCGTTCGCCACGTCACCGCTCCCTCAGCCCGATCGGCGACGTATGGCCAGGTGGCCTGCCGATGGCCGCGCACGTTAGCGGGCCGCTTCCGGGGCGACGGGGACTCCGCGGCGACGCAGACCCCGACCCCGCAGTACGTTCGGCGTGGTGAGCCCCCGCTCGCTGACCCCCACCGAATTCCAGGCGCACTTCGAGGCCGTGTGCGCAAACATCGACCGCGTGGTCCACGGCAAGTCCGAGGCCATCGGTCTGTCCCTACTGACGCTGGTCGCCGGCGGCCATCTCCTCATCGAGGACGTTCCGGGAGTGGGCAAGACCTCCCTGGCCAAAGCCCTGGCGACCTCGGTCGGTTGCAGTTGGAAACGTGTGCAGTTCACACCGGACCTGCTTCCCAGCGACCTCATCGGCGTCACCGTGTTCCGCCGGAGCGACGAGGCGTTCCACTTCACGCCGGGACCGGTGTTCGCCAACCTGGTGGTGGCCGACGAGATCAACCGCGCTTCACCCAAGACCCAGGCGGCACTGCTCGAGGCCATGGAGGAACGAACCGTCACCGTCGACGGAACGCGCCATGATCTGCCGCAACCGTTCATGGTGATCGCCACCCAGAATCCCATCGAACAGGAGGGCACCTACCGGTTGCCCGAGTCACAGATCGACCGATTCATGGTGCGACTGTCGCTGGGGTACCCCGACACCGCCGCAGAGGTCCGCATGCTCGGTGACTCGGGCGCCGGTGCGACCCTGCCGGAACTCGGTGCCGTGATCGATCCGCCGACCCTGCAGGCGATGATCTCGTATGCGCACGGCCTCCACGTGGCCGACTCGTTGAAGGACTACATGGTCCGGTTGGTGACCGCCACTCGCACCCATCCCGAAGTGGTCGTGGGACTGTCACCCCGGGCCACGCTGCAACTGGCCGCCACCGCCCGGGCCCGGGCGGCCTCGGCCGGCCGCGACCACGTGTTGCCCGACGACATCAAGGCCGTGGCCGAACCGTGCCTCGCCCATCGCCTGGTACTGGTGAACGACCGCAACCGGCAACAGTCGGGGGCGGCGGTCGTCGCACAGGTGCTGGCCAGGGTCCCCGTACCCGTCGGACGGTGACATGCGCCTGACCCGTACCGGTTGGGCACTCCTGGCCGTGGGCGCCGCCACGGTGGTGACCGGGCGAACCGTGCAGGTGGCCCAGGTCTGGATGATCGGTGTCAGCCTGATCGCTGCCGCCGTGCTGGGCGGAGTCGCCGTCGCGCTGCGCCCGAGCAGACTGACCGTCACCCGCAGCATCGAGCCAACCGAGATCGAAGTAGGCGATACCGCTCACATGGCACTGGCGATCGTGCTCCCGTCACCACGGGGAGCGGCACCGACCGTGCTCGACGTCGATGGACGACGACTCGGACTGCCTTCGCTGCGGGCAGGGACCTCGACGCAGGTGATCCTCGAACTCCCCACGGACCGACGCGGGGTGCAGGAACTCGGCCCCGTGACACTCCACCGTCGCGATCCCCTCGACCTCGTTCGCCGCAGCATCGTGGTCTGCTCGCCGATCGATGTCGTGATCGCACCCCGGACGGTGCCCCTCGAGATGGCCCGACTGGGTGTCGGGGCCCTGGGGTCCATGCTCATCCAACGAGCGCGTCAGTTCGGTGTGAGCGAGTTCGAGGGCCTGCGGCACTACGTCGAGGGGGACGACCTGCGCCTGGTGCACTGGAAGGCGTCGGCTCGCAGCACCGACCTGCTCGTCAAGCAGTTCTCGCTCGAGGGGTCTCGCCGGTGCACGGTGATCCTCGACACCTCGAGCCCGCAGACCGACGACGAGTTCGAACTGGCAGTGAGCACCGCCGCCAGCCTGGTGCGGGCCGGGCACCAGGCCGACCTCTCGGTACGGCTGGCCACCACCGGCGGAGTCGATCTGCGAGCGGGGACCGGACTGGACGTGATGGCCCGTGCGCTGGCCGTCGTGACGACCCAGACCCACGACTCGCTCCCGGCACGGGATGCGTCCGAGGGACTGGGCCTGGTGGTGTGCGTGACCCCCGACCTGTCGAGCCGTCTGTGGCAGCAACGGGATCAATTCGCCGATCCACTGCTGGTCACCATCGCTGTCACCCGACGGGGCGACCGGGGGACCGGCGTGGTGGATGCCGCCTCGCTCGACGAGTTCGCCGCCGCCTGGAACGCCTTCGTCGGCACCGGATCCCCCCGATGACGGCGACACCGTGGCGCACGCTGGTGGCACTGGTGACGGTGCCCCTCGCGGTCTCGAGCGCTGCGCTTCGCATCTTTCCCGACCGCGGCTTTCTCCTGGACGCCGTACTGCTCGTGGCGTGCGGATTGTTGCTCCCGGCAGCACTCCGGTGGGGACGAGCACCGGTGTGGTTCTGGCTGCCTGTGGCATCGACCGCCACAGCACTGGTCTTGGTCACGCGGCATCTCGACCACACCACCTGGTGGGGCGTGCCCACCGGCCACACGCTGCGCGAGGCCGGCGAGGTGTGGCGCTTCGCCCTCGACTACCTGCCGACCGCCAAACCCCCCGTGCCGTACTCCAGTGAATGGGGCGTGCTGTTCGGCACGGCGTTGGGCGTCACCGTGCTGGCGATGTCGGTGACGGCCTTCGCTCTGCGTGCACCGCGTTGGGCACTCGTGCCGCCGGGTGGGGCGTTCTGCATGTTCGTGGTGTTCGGCCGCGGTGGTGGCGCCACGGCGGCGACCATCGGATACGTGGTGACGACGCTGGTCGCCCTGGCCCTCATGGCGCCCGGTGCCCGGCAACTCCCCAAGAACCACGGGCAGCACCGACACCCGGTGCGAGGCCTCGTCGGCGTCGGCGGCGTGGTGACCGTGGCCACGGTGGTCGGAGTGCTGGTGGGCCCTGCGCTGCCCGGCACGCAGAGCGACGCCTGGATTCCCGTGCGCGGGCGCTCTGCAGGGTCGCTGCTGCTCGACCATCCCATCGTCGACATCCGGGGACGCCTGGTCGACCAGTCGAGCCTCGAGTTGTTCCAGGTGGTCAGCGACCAGCCGTCGTACTGGCGGCTGGCGTCGCTGGCCGAGTTCGACGGCGTCACCTTCACCGTGCCCCGCCGGCAGTTGTACCGCCTCGATCTCGACACGACGGGGTCGGCGACTGCCTCACTTCGCCACGAGGTGGTCATCACCCGGCTTCCCGGGCGGCTGGTGCCGGCGGCTCCCGAGCCGGCGCGCATGGACCGCAACGACGTGCGGCTCAATCCCGAAACCGCCTCACTGGTCACCCCCCGACTGCTGCGCGAGGGTGACCGCTTCGTGATCGCCTCGGCACCCCCGACGCTCACGGCCGCCAGTCTCATGGGATGGGCCACCACCGCGGCGGGCCCGGTGCCCGATCCCGTCTACACCGCGCTGCCGACGGGGCTTCCCGCCACCGTCGCCGCCACGGCCCGCGCCGTGGTCGAGGGATGGGGTCTGGATCCCGATCTGGCGATCGTGCAGCCCTACGTCTCGGCTCTCGCCCTGCAGAACTGGTTCCGTCGCACGTTCGACTACCGACTGGACGTGACCTACGGCCGCGACGCCACGGCCATCGTCGAGTTCCTGGAGCAACGGGTGGGCTACTGCGAACAGTTCGCCATCGCCTTTGCCGTCATGGCCCGCACACTGGGCATTCCCGCCCGTGTCGCGGTGGGGTTCACACCCGGTGAGCGCCTCGCCGACGGCACCTGGTCGGTACAGGGCCGACACTCGCACGCCTGGCCCGAGTTGTGGTTCGCCGATGTTGGCTGGGTCGGTTTCGAACCCACGCCTGGTCGCGGCGCTCCCGGGGCCGAGACCTACACCGGGGTGGCGGCCGCCCAGGATGGCGACGGCCCGAGTACGGGGGATGGCGACGGATCGGACGAATCCACGTTCGAAGCGGGCGCCAGGCCGGGCGACGCCAGCACCGACGACGCCGAGGCCCTGGCCGGACTGGACGTGGTACCCGATGTGCCCCTGGGTGAGATCACGGTCGACGGCGGTGACGCGGCGGCATCGCCCCTTCCCCTTCTGCGCGCCCTGGCAGGCGGCTTGGTGATCGCGCTCGGTGCCGGCCCTGTGCTCGTGCGGTGGGTTCGTCGTGAACGCAGACGACGCCGGCCACCCGACGCCGTCGTGGGAGACCTGTGGCCCCGAGTCGGAGTGTGGCTGATCGCAGCCCGGGTGCCGGTCACCCCGGCCATGACGCCGCGCGAGGTCTTGATCTCGACCTCGCGCCATCATCCCGATGTGGCGCGCGCCCTGGCGCCCCTGGTCGACGACGTCGAGCGAACACTGTTCGCCGGTCCCGGGGGGCGCAGCGTCACCACATCGTCGCTGCTGCGCCACTCGACGGGCGTGCGCCGCCTGCTGGCCCGCAAGCGCCGCATGGTCGACCGATTCGCCGACCATGTGAGGCCATGGCGGGACTGAGCGCGCCGACCCGGTCGTCTACCCTGCCCGCATGGCACCGGAACCCACCGTCCCCGTGAAGCGCCCCCGCTTCGTGCGGCACGAGAGCGCGCTGGGCCGCCCGTTCCACGTGGCGGATCGACTGTGGCGCATCCCTCCACGCCAGGCCCTGGCCACCGTGACCAACCCAGGGGCGGGATCGGGTGCCGCACGCTCATCGCTCAGCTTCGACCTGCGCGACCGCCAACAGCGCGGCCAGTGCTACGAGATCCTCCTCGTGGACGGCACGCCCGACGAGATCGCCACCTGGGTGGACGGCCTGTTCCTGGCGGAACTGTGGGATGCGCTCGTGTTGCCGCGCACCATCAGACTGCAGTGGCAACCGGTGATCGACGCCGCTTGGGCCGAATGACCGGGGGGCCGGTGCAGTAGCGGGCGGAATGCTCCGACCGTCCGATGACGTTCGCTACTGTTGACGGGTGATGAAAAAAGTACTGCTTGCTCTGGTGGCAGCGGGGATTACGACTCTGGCGCCCGCCACTGTCGCCGGTGCCCAGTCGGACAGACCGTCGGAAGTCTTCGTCGGGGCCTACGTCAACGACGTGAAAGACGTCGACCTGGCGTCCAACAGCTTCTCGCTCGACCTCTACGTCTGGATGCGTTGGGCCGATCCCGACATCAACCCCATCGTGTCGGTCGACCCCGTCAACCCGAAGGACGCCTGGCTGCTCGAGACACCCCTGTACGACGAGCCCATCCAGTTGGCCGACGGCTCGTACTACAGCATCATCCGCTATCTCGGCGGCTTCACCACCAAATTGCCGGTGGAGGACTACCCGTTCGACAAGCAGGTGCTCAAGGTCATGCTGGAGGAGTCCTCGATGACCGCCAGCGAGTTGGTGTTCGTGCCTGACACGGCGTCGAAGACCATGGCCAACCCCGATCTGGTGCTTCCCGGCTGGAACTGGGAGGAACCCCGGTTGACCGTGTTCAACGAGCCGTACCCGGGCAACTGGGGCAACACCGACCAGGCGGATGGTCTGGCGTACTCGCGGGTGGTGCTGGAAATCGAGGTGCACCGTCCTGCGGTGACGTCGGCCATCAAGATGTTCTTCCCGCTGGCCCTGGTGCTGCTGACCGGCGTGCTGACGTTCTATCTGCGCCCCAGCATGGTGGAGTCCAAGATCGGTATCGCCATCACCGCACTGCTGACCCTGGTGGCGCTGCAGTTCACGGTGATGGGAGCCCTGCCGTCGGTGGGCTACCTGACGATGATCGAACTCATCTACGCCGTGTCGTACATGTTCGTGCTGTTCACCCTGGGCATATCGATCTACACCGTGTGGTCGAAACGGGACCCCGAGAGCCCCGAGGCCATTCGCTTCGACCGGAAGTCGATGATCGGTGGTTTGGGCGGCTACCTGGTGCTCATGCTGATCGTCCTGCTGGCCTACCTGGCCTGACCCGGTCCGTCAGACGCCCTCGGCCTGCTCGACCTGAGCGGCCGAGGGCGTTTCGCGTTGGGAGGTCTGGCGAAGTGCGGCCAGCCAGGCCGGTGGTGTTCGCCAGGGATCGGTCGAGCGGCCGACCCGGGCGTCGTCGAGGGCCTGCCACACCCTCTCCGGGGTGCACGGCAGATCGATGTGGCGGACACCGAGGTGGGCCAGGGCGTCGATGACGGCATTCTGCACGGCGGGTGTGGCACCGATCGTGGCTGCTTCTCCGATGCCCTTGGCACCCAGGGGGTTCAGCGGGGTGGGCGTCTGGGTCGACGCGACCGTGAACGAAGGCAGATCGGCGATGCCCGGAATGGTGTAGTCGACCAGGGTGGAGGTGAGGGGCGTGCCGGCCTCGTCGTAGCGCACCTCTTCGAACAACGCCTGTCCGATACCCGCCGCCACGCCACCGTGCTGCTGACCCTCGACGATCAGTGGATTCAGCACCACACCGCAGTCGTCGACCGCCACATGGCGCACCACGCGCACGAAACCGGTCTCGGTGTCGACCTCGACCACGCTCACATGAGCACCGAAGGGGAAGGTGGCACCCGCCTGCTCGAAGGTGAACCGGCCCGCCAATGGCCGCTCGTCGTCCCGCAGCGACAGATCGGCCAGATCACTCCAACCGAGGGCACGTGAGGGCACCCCCACCACGCCGACCCGACCCGCCGCGACGTCGACCACGATGTCGTCGGGCTCGGCTTCGAAATGCGCCGCCGCCAGGCGACGAGCCTCGTCGACCATCACCTCGGTGGCGCCACGAACGGCCGAGCCTCCCAACTGCAGCGACCGCGAGCCACCGGTACCCCCACCGCGTGGCACCCGATCGGTGTCACCATCGATCAGCGTGATGCGGTCCATGGGAATGCCCGTCTGCTCGTGTACCAACATGGCGTAGGAGGTCTGGTGCCCCTGGCCGTGGGCGGCGGTGCCGGCGTAGACCACCGCGGACCCGTCGGCCTGCACCTCGACCGCCGCGTACTCCTGGCCCGAACCTCCGGCGGTCACCTCGACGTACGCCGACACTCCGATACCCAACGCAAGACGCTCGCCGGCGGTGCGACGTCGGTGCTGCTCGGCGCGCAGCGCCTCGTAGCCCGCCAGGTCGGCAGCACGCCGCAGTGGCAGCGCATAATCACCCGAGTCGTAGCGATGCCCGAACAGCGTACGGAACGGAAAGGCGTCCGCTTGGACGAAGTTGCGCAGACGTAGGTCGATGGGGTCGATGCCCAGTTCGTGCGCTGCCTGGTCCACCACCCGTTCGATCATGGCGGTGGCCTCGGGGCGTCCGGCGCCGCGATAGGCGCCCATGGGTGTGGTGGTGGTGGCGGCGACGACCACGTCGATCTGCGCCGCGGCCAGCGCGTAGGGGCCCTGCCCCATCCGACGGGTTCCACTGGGCAGCATGGCGCCCAGACCGGGGTAGGCACCCCCGTCGCCGACCAACTGCACGCGCAGACCGGTGAAGGTGCCGTCACGGCGGCATCCCAGTTCGACGTACTGGACCTGACCACGACTGTGGGGCATGGAGGCCAGGTCGTCGCTGCGCGTGGGTGTCCACACCACTGCCCGCCCCAGTCGCCTGGCGGCCTCGGTGACGACGGCGTACTCGGGGTGCAGGCCGGCCTTCCCGCCGAAACCGCCACCGACCCGCGGCGTCAGCACGCGCAACGTCGCCGGATCACACCCGATGGCGGCGGCGAGTTGGTGGTGCACCATATGTGGCCCCTGATTGGACACCCACACCGTGACGCGGCCGTCGGGCTCAGGACGTGCTGCGCAACCATCGGGCTCCATCGACACCACGGCCATGCGTTGATTCACATATCGACCCCGCACCACCACGTCCGACAGCGACTCGAGGTCCAACTGGGCATCGTCACACTGCACGACCGCTCGATTGTGCCCACGACCCTCGAACAGCACGGGACCATCAGGGCTCAGGGCCTGCTCGGCATCGACCACGGCCGCCAGGGGCGCTACTTCGACCTCGACCAACTGCGCAGCATCGTGTGCCGAGGCCAGCGACGTGGCGAACACCACGGCCACGGCCTCGCCGACGAACCGTACGTGGTCGTCCGCCAGGGGTGGACGCAGGAAGTCGTCGTGGATCGCCACCACGCTGTGGTGCGGCCGCAGCCCCAGGTCATGTGCCGTCCACACCGCGATCACGCCGGGGATCTGGAGTGCTGCGTCGACCGAGACGGCTCGCAGTCGCCCGTGGGCATACGACGAACGTACGAACACCACGTGCAGGGCGTCGGGCAACTCGACATCGGCCAGGTAACGGGCGGCCCCGGTGACCAGTTCGGGATCCTCGGTGCGCTGGACGCGCGTCCCCAGCACGCTGCCGGGACGCGAGGCCCGCACCTCAGAACCGCCCAGGCCGTGCGACGTACACCGGCGACATCCACGCCACCACGGCGTAGCGATCGAAGTACTTGGCCGCCAACATCTCGACGATCGCTTCGGCCACGCGGTCGGTGACCACGGTTTCCAGACGGATGCTGGGTCCGGTCAGGTCCAGGGACCGGCTGCCCGTGACGCCCTCTCCCGTCACGTGTCCCAGGGAGTAGCCCTTGGCGCCGCACTGCTTGATGTCGTCGACGAGGCGGTGTTCGACCACCGGCTCGGCGATGATCGTGACGAGCTGTCGGCTGACGGTCTCCACGGTGCGTGTCCCTTCGGTGATCGGCTCAGGTGAGGGCTTCGGCCAGGGCGATGTAGAGCGGAATCCCCAACGCGATGTTGAAGGGGAAGGTGATTCCCAGGGATGCCGTCACATACAGGCCCGGACTGGCCTGGGGCAGTGCGATGCGCACCGCGGCGGGGGCTGCGATGTAGGAGGCACTGGCTGCCAGCGTCGCCATGACCGCCGTACCGCCCGTCGACAGCCCGGCCAGGCTGCCACCGACCGCTCCCAGAACACCGTTGATCAGGGGGATCACGACGCCGAACACCACGATGCGCGGACCTGCCCGCCGGATGTCGCGCAGGCGCTCTGCGGCCACGGCTCCCATCTCGATGAGAAACAGCACCAGGGCGCCGGCGAACAGCCCGCGGAACAGTGGGTCGGTGGGTGCGAGGCGCTCCTGACCCACCACGGCGCCGATCACCAGGCCGGCGAGCAACAATGTGATCGACCGACCGCGCACCACATCGGTGAGGGCGTGACGCCAACCCTCGTCACCCATCCCATCGTCGGAACGCTGACCGCGCTTGGCCAGGTAGAGGGCCACCACGATGCCGATGACCTC
>Ga0169931_10002437_pt1 | contig 30405 bp, 40 predicted proteins | sample Kivu_15m_20L_FD_129675 | JGI IMG/M metagenome (GOLD analysis project Ga0169931, IMG submission 129675) | Freshwater microbial communities from Lake Kivu, Western Province, Rwanda to study Microbial Dark Matter (Phase II) - Kivu_15m_20L... | ecosystem: Environmental > Aquatic > Freshwater > Lake...
GAATCGGGGTTCAGGCATTACTACGAAAGGAGGCACGAAGTGCCGACTTATGACTACGAGTGTCGTTCTTGTGATGATGTTCAAGAGATAGTTTTACCGTTCGACCATAAGGGAGAAATCAATTGCGGTCATTGTGGAAACGTTTTATTCAAAATATATTCGGCGAATCCGGTTCACTTCAAGGGGACTGGCTGGGCGGGGAAGAGTGCGACCTAGACTGCGGATTCTGTGGCAACTGTGATATGCTTGAGGAATGAGCGAATTACCTAAACATATATCCTATTCTTCCTTCAACACTTGGTTAGAGTGTGCTTGGAAGTACAAACTTACTAAACTAGACCAAGTACCCGAGAAACACGCAGTATGGTTTACGGGTGGTTCTGCTGTCCACAAGGCTACTGAAATGTGGGACAAGCAAAACTTCTTCCGTCTTCCTATCAACCTTGATGAACTATGGAACAAGGCTTGGTTTGAACAAGTTAAACAAGACGAAGAACTTCATGGTGATATGAACTCTTGGGAGTTCCGTAGCCGTGAGGACATGTCTTGGTGGTATGGTGAAGGCTGGTGGATGCTTGACCGTTGGACTAAGTTCCGTGAAGGTGGTTGGGATATCTATGAAGACTTTATCGAAAAAGAATATCAGATTTCTATAGAGGGCACTACAGTCAAATTAGCCATTGACCGTGTGCTGACTGATTACGACGGGAATAGGGTCCTCGTCGATATCAAGACTGGTGCGTCATCCCAACGGCATCCACTACAACTCGCGGTGTATGCATGGGCTTTATCTAGAGAAGGGGTCACTGTAGATAAGGCTGGGTTTTGGGATGCACGCACTGGTCACATTTCACTGTGGGACTTGGAGCACTTACAACCTGAACGTGTTGAAGAGATACTGAATGGTTTTGATAAGATGCGGAAGACTGAGACTTTCCTTCCGAACATGAACTCCTGTGGTCGTTGCGGTGTGCTATCATATTGCAAATGGATGAACGGAAACAAGTCGAAAGGATATGAATAATGGCTGGAGCAAACTTCCAAGTCAGCAGTAAACTACACGATGGCAGAATCTTCGTGATTGCTGCGGATACCTTTGCGGATTTCAAGACACATCTAACTGATGTGCTTGGTCCTGAAGGTGTAGAGAAAGTACTAACTACGATGGCTACCTCTATTGAGGGAGCACCATCATACGAGCAAGCGGTTAGCACTGTGACCGCAACTCTAGGTGCTACTCCGGTAGCGCAGACATCATCTCCATCAACTGCACCAGTTGGTCGCAACTGTAAGCATGGTCCAATGACCAAGCGAAGCGGTTCTAGTGCTAAGGGTCCATGGAAGGGCTATATGTGCCCAACTCCAAAGGGAACTCCTGACCAATGCGAACCAATGTTTCTTAAGCGGAACGAACCTGAATGGAGTACATTCTAGTAAATGAGAACCCTTGCCCGTGCTGTTGGTAGCGCGGACATTGGTGGGGAACCACTTCCCTCAGTGTTTCGTACTTTCGATAGCAACAAGATAATCTTCCGTAGAGCGGAAGTGTCGATGATTGCTGGCACTCCCGGTGCTGGTAAGTCGACTTTAGCATTAGCACTTGCTCTGCGTACGAAAGTACCTACACTCTATGTGAGTGCCGACACAAACGCTCACACTATGGCTATGCGCCTGCTATCTATGATTACCGGCAAACCTCAGACGGAAGCAGAGAAGATGCTTGCTGAACAGGTTGACGAATCTAGAAAAACAATAAACGAGGCTTCGGGACACATCTTTTGGTCGTTTGAGTCAGCACCAACGCTGGCTGATGTCGACCAAGAGGTGCTTGCTTTCGAGGAATTGTGGGGCTGTGCTCCGACTCTAATCGTTGTAGATAACCTTATGGATATCTCTAACGATGGGGGAGAAGAGTTCGCGGGTATGCGCTCTACAATCAAGGAGTTGAAATATCTCGCAAGAGATACCAATTCCGCAATTATCGTACTGCATCATACCAAAGAGTCGTATGTAGGTAATCCGTGTCAACCACGTTCTTCTTTGCAAGGCATGGTTGCTCAGTTACCTGCTCTGATTTGCACGGTAGGTTCCGACGCGCCAGGATATATAGCCGTCGCGCCCGTAAAGAACCGATATGGCAAAGCAGACCCTTCAGGGGGTACGGCTCACTGGTTACAGTTTAACCCTGAAATCATGGACGTATCAGATATCCCAGATAGGTCCTAATGTCCAGACCAATTTCAGAACTCAGACCAAGTTATGACAAGGCGATGGATATCCGTGGTAATCCAACCACGGTGTGCATCTGTGGGAGTTTCGTATGGAATCTCAAGGTAGTCTTCGCAGAAGACAACACCATTGGGATGTATTTTCTAGATATGGAGTGTGCTGACTGTGGAACACAGGCAACCGCGCCCATTGAGGAGTAAAGATGAAACTATCAACAGTATCAACAATATCCGCGATTGCAATCTTTGTGGCAACCTTGCCCCACGGTGTGGGTGCGTGGCTCGTGAAGACTACGAATCCGATAGTGGTAAAACTATCAGGAGAATCAGTCGTGCTCGCAAGCCCTAAGTTGTATGCAAAGTCATACGCGAAATCAAAAGTGAATAAAATGTTTAGCAAGCCTAACCGTGAATGGAAGGCACTTGCTAAGTTGTGGGGTAAGGAATCTGCTTGGAACTGGAAAGCCAAGAATCCTTACTCGAGTGCATATGGTATTGCTCAAGTATTGAGAACACCATTAGACTCAACAATTGAATACCAAGTGAATATGGGGATTAAGTACATAGTCCACCGATACGACACTCCCACGAATGCGTGGAAGTTTTGGCAAAGGAATGGCTGGTACTAAATGTCAAGTAAGTCCAAGATTAAAGGGTCACAAGCAGAACGAGATGTAGTTAAATATCTACAGGAGTGGTTCCCGTACGCTGAAAGAAGGCTCGCGGGAGCCACCTTAGATAAGGGTGACATCTCCGGTATCAATGGTGTCTGTATTGAGATTAAGAACCATGCGAAGATGGATTTGGCTGGATGGCTAGCAGAGTTAGAAGTTGAGACCAAGAACGCTAAGGCGTGGACTGGTGTAGTAATTCATAAACGTAAGGGCAAGGGAAACCCTGCTGATTGGTATGCTACAATGCCTGTATCAGTATGGATAGAACTCTTACGAAAGGCTATCAATGGAAAAGCCTGATATATCAGTGATTTTAGAGCATTACGGCGCCCGTGTCCCTACGAGACATGGGTGGTTCTCTATGAAGTGTCCCTTCCATGAAGACAGACATAACAGTGCTTCAGCGACAAGAGATGACAATGCATTCTGTTGTTTCGCTTGTCAGATAAAAGGTGATGGTTATGCTATAATTATGGCTAAAGAAGGGGTGGGATTCCGTGAAGCAATCGACATCGCAAAAAGAATCTTTAATGAGAGCGGCAAAGTATTACCACAGCGCTCTCGCAGAAGCGGAGGACTACCTCGTCGAACGGGGAATTACAATGGAGGCAGCGGAGAAGGCACGCTTGGGCGTCGTCTTAGACCCGCTAACGGGGCATGAACCATACGTCAATAGACTCTCAATACCGTATATCACGAAGTCGGGTGTTGTTGACCTTAGATTCAGAAGCCTCAGCCATGAAGAACCGAGATATATGGGTCTTGCTGGCGCTACGACACACTTGTACAACGTCGGAGCATTCTTCCGTGCATCTTCATACATATGCATTTGCGAAGGTGAAATCGACACGATTACACTTGATTACGTCGTTGGCATACCGGCTGTTGGTGTCCCTGGTGTTAACAACTGGAAGAAACATTACACTCGGCTCTTGGCTGACTTCGAGAAAGTGTTCCTCTTCGCAGATGGAGATAATGCAGGTTATGAGTTTTCTAAATCTCTTGCCCGAGAGTTGTCCAATCTTGTTGTCATCCAAGCACCGGAAGGCGAAGACGTCAACTCGGTCTACAGGTCGCAAGGCGCGGACTACTTCAAAGAAAAGATAGCAGGTGGTCAATAATGTTACTTCCTGATAGCGAAGGTATGTTTGTCTGCCAAAAGGACAACTTCAAGACAGATAATCTATTCGCATACCTAGACCATTTCGGTGTGGAGTATGACTGGATGATTCGCTTGAATCCTAGATTTAGTCTTAACTTCTTTGGCTTCCTATCTGAGATGGCTTACTTTATCAATGAACACCGCCTTGATGAGGCTTGGGAGCATATACAAAGTGTTACTTTGCTGATGATAAATGCTAGCGGTGAAGACTTTGATGAGTTTATTGAAGAGGCGCAAGTGATAGCAGGTAGCCAAGATATGTTCGACCAAATAGAAAGGTTTCTAGATGATGACGGAACCGACTGATTTTGAGTTATTCGTATGGGAAACCTACGATGAACTTGCTGAACTTATGTTAAAAAAGCATAAGGATTATGGACCAAAGAACATCTCAGAGAGTCCCGGTGGTCCACTCAATGGTTTACGAGTCAGGATGCACGACAAGTTGGCTCGTATCAACAACTTAATAGACAATAACAAACAACCTGAAAACGAATCCCTTGAGGATTCATTCAAAGACATGGCTAACTACGCAATTATCGGATTGCTAGTGCTGAGAGGAAAATGGGATAATGGCTAAGAAATATGGACCATACAAAGGTAGCAAGCAGAACGGTGGGAGACCAATCTACGTCTTCAAGAAAAAGAAGAACGGTAAGACTGTCACTACTTCTTCTAACAAAGCCCGTGTTGATTACGAAGAGTCTACTGGAAAAACTTTACCACGCAATAAGGAAGTAGACCACAAGAACAACAAAGGTCGTGCTGGTGATGACCGCAAGGTTAATCTTCGTGTAGTTTCTAAATCTAAGAACGTTGCTATGGAAAACAAGAGACGTGCCAAGAAGAAACCAACCAAACGAAAGAAGAAAAAGTGAGCAAGAAAAAGTCTAAAGTCAAAAGGGTAGTTGTACTTTCAGACATACAGGCTCCGAGCCATGATGCTAGAGCCATTACCGCACTTCAGGACTTCGTGTATGATTTCGAACCTGATGAGTTGTACTGCGTTGGTGACGAGGCTGATAGCCCGGAGCCATCTCGTTGGAACAAGGGTAGAGCAGGTGAGTACGCTAAGACTCTACAGTCAGGTTTAGACAAGACATCTGAGATTATGGAAGGGTTCAAAGATGTTCTTGGGGACAAGCCCTTCCACACCATGAGGAGTAACCATGGAGACAGAATTGACCACTACATCTCAAAGTACGCTCCAGCACTTGCAAGCCTCCGCGCTTTGGAATATGAGGAATTGCTCAGATACCGTGAACTCGATATTAAATATCACGATAAAATCTGGCAGTTTGCCCCAGGATGGGCTCTCGCTCATGGAGATGAAGGGTCTCTTATACAAACTTCGGGCGGAACTGCGCTTAACCTTGCGAGACGTATCGGACTTTCTGTCGTATGTGGACACACCCATCGTCAAGGCATCCAGCATTACCACGTTGGATACAATGGACGGATTAGTGCAAGACTCTTTGGAGTTGAAGTCGGACATCTGATGGATTTGAATAAGGCAGATTACTTGGCTACAGGTGCTGCTAATTGGCAACAGGGGTTTGCTATCTTGTACATACGCCGGACTAACGTTACTCCTGTAACTGTTCCTATCATTGGTCGTTCTTTTACGGTGGAGGGGAAGACTTACGCATGGTAACAGAACGTTACGAAGGACTTGTTGGCGCTATTGCCTATGAGTTCTCTCGTAGATACCACATAATAGAGTCAGCAGATATCCGTCAGGAACTCTGGCTTTGGTTTCTAACCCATCCTAACAAGGTCAAAATATGGGAGGAAATGGATGAGAAACAGTCAATTAAACTTATTGGCAGGTCTCTTAGGAATGCAGCAAAAGATTACTGCCAAAAAGAAAAGGCACGTATTGTTGGCTATCGCGTGGAGGATAATTATTATTATGACAAACAAGTACTTGAGATACTCATTCCTGCTGTTATGCGTGGGGATTCCACTGCTCCTTCTATGGTTGATTTAGGATTCACATCCACTAGGAAGGTAGCATCTGAGGGTGGCAACTGGTTTGCCATGATGAGTGACATAGATAAGGCTTTGAAAAAGTTACCTGATGAGCAGTTCAATATCTTGTATCTGCGATTCGGTGATGGTATGGATACTGGGACATTAGCCTCTGAACTGCAAATATCAGATGATGCTGCTAGAATGAGGGTGAACAGAGCAGTCAACAGCCTGCTTAATTTACTAGGCGGTTCAAGACCACGTAAGGAGCGGGATTACAAAGATGATGAAACCACCGATAACATCAGAGAAAGTATTGACAGCGTTGGAGAACCTTCAGAAGAAGGTGGACTCCAAGAGTTGGACTGAGGCTCCGCTTACCAAAGAAGACATTGAACTTCTTGAGGACGCTTTATATGGGGCTAGTGTTTTAGTGGCTCAGGTTCGTTCCTGGAATGATGTTCATCATCACGTGACTGATATTTTCAAACAGATAGTTGATATGTTCAATACTACGATAGTTTTCGGAGAGGAGCCGGGTGAAGGTGAGAGTAAGTAGAACGGCTATGTCTGTCGAGAAGTGCCCAACACAAACTTTTCCGCAGGTGCGGAAATGATTTGCTCGTCCTGCGCTTGGGCAGGATTCCGCAATCAAATTGGCGATACAAAGATGGCTCAGAATCTACATGATGAGTGTAAGGGATGTACCTGCCAGCATAAGATAGGCATTTGGTTGGATAAAGCGTTCGGAATCCGAACACTTCAAGGCATAAAAAAGCCCCTACTGCCGAAGCAGTAAGGGCTTAGTGTACGATTATCGTACAGTATTAGTTTGATGACTTGAACCAGTCACGACACGCCTGACACCATTTACTTTCAGGCGTACGCGGTGGTTCTTCGTCACAGATTTCGCAGCGTCTCACGACACCTCGAACTCTTCACAGATAGAGGCAACTGCGTCGTCTAACTGTTGGATTAGGTCTGATTTCTCACTCTCGGTAAGATGTTTAATCATGCCTCCAGTTAGTTTAGATTGCCACGCTATCATGATACATGTACCCATTTCATAGCGGTACGAAGCAAGTTATCGTAATCGCCGGACATGGATTCAGCAAGATAAGTTTCTATCTCATCTTGCGGAGCGCCCCCTTTCTCGAGGGCGCTCTTTACTGTTGCCATGACGGCAAACGCGTTGCCGTCTCTTCCTGTCAGTTGTACTGACACATTGTCATACTTCGGTTTAGCCATTGGTATTCTTTCTGTACGATTATCGTACACTAAAGGGCTATCGCCAGCACTATGCCAACGACAACTAGGGTTGATAGGGAAGTCCATAGGATAAGCGCCAACTGTTCACTTACAGACTCAATGAAATAGTTATCATCATTCTGCGTCAACTGGCTCTCCTCCCTTGTAGAAGCGAGAATCATAGGTATCTAGCATGAAGATAGGTGTGATTCCCAACTTGTTCTGTATGGTTCTACGCTCTTGATAGTCAAGACCACCCCAAATGCCAGCAAGACCGGAGTAGGCGAGAGCATAGTTTAGGCACTCCTGTTGAGCAGGGCAATCTTTACAGATTTTCCTAGCCTTCATAGCGTCAGGAGTGCGTGACCATTGTTTAGAAGTACCGGCGACCTCTTGCGGAAACCACCAGTCTGCTGGATAGTCTATACATGAACCTCGTTTCGAGAGTACGGGCATGTGGTTATCTATCATGTCCAACTCCTATCTTAGAAAAGGCACACGCTTGACAGTATGCGTAAGTGCTATCGTCATAGTCCGGCACTACTAATGCCACACCACACTTATAGCACTCTCGTTGCTTGTATGTCATTTTGTATCTCTTTCTCTAGCGGTAATTGTCCCGCTAGGGTTCGATACTCAGAGGCTCTGAGCATCAGGGCGTTGTACTTGGATACGTCGCCCTCCGCCAACGCCTTGTGAGCATTGGCGGAAAACAACTCGGCTCGCTTACTTAGGTAGTAAGGAGTCGGTGGTACCGGCTTCCATGGCTTCTTAGCCACGATTGAACACCGGAGTATAGACAGGTTCTACTACTGTCTCAAGTGTCATATTACTTGCCCAATCATGAGCAGATTCTCTGGATTGAAACAACCCATAGATAAGTGATTCCTGCTCATAGGGCAGTAGTGAGCGGACTATAAATCCGCTCACATACATACCTTCTATCATAGATACCAACCTCCGTTTCTGTAGAAACCACCTGTACGATAATCGTACGAATACGACTTGTCCGAACCTTGATAGCACATACAGTCACCTTTACGCATTTGGCAGAGATAACAACTACCACAGGTTAGACAGTATGAGTCGCCACCTTTCTTCAGGGCTTCCCAGTATTCGTGAACTGACTCGCACATCACGCACTCAAGCCAGTTGGATTCCTCCTCATCATCTATGGCGAAACTGTATGCGCCTTGAACAATGTCTTTTCCCTTGTTATACCAAGATGTGAGATAGCAAGTATTGTTAGACCACCACACGCCCGAAGGGTCAGATTGACCTTTCTCCTCGTGTAGCAGATAGAGTTGATGTTTGGCGTTAGGGTTTACAGTAAGTACCGCAACCTTAGAGCCAGTAGTGAAGTCCTCTAGCATGTTCCACACTTGATGATTATCAAGAGAGGTCACGCCACCCATAGAAGGTAGCAAGTCCTCGGCAAAGATACGAGAATCGCTTTTATCGTCTAAAGGGTTCTCGACAACAGAGATAATACCATTGTGAGCGAGATAAGTCTGCTCATCTTTGCCAACCCTGAAAGGGTGACAATTCTCCAGCGTGAGAGAGCCATGAGTTGCGAACCGAGCGTGCCAAATGGCGTAGCCTTCGTGATACATAGCGCGGTCTTGTAGGAACTTGTTGATACACTCATCAGGGTTCATACTCCTGAAAGTGTGGATTCGGTTTTCTTTGGGTATTGCTATCGCATAACCAAAGCCGTGTGGATTATTGAGTGCTGAGTTCTCCAACTTGTCACGCTCAGGCAAGACATTGGGAGGAACTACGCATAACATACACATTAGTTGTAATCACTTTCTGTACGATTATCGTACATCTCTGTGTCCTTGCCACCTAAGTTCATGTAAGCATGGAGGTTTGGATACTTCTCTAGGTTGGTGTGAACATAGCCAGCAAAGGCTAACCAAGATAATACTTTATTCTTGGCGTTCACTTTGAGGTCGCGTGTGTACTCCACTCCGGCGTGGACTAACTCCACAGCAGAGAGAACTCGCTCCGGTCTGAGCGAACCCTTGAAGATACGAACCTCCAGCGTACTGGTGTTGAAAGTATTGACAGCGGCATGTCTGCCACCTTCGGCTTCGTTCCACTTCACCTTGCTAACGAGTTTGCTCTTGTCCATGAAGTTGGCATACCCAGGACTACTGCGACCTGCTAGGCGAGTGACGTGCGACTCATTGTCGTAAATCAACTTGATGAATCGCAACTCATGAGCCTGTCGTTTAGTCAGGTGTGGTTGTGGTGTTCGCTCTGTACGATTATCGTACGGACCGAAGGCATTACGCGACACATGGACATGAAGACCACAGGTATTAGTATTCCAAGAGCGCAACGAAAGTTCGGTACGGAACTTCCTGAAGTGCCTCCACGGAAAGTGTTGTTGGAGTTCTTCAAGTGAGTGTGGGTGCGAAACTATCTCGAATCCACACTCCAGCGAGGAGTCAGACTTGATGTACACGCGGTCACCCAACAGAGATTGAACTTCACTAGCGGTATCGGTTGGGTTGTTCTCCATACACTCAACCTCTAACTCAAAGCCAAAATAGAGTCGTTGGTCGCTCCTCTTGCCAAAGAAGTAGGGTCTAGGCTTGTACCCGTAATCATGGATAACGCCGTCGTAATCGTCGTCATCTTCGTTGTAGCAGTTGTGGTCGTCGTCTCGCCAGTATTCGTCTCCACAGTCGTCACATGAGAACACATTTTCGTGGATACAAGTATCACAGTACCAAGTTCCGTTCCAGCGTCCACGCTCTGAGTTAGGCATGTGCGACTCACACGAACGACAGTAGAAGTAATCATTTTCTAAGGTAGTTCCTTCCTGAGTTAGGTATTCGTTTAGACATTGTTCACACTTTGATGTGTTCATTATTGAAGTTATGTAAGCGAATTGGTGCTCTCGCACTATCGAGGTGATGTGACGAAACATACCCAGAGGTAGAACTGTATTACAGCACTCGGTATTTATCGAACAAGTCTCGTGAACCTGTACGATTATCGTACGCTCATCAGCGGTACGAGCCTCGACAACATCTTCCTCTCCCATTGGGTCTTCGCATACGAAGCACTTGGGGCAGTCCTTGAGAAAAGGATAAACCTCGTGGTCGTCCTCTTCGATAGGTATTTCAATGTAAAGTGTTCCGAAATCAGTAATAGGATAGTTCTCTTCATTATAGCGAATTATCCTTTCTATGGTGTGTCTGTGACATCTCAGGCAAGATACCTGTGGCTTGTAGATACCCCATGCGTCACCACCAACTTCAGAGTATCCGTATGCCGGAACGGCGAGGCTGTGAGTCCATTGAAATCTACTCTTCCCACAACCTCTACATCTTCCAGCACCTACCAAGCCCCATGAAGGAGCGTTATCCATTATTGCCACCTGTACGATTATCGTACATCATGTCGTCTAAAGGAAATTCTCGCTCATAGGAGATAGCGAGTTGTCGCCACTCGTTGCGTTCACGAGTGAGGCGAGCGTTTGCTACCGCGCTAGTTATCACGAGAGCCATCAGCAAAACAAGTGCTAATGAAATAGCGACTATGTCTAAGTCAGATAGATACATGTTAGCCTTTCTTACTAGGGTCACCCTGTACGATTATCGTACGGGGGCGGAGGTGCTGGAACAAAGGATTAAACCAGCACCCCCTACGCAGGGTCAGACCTGCGGTAGCACTATTATCCCATAGTACAGCGTGAGAGTCAAACGGCTAAGGGTAGCGTACCAGACCAACACAAACGGCTAGGGGGTAGCGATAGGCGAAACGGAACGGCTAGGGGTGGCGAACCGAACCCAACACAAACTCACGGGTTGCTTTCAACACAAACCTTTCCAACACAAACCAAAGGAGTCTTCGACACAAACTTTTCCGACACAAATTTTCGGCGCGTACGAAAATCGTACACGCGCTCCGGACATGGCGAAGCGCCCCACCCCCGAAAGGGTAGGGCGCTCGGCGCTGAGAGTCTAGGCGCTCTTCTTGCTGATTACCGCCGGATGATTAGCGCGTGCTGCCTTGTTCACTCCGTCAATGAATCGGGTAAAGCGTTCCCACTCCTCGACATTATCCACTTTTACAGTTTCCAATTTATCGAGCGAAGAGAGGAATTTTGAGACTAGACCGGAAAGCGTTGTTTCCGTGTCTCCGTTGGTCTTCTTGGGGAGTTTATCAACTTTCTTGGCAAGTTCGGCGAAAGTCTTTGAGCCCTTTGCCAATTCCTCGAAAGCAGACTTTCCGCCAAGTCTCCGGCAACCCTGAATCGTCACCGCGAAAATCTCCTTCAGCGTTTCCTCTTTGCCACCTGCCAAGTCCTCGACCATGAAAGCCGAGTCGAAGTACTGAGCCCAAGTCGAGCGAATCGTTGGTGCTTGACCGGTTTCCTCGACCAACTGAATTGTTGCCTTGAGACCACGGACGGAGAGTTTCCCGTTCTCGACTTTAGCGCGAGCCTTTACCCAGAAGCCACGCTCAGCAACCATATCGAGCGAGCCCTTCAATTCGGAAGCAAGAGCCACATCTGCCATATCTTCAAACTTTGTTTCTTTGTTCTTTGTCATTTTTTTTTCCTTTGTTTCTTTGAGTTGAGAGCCTTTCTCAACCACGGAAAAATTTTACCATAACCCGCCCCGAGGAGCAAATCACCGCGCCCCGTACGATAATCGTACGCTCAGGCTCAGGCTCAAAGACCCCCCGGGCAGACAGCCCCCCAACACAAACGCCCGCCCTATTTAATGCCCGACACAAAAAAAATCGCGCTCGGCGCAAGCGCCTCGCCAAAAGACAAAAAGGTGCTCCCTGCGGTCGCACTCGTCAACTGCGAGTCGCCCTGCGACCCCAGTTTTTATAGCGCCGGGGGCGCTAGATACACACTCTCCGCAAATAATATTTTTCCAGTATTTGCTCCGAGTGTGCCCACTATGTCCTATTTTAGGTATATATTTTATAACATTTTGATAACAAAGCGTTCGTTTTAGGTATTTGAACGGGTTAGTATATATGTAAGGATATGAGCGGTACACGGAAGCGAATATCCTTCCCGCTCGGCAGCCTATGGGGCTGCCTCGCTTTATCTAGGGGGTAGCGAAGCGCCCTTTGGGGGCGCTGAGCGAAGGGGGATTTATTATGGAGGATTTATATGGCTGCCAAATCAGGTTCTGAGCATCACAATGTTGCCAGACTTAAGGAGGCAAAAGCCAAAGTACTGGATTTTATCCGTCAAGGGTTAGACCTGCAAGACGCCCTTGCTAGGGCTGGTAGGAAACCTGACGTGATGAAGGACTGGCGAAAAGACCCTAAGTTTGTCAAAGAACTTGAAAGCGCCAGGGAAGAAGGCGAGCGTGCCCTCAGCATCGTCACAGGTGACGCTAAGTACAAGATTGGGTTTGAGGAGTTCTCAGCAGAGTTCTTAGACTCCCCCATCTTTCCTCACCATAGGTCCTGGATTGATGTACTTGAGGGGCGCGAGCCTTCCTGGCTCCACCCGGCTATGACCTATGAGCCCTCCAGTGCTAAACGGCTCCTGATTAACGTGCCACCTGAGCACGCTAAGAGTACGGTCATCACAGTCAACTACTGTGTCTACCGGATAGCCATGGACCCCAACATTAAGATTACGATTGTCTCAAAGACTCAGGAACGCGCTAAAGAGTATCTCTACTCCATCAAACAGCGGCTGAGTCATGAGCGGTGGAGTAAACTCCAAGCCGTCTACGGCAGTGCCGGAGGATGGAAGGAAGACGCCGATACCTGGAAGGCTGATAGAATCTATCTAAGCCGTGACTCCACTGAAAAGGACCCTACGGTCCAAGCGTTGGGTATCGGCGGTCAAATTACTGGTGCCCGTTCCAACCTCATCATCCTAGATGACGTAGTGACCACCTCCAATGCCCATGAGTGGGAAAAGCAACTCTTGTGGCTACAGCGAGATGTTGTTACCCGTCTTGGCGATAACGGTAAACTTCTGATAGTTGGAACCCGAATTGCCTCCAATGACCTATACCGAGAGATTCGCAAGGGTGACCATTGGACAAACGGCAAGACTCCCTTCACCTATTTTGCTATGCCAGCAGTATTGGAGTTTGATGATAAACCGGAAAAGTGGAAAACTCTCTGGGCTAAGTCGCATATTCCGTGGGAGGGGTCAGATGAGAATTTACTTCCAGATGCAGACGGGCTATATCCTAAATGGGACGGCCCGGCACTCTTTCGAAGAAGGAGTGAAGTTTCTCCGTCAGCCTGGGCATTGGTCTACCAACAGCAAGATGTACAAGAAGACTCTATCTTTGCCCCTGCGTGTGTCCAAGGTTCAATCAACCGGATGCGAAAGCGGGGACTTCTAAAGCCTGGAGTACCAGGACATCCTAAAGAGCGTGGTCCTTGGTATACCATCATGGGCCTAGACCCTGCTATGACTGGTAATACGGCAGCAGTTATCGTAACTGTAGACCGTAATACTCGCAGGAGATACGTTCTGGATGTTGTAAATATGGTTGAACCAACCCCACAAAAGATTCGGGAATTGATTGAGGACTGGGTGAACAAGTACCAGCCCCAAGAACTACGTATTGAGATTAACGCTCATCAGAAAGCATACGCTTTAGATGATGACTTGCGTTCATATCTTGCCAGCGTTGGCGTGAGATTCTCTAGCCAGTTCACAGGCAAGAACAAGTGGGACACATCCTTTGGTGTTGCTGCTATGTCTGGTCTCTTTGGGACTATGCGTAACGGAGTACATCAGGGCGATAACCTTCTAGAACTACCTTCACAGGATACTTCAGAAGGGGTTAAGGCTCTAATCCAGCAGTTGATAACCTGGAAGCCTGAAACTAAAGGTAAGACAGACTGCGTGATGGCTCTCTGGTTCTGCGAACTACGCGCCAAAGAGATTATCGGAAACGTAAATATAAACCAAAGTCATGTTACAAACAGATGGGCTACCAGAAGACAACTTGACCAGCGTTACGTGATGAACGTAAACGACTACGAGATGTCAATTTATGAATAGGACTATGATGGAATTAGATATCCAGACGATTGCAAGGCGGGTTGAGAACCTTAAAATTCGCAACGGCGCCCGCGATGCCCGTATGCAGGATATCCTTAGCGTACGTAAGGGTGAACTGGGTATGATTTACCCTGACTTGTTCCCTGAAGGCATGGATAAGTCAATGGTTGCTAACTTTGTCGATGTTGCAGCACGCGACTTGGCTGAAGTACTAGCGCCACTTCCATCGTTTAACTGCTCTACTAGCAACGTCAATAACGATAAGGCACGTGCTTTTGCTGACAAGCGCAGCATGATTGCTAACAACTATATCTACAATTCACGCCTACAGTCACAGATGTACTGGGGTGCTGACTGGTATTTCTCATACGGCTTTCTACCGATACATGTAGAAGCAGACTTTGATGATGACCTACCTCGCATCCGTGTAGAAGACCCAATTGGTGCCTATCCAGAATTTGATAGATTCGGTAGATGTACAGCCTATGCTAAACGTTACTTCAAGACTATTGGCGAACTAGCAGTAGACTATCCAGAGTTTGCTTTTGCAATCTTAGGTCGTGACGGATTCAATCAAGATACCAGCACTATGGTTGAGATGGTTCGCTATACTGACAAAGACGTAACCGTATTGTTCTTGCCTACACGCAATAATTTAATTTTGAATGCTGCTCCGAATCCTCTCAACAAGATGACGGTATTCGTAGCAAGACGTCCTGCTCTTGATAATGAGATGCGTGGACAGTTTGATGATGTACTATACGTACAACTAGCACGTGCTCGCTTTGCTAACCTAGCGATGGAAGCGGCTGAGAAGTCAATCCAAGCACCACTTGTTGTACCTTCAGATGTTGTAGATATGCCAATGGGACCTGATGCGATTATTCGCACAGCATCGCCAGCAGGCGTAGGTCGTGTCAGACTAGATGTACCAGCAGCAGCCTTTCAGGAACAAGCAGCACTACAAGCAGAACTTCGCTTGGGTGCACGTTATCCTGAAGGTCGCACCGGAAACATTGATGCTTCAATCATCACTGGTCAAGGTGTACAAGCGTTGCTTGGTGCATTTGATTCTCAAATCAAGGCTGGACAGACAATCCTGACCGAAGTATTTGAAGATGTCATCAGGACATGTTTCGAAATGGATGAAATCCTTTTCGATAAAGAAAAGAGTGTCAAGGGTGTCGCACAGGGTACGCCGTACGAGTTAAAGTACAAACCTTCTAAAGACATCAAGAGTGACACCTCAATAGAGGTGCGTTACGGCTTGATGGCAGGACTAGACCCTTCGCGTGCCTTGATTTTCTCTTTGCAAGCACTTGGAGCCGATTTGGTTTCTAAGGATTTTATTCGTCGTGAACTTCCATGGAGCGTTAACGTATCGCTTGAAGAACAACGAATTGAAATCGAAAAGATGCGTAACAACTTGTCTGCTGCGGTAACTGCCACAGCGCAGGCTATTCCTGCCATGGCTGCACAGGGACAAGACCCGTCTACGCTAATTCAAAAGATTGCTGACGTCATTGAGCGTCGCCGCAATGGGGATAGTATAGAGGCTGCTGCGCTTGCCGTGTTCGCACCTGAACAACCAGCGCAGGCAGAGATGACCCCGCCAGGCACACAAGGACCAGTTGAGGCTACCCCGTCCCCGGTCGCTCCTGGGCAACCTTCTGGTGGGGTCCCACAACAAGCACCAGACTTAGCAACTATCTTAGCAGGGCTAGGGAGATAACATGGCTACTCGTAAGAAGCCAGTTAAGAAAACCGTCAAGAAAATGACGCGTAGACCTAGAACTATAAAAGAACCAGTATTAACTAAATTAGATTTTTGGGCTATCGCAACCAAAGAAGTTTATGATGCGTTGCGTAAAGCCGGTATGGACGAAGGAACCGCTTTAGCATTTGCTATGGATAGGGCGAGTTATCCTGATTGGATAGTAGACCCAGCAGACCCAATTAAGAATCCACTAGACGATTTCGACGAAGATGAGGACTAAATATGTCAATGCAGGATGTACCTGGTGGTCCAGGACGGTTTGCTCGTAGAGATGACCTCGGAAACGTAAAGAAGATTCAACGCGAAGGAAAAGATATTTCTCAAGCAGGTGGTGGTCCTTACAGAGAACGTAAGGAACTAACTGAACTTTCTCAAGGCGCACCTACAGATTCTCCAGAAACGACTGCTGTTGGAGGAAATCCTTTTGTTGGTGCTATGCCAACTACTGATGCGTTTCTTCCTGGAAACGAAAGAAGCATTGCTGATGGTGCTCAAGGTGGTCCTGACCGTGGACCAGAGGCTTTACAAACTCCAGTTGACGCAATTGACCAGACAGCAGTTCTTGCTAGGGCTATGCTAATGGCAAATCCTGATTCTGTTATCCTTGCCAATATAGTGAATGCGTTCAACGAAGAGAATCGTTAATGGCAGATTTACAAAAAGCAAGTCTTTCACCTGCTATGCAGGCTTTGTATGCTAATGAAGGAGAGGCACGTAACCGTGCTATTCAAATTCAGATGGCTTCACTTACGCCTGATATGTATAGAAACTTCTATGACATAACTTCTAGATATCCTGGAATGAGCAAAGACCTCATTATGGGTATGGTGAAGCAGGGATTAACAGCAGATACACCAGGAATCAACAAACTTGTTTCCCTTGATGGTATCGCTCAGTTAAAAAAAGACCAGTTTAACGTAGATAAAATCAAAAGAGATGTCAAAAATGACAAAGGAATCGTTGGTTCTATCTATGATGCTACTCTTGGTAACGTATATGACGTGTTTAAGGGTGCAACTCGTGTAGGTTTTGCAGCATTACGTGCACCTTACGACCTTGCAACTACTTTAACTCGTGATTTAGCGCAAGAAAAAGACGCAGGTTTGTTCATAAAGGACCTTGCTACCCTTGGTGGTAAGAATACACTGTTTGGTTCTCTTGTTGCAGACGTCTTTGGTGGTAAACCAGGCGTAAAAACCGGGGCGGGATTCTTTGTAGACCCACAAAGCAGAGTAGGTAAAGACCAAGCCAAGGCTATGAGTGCCTATGGCAAAGTAAATGGCGAATCATTTACCATTGGACGCTTTGTTGCCAAGTCAATTGAATCAAATCCAGACAAGACCGGCTATAAAGTTCTATCTGGAATTATAGATGCTACCCTAAACCTAGCCCTAGACCCATCTATGTGGGTAGGAGCAGGTTCTGCTAGAGCAATTATCAAGGGTGGTAAAGAAGCCGCTGCATTCAAAGAGAGCGTAAAAGAATTTAGCCCTGCTGCACAGATAGAAGAACTCAGTAAAGAGATTGCTGCTGCTGCCAAAGAGAGCGAAGAGTTAATCGGTAAGTACGTCAAGCGTAATTCTAAAGGTTGGATGAAAAGAACTAGAGAATTACAAAGACTAGAGAAGGAAAGATTTGAAACTCTAGCACCAACAGTAACTAAACTGTTAAATGCTCAAGAAGATTCCCTAAAGGCTTTCTCTCAAGATGCCCTAGCACAAGATGTGCTTAGTGGTGAGAATATTGTTAGAGAGATTATCTCCAATAAGAACACCTACGATGGTGAACTTGTTCGTGGTATAGATAAACTTTCTACTGAAAGCAAGAACACCGCAGGATTCACTGATGGTTACATTGTACTTGGAGATACACCAAAGAAGGGCGTAATCTCTTTTGGTGCTCACCAAAGCGATGAGTACTTAGTTACCCTTGCTGGCGATGAACCTCTTAAGGCTTTTGATTTAGCCCAAGATGTTAACACTCTTTCGGGTAGGGCTAGACAGTCTGAAGATAATCTACGTATTCAGTTTGAAGAGTGGCTAGAGGCAGGCAAGGTAGACCCGAACCTGGCTCCAGAAGTACGCGCTACGCTACAAGAAGTTTCCGCAAAGACCCAAGCAGATGCTATGACCTTGAATGGTTATGGTTGGGCTGTTGGTGGTGCCGAGAAGGCAGTAACTACCGGAGACATACTTAAAGTAATTGCTGCTAGCCAAAGCGGTGGTTCTGCTCGTGCTATGCAGTATGCTCTTGAAGGCATAATTAAGATTTGGAACCCTGACGTAATTACTAACTTCCGTTCTATCTACGGTGAAGTTGGTGGCGCTATGGTTGTTAACTCAAAGCGTATCGCTGCTAAGAATGCAGAGGTTGGAAATGCGATTGCGGAAATTGCTGACCCTACTAATCTTGGTCCCAACATGGCTAGGTTACTGGCTTCTGTCAAAACGCTTGATGCGTCTATCGAGAAAACTCGTACGGAACTTGACTCTATAACCAAGAACAAAGATGCAGCAGAAGCAAGAATAAAAGAACTTGACATATTCCGTAACGTAGTAGACCAAGATGTAAATCTACGTAGGGCTATAGTAAATGACCCAGAGTACAAGGGTCTTCGTAAGATTATTGACCTAGAAGCAGGTACTGCTGAAAAGCGTATTCTTCGTGAGTGGTATCAGAATAATATTGGCTTAACTAAAGGATACAAGGGAGACCTTGCTACAGACTTTAGTGGAGCATTCAAGTTCATGCTTGGAAGACGCTTTGCCCAGATTGCTGAAGTAGTTGCTAAGCAGACTGACCCTCTAGTAATACATAGATTCTTTGGTAAGAAGATAGACACTGATATGTCTAAGCAACTTGCTGAGGCTACCACTACAGATGATGTCTATCGTATCTTCTTGGCTTATCTAGGTAATCCTACTACTGACCCTAAGATATTCCGTTCAACCACACTTCGTAAAGAAGTAGCAGCGCTAACTGCTAACCCAGTTGCTCGCTTGGTTAACCCAATTAACTTGATATCTTTCCGTAGAGCAGAAAAACTAGACCGTGTTTTCAGCCGGTACTTTGTACGCTCTATAGCAGTAAACCTAGGTGACTTAAACCAGACTATCAATAGCCTTGAAGACTGGATGAGTTCTGCTCAGATTAAGAGCGTGCTAGGTAAAGGTGCTCAAGAGAAGTATATCGATGATGTTTCTCGTAAACTCTTTGCTAGCACTAGCGAACAAGAACGAGCCAAGATTATTCAAAACGCTATGGACAACATCATTGAAGATGTGTCTAAGCGTTTCGGTACTGATGAGTCTATCATAAGTGACTTAAAAGATGTTATCAAACTAAATGCTGTACAGAAGAACGCAGATACTACTTACACAGTAGGAAATCTATCGGCTAACAGCGAAGTCTTAATCTACAATGTCGGTGATACACCTATCAAGATTGATGGTGGTATTGCCTTCTATCAGTTAGCCCAAGGGACTATGTTCCTACCTGATAGCAAGGAAGTCTTAAAGACTTTCAATAAGTATCAGGCTAACTCTTTGGTAAGCAAGGCTAAGGCAGGAAGAATCCTTGTAGAAGAGATGGGTGACGTTTGGCGTACTGCTCAGTTGGTATTTCGAGCCTCCTACATCATTCGTAACATCGCAGAAATGCAGATGCGTCAGATGTTCTCTGGTCACGCCAACATTATTACCCACCCAATGCAGTTCATCTCTATGATGATTGCTAACTCGGGTAAGGGTGGTGCGTTAGTAAATCGCGTAGCCAAGTATCAATATGACCTTGGTGGTAACGCATTTAAGAACGTAGAGGCTGAAGGAGAGTTCCTAGAGGCTGTACGTGGTTATCAGATGTGGGCTTTCCGCCGTGCTTCGGTATCTGACTATCGTAGCAATAAAGGTTCTGAGATATTCAAGGTTTACAAGGTAATCGGTCCTGGCGATAGTAACTTCTTTGAAGGTTTAGCGCATACCCTAAATCGTTGGGGTAGCGATGCCTTCAATCCTAAGATTGCTAAGTTAATGCTTAATGGTGATGAGGCTGCTAAGCGTAAATTCGTAGATGACGTAATTGAAGACTTTGATAGTCCCAATAGTGACATCCGAAACTACGTATTAGGTATCTATGACCGCAATCCTGGTCTGAAAAACGTATTTTTACGTGATTCAGGAGTAGATATAGACAATATCACTAAGGCAGACCTATCCCCTGAAAAGATATTTACGTTCTTCTTTGATGACGCACAAGAGCATACTCTTGCTGGTCAGATGCGTGCTATTGCGGGTAACGGTCCTAAATCACACGTGATTATGGATTTACTTGCTGATGGCAAGGTAACTTTTGCTAATTCCAAGGGTAGAAACGTAACAATCGGTATTCCTTGGTTTGATGGACCGTTGAATTCTACCCAGTTATCTGCTTTAGAGAGTGCATTCCGCAAGTCCTTGGCAGACAATTTTGACCCTAATGACCTATCTGGTTCACGAGTTTTATTCCAGAAAGAGAGCCTTGTAGGGGCTCCTGGTAAGAAGGAAATCAACAATATGGTTGATATCTTCTTCAACTTGGCTTCACGTCTTGAAAGTAAATTTAACTTTGGTCCTGAATACCAGATGGCTTACTGGGACTTTGTTGCTCGCTACGCAGATATGCTTAGCGTTGATGAACTTAAGTATGTTAGAAACCAAGCGCTAAAAAGCCTTAACCCAATCAATATGCGTGTAGGTAACAAAGTTAAAGTATTAGGTCGTAAGCATCCAGTACTTCGTGTTATTGAAAGCCGATTGAAGAAGGTTGATGCTGGTAAGGTAAAAGCGGGAACCGCTAACTGGCAACAAGTACACCAGATGGCTGCTAAAGAAGCATCTACCTACGTTAAAGAGTTATTCTATGATGCTAGCCGTCAAAAGCAGTGGGCTCAAGCATATCGCTTGATATTCCCGTTCGCTCAGGCTCACACTAACACCATGTACAAGTGGGGTCAGTTGGCTGGTAAGAATCCAATTCCTTTGTATCGTTTTGCTAAAGCGTATGATGCCGCTACCAAAGAAGGCGCTAACGTTATTTACGATATCTCAGGTATGGCATATGATGATGACCAAGGGTTTATCTATCGTGAGCCAGGCAGAAATGAACCTATGTTTAAGATTCCACTTGCTGGAAACGTACTAGGTGCTCTTGCTGGCAGAAACCTAGATATGAGCAGCGCTTTACAAGTAACATCTCCTGTACAGTCACTTAACCTTGCTTTTGGTGCAGTTAATCCTTTAGTTCCAGGTCTTGGACCTGTTGCTCAGATTGCTTTCACCTCAAGCGGTAAAGTTGATGAGTTTGGTCCTGCATGGGACATTATGCGTGATATTGTAACACCGTTTGGTCCACCAGATAGTGTTGAAGATATCGTATTCCCTGCTTGGATGCGTAAAACTGTTTTGTATGCGTTTGGTAACGATGAAGCAGTACGTCGTGGTGTTAAGGATTGGGCTGCTTATCTAGCCTCTAGTGGCGAATACGGCGAGAATCCTTTGGCTAATGACCAAACTCGTAACAGATTATTCAGAGATGCTGAAACCCTATCACAGCGTGTTGGTTGGATGACTGCTCTATTCCAGAGCATATCACCTGCTACGCCTATAAATGAGGTTCTAGCAAAGATTAAAGACCCAGATAACAAGTACAAGTTCATGACAATGACTGTCTTGTACGAACATTGGGATAGAATCTCTAAAGAGAATCCTGGCGATTACGGTTCAGCCGTACGTCAGTTTGCTGAGACTTACGGTAAGAACAATATCTTGATTGCTCTTGGAAGCACAACATCGGCTGTGCGTGGTACAGAAGATGCCTGGAGTTGGTTAAATAGCAACCCAGATGCTGCTGAAAAGTACGGTACTTCTCCTGGAGATATCGTTCCTTACTTCTTCCCAGGTGGAGAAGCCTCTGTCAAGTACTATAACTGGCAGAAGCGTTCCGGTGCTCGTCGTAATCTATCTACTACTGAGTTGGCTAATGAGGCTGAAGGTCTCATCTACACCATGATTAAGGGTCAGATAGCAGAAGAACAGATTGCTAATCGCTACCCAGACTTCTGGTATCGCCAGAAGATTGCTGAACTTGATAAAGAGTTCGGTGGTAGCCCACCTCCTGATACCGTTGTAACTCAGACTGCTAACGAGAAGATTGCTCGTATTGGTTTGGCTCTTCAAGACCCAGCCTTCAAGCAGTCTCCTATATACGAAGAGGTAGCGGCGTTCTATCCACAGTATATGGAGTTCCAGAACCTGCTTAATAAACTAAACGGTGCTAACTATGCTCAAATCAAAGGCAAGAGTGGCATCGCTCCTATGCTCAGAGATAAACTCGTATCTCTTGCTGAAAACTTAATGACTGATAACCCAGCATTCTCCCGTATGTACTACGGGGTATTCGCTGGACAATTGGAAGGTTAATCTAACGTGGCAGATAAGAAGTTTGCATCCTCACCTGGAGTGACTGAACTTAGAAGTTCTGGATTCCAAAGTGGAAATACCACAGCCTTTCAAAGTATGTCTGAGGGTATCCTAGGTGGAAGCATTGGACTTAACAGGTACACAGACCAGAATAACCCATATGTCCAGTTCTTGTATGCAGCAGACTCTACTGCCAAAGATGCGGCTTTCCAGGATATCTTCCGTGGTCTTGTAGACCAAGTTGCCCCTAGCGGTAGCGGATACCGCAATATGTGGGAGTATGTCCAAGGTATGATGCGGAAGATAGGGATATCCTCTGCTAAGACCACCCCAGGAATACCCACAGCACAGGATATGACGGGCTTAGAGAACGTTATCCGTGGTGCCATAGGTAGTAACGCCACAGACCCTATTGCGTGGCTCACAGCGGCTGCTGCGGGCTATGCAGGGGGAGATGCTGTCAAGAAGTTTGATACTACCCCTAGTTTTAACCGGCAAGTCCAAAAGGCTCTCCAACTCAAGAGTTGGGATGACTCCAAGGAAGCCCTGTATGACCTTTACTACACCACTTGGGGTATGCCACCTACAGATGACCTAGTTGGTAAGTTCCAAGGCGAATGGAATGCTGAGAACAAGAAACAAACTATTCCAGCAGTAACTGAGGGTAAGACTTCCTACGAGCAGGTCTATACCAAGACGCCTATCCTTGATAAGACCAAGCCTATCCTTGGCAAAAAGGGTAAGCCGAAAAAGGACAAAAACGGCAACATTATGTACGAACAGAAGTTGGATAAAGACGGAAATCCAATGTTCAAGCCTAAACTTAATCAGTCAGGTCAACCAGTATATAAAACTGTTTACAAATCCACAACCGTAAGTGAGGCTGAAGGCTTTACTGAGGGCGAACAAGAGCAGTTCTTGGCCGACTTCCTAGCATCTAATTATCCAGGTGCTACTTTCAATGCTGAAGAAATTGGTGGCGCTGCTAAGTCTATCTTTGATGAATTAGTGAATGCTCACAAGAATAACTATAACGCAGTTCCTGGATTTGATAAAATTAGCGGAACCCTACTGAGTATGATATCTAGTGCTGACCCTAACGTGGCAGGAGAGATTCTTCGTAAGTATAAGGACGATATCCGCAAAGAGGCTAGCAGAAAGTATATGAGCCTTGCTGAAGAACTTGCTGCTGGTAAAGATGCTAAGCCAATTGTTCAGGGTTTACTTACTGGTGTAGGTAATCTTCTAGAAACAACTATCTATGAAGATGACCCTTTGATGAAAACTATCTTGAATTACAAAGACGAAAAAGGTGTCTTTCGCTTGCCTAACGAACTTGAGTTATCTGAGTTAGTAGACAATGACCCACGTACCGCGTATACCTCTAGAAAAAAGAATGAGGCTGTCGATATGTTCCAAACACTAAGAAATAGGTTACAGCGATAATGGCAGAATTATTCTTGGATGAAGTAGAACGTCGTATCATAAGGAACATGACAGCGCTTATTAGTGCTGCTCAGAATGTACCTGCTGTAAAAACTCAAGCAAGTCCTGCTTCTTTCCGTGCTAAAGAGGAAGCCGATAAGGCAATACCTGTATCGGCTCCTGTGACACCTAAAGAGGCTAGCCCTGCTTCCGTTCGCGCTAAAGAAGAAGCAGATAAAGCAGCAGTAGTTGCTGCTCAGCCAAAGGGAGAAGCGCTAGAGTCACCTACGCTTTCCGTGACTAAGCCTTTGACTACTGAAGAAAAGATAGCCCTAAAGAAGTATACACGTGAATCTGATTACTTTACAAAACAGTCTTTACTAAAAGGTGAAAAGCCTACCCCTCCACCCGCAGATGATGACTACACTTACGATTACACCTGGCATGTATTTGCCGGTGGTGGTGGAGAGTGGCGTCTAATCAGATTTCCTAAGTTTAAGGGAGCCGGTGGCGGCGGTGGCGCCGGTGGCGGCGGTGGCGCCGGTGGCGGTGGTGGTGGCGGCGGAAACGGCTCTGGTAGCGGTTCTAATGACGGCACTGGCGATGGTTCCGGTACTGGTAAAACCACCAACATGGATATCCTCAAGTCCCTTCTTCGTGGTCTAGGTTATAGCGCTAGCCTTATCGACTCATCAGCGGACTTCCTCAACAGACTTCTAAAAGATGGGCTAGACTATGACAATGCTATTTCTATATTCTTGGATTCTAAAGAGTACACCTTCAAGAACGGGCAAAAGGTCATTTCTCCGTTTTATACTGCCTACGGATATCTTAATGAGGGACTTACAACACCTAAGACAGCCTCAGAGTTATTCAACGCAGTCGAAGGATTCAAAGGCGTTGTAGCCAAGTACAGTCTTAGTGATAAGTACCTTAGTTCTGATTCTTTGAAGAAATATGTCAAGAATAACGTATCAGTAACCGAACTAGATGAAAGAGCAAACGCTGCTCGCCTTAAGGCTATCAATGCTGACAAATCTTACACCGATGCCCTTCAGATGCTTGGCTATATCAAGTCACCAACTGACCTAACAGATTTCTTCCTTAACCCAGATATTGGCAAAGAGAAACTTGAGCAGAATCGCTCTACCGCAGCCTTCTCGGCTGAGGCCGTTCGCCGTGCTCAGCAAGGTATTAAGTTTGATGCTACTCGATTTGGAGAGATTACTGCCGGGCTTATGGGTAGAGGATTATCCGAAGAAAAGATAGGCGTAACTGCTGCTGAGGGCTTTGAGAATATTGGAGAGCAACTAGCACCTACTACCAAGTTGGCTCAAATCTACGAGAGAATGCCAGCAACTGAGGCAATAGATATCCAGAAAGAACTAGAAGCAGAACAGTTCTTGGGTACAGCATCACAACGCCGTAAGAGAGTTAAAGAACTAGAAGAGAGTGCGTTCCGACGTGCTCCCGGTACAACTACTTCTTCTCTAAGAACCTCACGAGCAGGAATCATATAAGAATCCCGATACGGACCTACCAGCCCCGTACGGTGTAAAAGACTGGCAGTACGAGCCAATATGGACTCCCCAATCCATACTGAGGCGTGCGACAACTACTAATGATGGGAGAGGTTGCTATGAGCAACAACCGCGATAACTACTGGGACGACGACGAAGAAGACGACGATGTACAAGTCGACTTCAGCGGAGCCGATACTGACCTCGTTAAGAAACTGCGTAAAGCCCTAAAGGCAGAGCAGAAGCGAGCAAAGGAACTTGAATCAACTCTAGGTGAGTTGAGCAAAACCCAAAGAGAACGCGTACTAAAGGATGTACTAACATCCCGTGGTGTCAACATGAAGGTAGCAAAATTCATACCGACAGACTTGGATGCTTCTGAAGAAGCAATTGGGTCGTGGCTTGAGCAAAATGGTGATGTGTTCGGATTCACTCCTGAACCAAAGCAACCAGTTGCTGACTACGACAAGGCAAGTCTAAGACAGATGGATGTTGTTACCCAAGGTGCTGTATCACCCGAACGAGCAGATGAACTGAATATGAGAATCGACAACGCTGAAAGCGCTGACGAACTTCTCGCTCTTCTCCGCTCGCAACAGTAAATTCGTTCATAGTCTAGGAGACTAAATAAATGGCAAACGTCTATACAAGTACCACCACCCCTGGCGGTACCGCTGGTGGCGCTGGTCTAGTTCAGAAGGCATACGACCGCCTTCTTGAGTTCGCTCTCCGCTCAGAACCTCTAATCCGTTCTGTCGCAGATAAGCGCCCAGCCCGCCAAGCAATTCCAGGTTCAACCGTTGTTCTACAACGCTACGTTGACCTCACCGCAGCAACAACTGCACTCACCGAAGATACTGACCCAGATGCAGTCGGAATTTCAACTCCGACCTCTGTAACCATCACTCTTGCTGAGTATGGTAATTCAGTACTCGTAACTCGTGCGCTCGAACTCTTCAGCCTTGCTGATGTAGACCCAGCGATTGCGAACATCATTGCTTACAACCTTGCTGACTCTATCGACAAGGTTGCTATGGCAACACTCCGTGCTGGAACTAACGTAATCTACGCAGGTTCCACCGCAACTTCAACAGCAACAATTACTGCTGCTGCAACCCTCGCTTCTGCTAACCTCCGTAAGGCGGTTGCTAAGTTGCGTGCTAACAACGCTAAGGGACGTAAGGGCAACCTTTACTGGGTCGGTATTCACCCAGAAGTTTCCCACGACCTTCGTGCTGAGACCGGCTCTGCTGGTTGGTTGATTCCTCACCAATACGGTGCAAACCAGAATGAAATCTGGGCAGGCGAGATTGGTACTTACGAAGGAGCATACTTCGTTGAGACGAACCGTATGTTCACAGCAACCGATGGTGCGTCATCTGCAAAGGTATACCGCACAATCGTCTGCGGTGCTCAGGCACTCGCAGAAGCCGTGGCAGAAGAGCCACACACAGTTATCGGACCAGTAGTTGACAAGTTGATGCGTCACCGCCCAATGGGCTGGTACGGCGTACTCGGCTTCGCTCGCTACCGCGAAGAGGCTTTGTACCGCATTGAGAGCGGTTCTTCAATCGCTTCCTAGTTGATTGACTCTGAGGGATAGGCCTTGAAACCTATCCCTTTGGGGTGAGTCCATTAAGGAGGACTAATGACGGAATATATCTTCAAGACACCAACGGTGCGAGAAGGTCCTGCCGGGGCACATCGACTCTTTTACTTCTATAAGTTAGACGTAGGCATCACCATAGTCAAATCCGGTGGAACCTACTCTCAGGTTAGATATCTTCTTGACGAAGACCTAACTGACTATGATGTGGTATACTTAGGCGGTCGGGACCATGTTGTTAGTGAGGCTGTAAAGGCTGAACTAATTGCTGGTGGTGTAGGCGTAACGGAAAGTAACTTTACTGCAATATGAAACATTGGGAACATCACCCCGAACCAGTTGATGAGTGTTTTGGTTGCAAAGCACTAACACTTCAGATGAACGCAGGGGATGCAACACGAGATATTCCAGATAAAAAATGGAATGCTGAACTTCAAGCATACAGAGATGCTAGAGCACAAGGGATACAACCCAATAGCACGAATATGCGAGATATTCAGGCAGCACATAAAGCATCGGAAACCTTAGGCAAAGCCTATGACGGTGACACGATGCCAAAAGCACATAAGATAAATAAGGGCGTAGCCAAAGTAATGAGAGAGATAGGGGCATAAATGCCAAAGGTAGGAAATAAGAAGTTCCCATACACAGCAAAAGGTAAGGCTGCTGCCAAGAAGGCCGCTATAAAAATGGCTAAGGCTAAGAAAACCAAGAAGAAGTAACTAGGAGACAAACAAAATGGCAAAGATGAGTCCGTATGAGAAGCGGCTTTATACAGAATTTAACTTAACGCTTCCTCAAGCAAGAGCGGTTGCAAAGGATGTAACCAGGGCAATTAAGAAACAGAAGAAGGCTGGACTTATGGCTTCTGCAGATTTTACAGCAGGCAGAGAGGCTAGGGCTCGTGATGTTTATACGCTTAGCGAGTTAGGAAGAGGCGGAGGACGTTTAACTTCAACATCTGCAAAAGCAGAACGTGGTCGCACAGTTTCTCGCGCAACTAAAAAATCCAAAAAGAAATAATGTCTTCAGGAAAGTACAAACCACACTACGGATTTAACTCTGTAGTGATAAAGGACGGGATGGTTGTACGACTCAATAAGAACGGCACGATAAGAGCGGTTCTTGGAAAGTATGGTGAGTATGGCAAAGCAAACAAGTAGACGAGACCCACGACTTGCTCGTGCTGGAGTCTCTGGTTTTAACAAGCCTAAGCGTACTCCGAATCATCCAAAGAAATCACATATCGTGGTTGCCAAAGAAGGCAGCCAAGTTAAAACAATTAGGTTTGGTGAACAGGGCGCCTCAGTTGCCGGTAAGCCAAAGGCTGGCGAAAGCCAGCGTATGAAGATGAAACGCAAGTCTTTCAAGGCGCGTCATCGTCGTAACATTGCAAAAGGAAAAATGAGTGCCGCATATTGGGCAGATAAGGTAAAATGGTAATGTCAAAATCATTTGACAGAGGCGCAGCCAAGAAGGCTGGTGCCAAGAAAGGCCTCCCTAAAGGAGGCGGTAAGGGTGCTTCAGGATATAAACTTTATACTCCTGTAAAGCAGTCCACGATTGATAACATTAAGAAAATGGGAATGTCAGCAGCACTTAAGAAGGCTGGCTCTTCTAAGAATGCTGAGTTCGTACAAGGCGTAAAGCGTATGTATGGAACAAAGCGCCTAGAGGCTTCTATGGCTTCTGCTAAGAAGGCTAACAAGTCTGTTGCTAAATCTCCAGATGCTGCTCGTGCTAAATACGCAGCAAAGAAGGCTCCTGTTGCTAAATCGGCAGATGAAGCACGCTCTAGAGCGATGGCTTCTACTTCTAAGGCTAAACCAAAGGCTAAAGGTAAGGGATTATTCCCAGGACTACTAACTGGTAACTACAAGGGCAAGAAGATTACCCGTGGTAAGGTCGAAGGACCAGGATACTTTAAGTCATAATGTCATACACTAAACCAGGTCTACGTGAATCCATTAAGAACAGAGTCCTTGCTGGCTCTAAAGGTGGTAGGCCTGGTCAGTGGTCTGCTCGTAAGGCACAACTAGTAGCACAACAATACAAGAAGGCTGGTGGTGGTTACACCGGCAGTAAGTCTAAGAAACAGAAGTCCTTATCTAAGTGGACTAAAGAAGAATGGGGCACACGCTCTGGTAAGCCTAGTACCCAAGGGTCTAAGGCTACAGGCGAAAGATACTTACCGAAGAAGGCAAGAAAAGCCTTAAGCAAAAAAGAATACGCAGCGACTTCTGCTAAGAAGCGCCGTGATACACGTTCCGGTAAACAATTTTCAAAGCAACCAAAATCAATCGCAAAGAAGACAGCGAGGTATAGATAGTGGCAGGTACAGCAGGTAGCACTCTCTGCGCTGAACTTAACCGCTTAGCCAATGGCGGTACATATCCGGCATTGACAGTATTCCTTGATGAACAAGGTGCTGCTAATGCTTGGGCTGGAACTTCCGGTCTAGGAATCATTGGTGCTCTAAACATCAAGGCTGATGCTAATCGCCAGCCAGATGACTATAAAGATTTACTCGGTATCTGTAATGAACTAGCAGGTACAACTAACAAGTCTGCGGTAGACGCATTAAGGACTCTTGCATCGTGACAACAACCCTAACTAATTTGATTGATGAAATCCTTATCAATATGGCTGGCTATACGATGCAGCAAGATAGGGCTACCAGCCTTTCGGCTGCTATCAGCACTACGACAACTACAACCTTGTCGGTTTCTTCAACTGCTGATATTGGTAAGGGAATAATTGAAATTGGCGAAGAGTTGATGTGGTTAGAGAACTTTGACCGCGTATCCAATACTTTGACTATCGCACCTTGGGGACGTGGCTACCTAGGCACTACAGCATCTACTGCTGCTACTTCCAGTAAGGTAACTATCAGCCCTACCTTCCCTAAGCACGTAATCAAGCGTGCTGTCAACGATACCTTGAATGCTATGGGTGCTTCTATCCACGGTGTCAAACAATTAACTTTTACATACAATCCTGCCATTACAACTTACGAGTTGTTAGATGGTGCTACTAACGTAACTGCTCAGAGTATCCTTGCTGTACATTGGCAAGAGGTTGGTCCTTCCAAAGAGTGGTTACCGGTAAAGCGTTTCTCTTTTGAACCATACGCAGACATAACAACTTGGGGTGGCTCAGCAGCAAGCCCGGCACAAACTATCAGCGTGTATGACTACATCACTCCTGGTAGAACTGTTAAAGTTATGTATGCTGCTGCTCCAACTACTTTTACATCTAATAGCGATGTGTTTACCACCACTACTGGTCTACCTGAGACTTGTAAAGATGTGGTAGTAC
>Ga0169931_10002438_pt1 | contig 30376 bp, 26 predicted proteins | sample Kivu_15m_20L_FD_129675 | JGI IMG/M metagenome (GOLD analysis project Ga0169931, IMG submission 129675) | Freshwater microbial communities from Lake Kivu, Western Province, Rwanda to study Microbial Dark Matter (Phase II) - Kivu_15m_20L... | ecosystem: Environmental > Aquatic > Freshwater > Lake...
GCGCTGCAGCACTTCGAGAAGCACGGCGAAGTGTGCCCCGCGGGCTGGACGAAGGGTGCCGCCACGATCAAGCCCGGGGTGAAGGAATCGAAGGAGTACTTCGAAAAGGCCGCGAAGTGATGCTTGGAGAGCCCCTCTCCCCAGCCGCCCAGCCGGGGAGAGGGGGTGATCGGGGCCCTCCGCCTGCGTCGATTCAGAAACCGTGCCTTGCACCTGATGAACGGATGACGGGGCTCGGAGAAGAGATCTTCACCGAATCACCAATTTCGGCGAGATTCCGTAACCTAGCCATCCGTTAATGGTCGACGTCGTCCGGGAGTCCGCATGCTTCTTCGCGATCCGATCGCTTCCGCCTCGCACTTGCTCACGGCCCTCTGGGCGGCTTATGCCACGATCATCCTCCTGCGGATCACGGCTCCCAGCCGGCGGCTCCCCGTCGCGATTTTCGGCCTCTCGATGGTGATGCTTTACGCGGCCAGCGGCACCTTCCACGGTGTCCCCTTCACCCGGCTCGAAAATCCGGACGAGTTCCGCTTCTTCCAGCGGGTCGATCAATCCGCCATTTACATTCTGATCGTGGGAACGAACACGCCGTGCCTCGCGATCCTGCTTGGCGGTCGCCGGGCGAAGTGGTTCCTGGGAATCATGTGGAGCCTGGCGCTCACCGGCGTCGCGTGCCTCTGGCTGTTGCCGAAAGCCCCGCATGAAGTGATGGTGGCTCTCTACCTCAGCATCGGCTGGCTCGGACTCGTGCCGATCGCCCAGTACTATCGAAAGCTCGGGTGGCGGGCGATGAACTGGCTTTGGCTCGGAGCCGCGTTCTACACGCTCGGCGCCGTCTGCGAACTCGCCGAGTGGCCCATGCTGAGCCCGCCCCCGCTCCGCTTCGGCTACCACGAAATCCTGCACCTTTGCGACAGCGCCGGCAGCGTCGCGTTCTTCGTCTTCATCTCGCGACACGTCATCGGCTATCAGCCGGGCCGGGAAGAACCGGATCGGTCGCTCCTCGCGGCGTGATCGCTTCGAGTTGGGCTTCGAGCACCTTGTTGCGGCGAATCTTTCGGACGATGGCACGCACGGATTCGGACTGAACGACCTCGCCGCCGCGCGGCACCGTACCCAGCCGGCGGCAGATCCAATCGTTCACGTTTCGTGGCGCGTCTTCGCCGCTCGCCGCCAACTCGATCCCGGTGGCGGCGCGAAGCCTCTCCGGAGCCAAACCGCCACCGACGATCCACCCGCGCCCGCTAGACGCGACATGGACCGGCAGATTGTCGAACTCATCCTCGATGTCGCCGACCAACTCCTCCATCAAATCTTCCATCGTGACCATGCCGAGCACGCGACCGCCGGAGTCCCGGACGAGCGCGATGTGAACATGTTCCGTGATGAGTCGTTCGAGGCAGGCCGAGATCGGCGACTCCGCGTCGAGCGAAGGGATGGAGCGAATGATCTTTTGCAGGCGTGGGTCGTTCGGGGCGAGCCGCATGTGCGCGAGGATGTCCTTGAAGTTGACGTACCCGACGATCGTTTGCGGGTCGCCGGCCTTCTCCGCGACCGGGAAGCGCGTGTGCATGTCGAGATGGGCGTGAATCATCGCGGCGGCGATGTCCTGCTCCGCGTGCAGCATGCTGATGGATTCCGCGGGCAGCATGGCTTGCCTCACGGGGCGGGTCGTGAGCGCCGCGGCCCCGAGGATGATCTTCTCCTCCTGAGCCCCAAGCAGGCGCGAAGTTCGGGCCAGGGCCACGCTCGCCCGCAATTCCTGCAACTCGTGGGATTCCACGCGAATGTCCGCTCCGCGCGAGCCTTGCAGCAGGCGTTCGCACCAGGACATCAGCGACGTGACGGTCGTTTCCAGCGCCCACACCACCGGCCAAACCAACGTGACGAACCACTTCATCGGCGGCGAGAGCTTCAAGCACACCCACTCCTTGTTCCGCAACGCGAATACCTTGGGAATCAGTTCGCCGAAGATGATGGTGGCGAAGGTGAGCGGCGCGACCACGCAAACGATCGCGAGAAGCTTGGCGGTTCCTGGCGTGAGGCCGAACCACTCCTGCAGCATCGGCGCGAACTGCTCGTCCGCCCCGGCCCCGCCCGTGGCAGCGGCCACCGCACCGACCAGCGTGATTCCCAACTGCACGCCCGCCAGGCTCGCCTCCATGTTCTCCTTCATGTACGCCGCGGCGCGGGCCCCGGCCCTTCCCTCCGTCGCCAACACGTGCAGCCGCGCCAACGTCAGCGAGGCGAGCGCGATCTCGAACGCCGCGAAGACGCTGTTGAACGCGATCATCCCGCCCATCACGAGAAGTTCGACTCCGAACATCACCTTGCTCCGGATTCGCGAATGGGCGGTCGATGATGTATGAGACGCGACGGTTCCGGACGACCGCAATACGATATCTCCATCTCGCTTTCGCAACCCGAGGTTCGCATGTCCAGCGCCGTTCCCGTGCAGCATCGCCAGCTTTACATCGACGGCCAGTGGGTCGCGTCCGCCTCCGGCAAGACGATCGGCGTGGAGAACCCGGCGACCGAAGAGATCATTGCGGAGGTGTCGTCCGGCGGGAAAGCGGACTGCGCCAAGGCCGTGGCCGCGGCCTCCGAGGCGATGAAAAGCTGGATGAAGCTCACGCCCTACGACCGCGCCAAGATCCTCAAGAAGACCGCGGATCTGATGCGCGAACGCGCCGACGGCCTCGCCCGCACCATGACCATGGAACAGGGCAAGCCGCTCGCCGAGGCCAAGGGCGAGGTGATGCACTCCGCGGACACCTTCGAGTGGTTCGCCGAGGAAGGCAAGCGGATGTACGGCCAGGTGATCCCGCAGAGCAACGCGGCGAAGCGGCACCTCACGATCAAGCATCCGGTCGGCGTGGTCGGCGCCATCGGCCCGTGGAACTTCCCCATCACGCTGCAGGCCCGCAAGATCGCGCCGGCCCTCGCCGCCGGGTGCACCATCGTCTGCAAGCCGGCCTCGCAAACGCCGCTCTGCCTCATCGGCGTCTTCGAGTGTCTCATCGACGCGGGCCTGCCCAAGGGCGTCGCCAATCTCGTGATCGGCTCCGCCGGCGAGATCTCGGACGAGTTCATGACCAACCCCGCGGTGCGGAAGATCAGCTTCACCGGATCCACGGACGTGGGCAAACATCTGATGAAGCAGGCCGCCGATCAGGTGAAGCGCGTGAGCATGGAACTCGGCGGGCACGCTCCGTTCATCGTCTTCCCCGATGCCGACCCCGAAGTGGTGGCGAAGGCCGCCGTGCTCGGCAAGTTCCGCAACAACGGGCAAGTGTGCATCAGCCCGAGCCGCTTCTTCGTTCACGCGGACATCCAGAAGCGGTTCACCGAAGTGGCCGTGGAAGAGGCGAAGAAACTGAAGATGGGCAACGGCCTCGACGAAGGCGTCGTCGTCGGCCCGATGTTCGAGAAAAAGGCGATGGACGGCACGCAGGCCCTCATCGACGACGCCAGGGGCAAGGGCGCGAAGATCCTCACCGGCGGCGGCAAGTCCAAGAGCTTCTCCAAGGGATACTTCTTCGAACCGACCATCCTCGGCGGCCTCCCCGCGGATGCCCGCGTGCTCACGGACGAACCCTTCGCCCCCGTGATGCCCGTGCTGGACTTCACGAAGATCGACGACGTGATCGCCGCGGCGAACAACACGAAGTACGGCCTCGCCGCCTACGTGTTCACCAACGACATCAGCGTGGCGTGGCGGATGGCCGAAGGTCTCGAAGCCGGAATCATCGGCGTCAACGACCCGGTGCCTGCGACCCCGCAGTGCCCCTTCGGCGGGATGAAGGAATCCGGCATCGGCCGCGAACTCGCCCACGAGGGGCTCGAAGCGTACCTCGAAACGAAGTACGTCTCGATCGGACTGCGATGAGCGAACCCGCAAGCGGATCGTACCACGGCGATTATTTGGTGAGGTCGCTTCGGACAAATCGAGTCGAGCGACCCGCTTGCGGGTTCGCCACTGGAGCCCGCGCATGAAACCGCTCGCGTCGTTCGTCGTGATTCTCGTGCTGGCGTCCGCCGCGCTTGCGCAACCGGCCGAGCGCTTCGATCGCGCCGAAGCGATGGTCCCGATGCGGGACGGCGCGAAGTTGTTCACCATCGTGTACTCGCCGAAGTCAACGGACGAGAAGCTTCCGATCATCTTCCTCCGCACTCCGTACGGCATCGACGGCAGCGCCGGGAACTTTCGCAGCTACTTGAAGGAACTCGCGGACGAGGGCTATATCTTCGCCTTCCAGGACATCCGCGGCCGATTCAAGAGCGAAGGCCAGTTCGTGATGACGCGGCCGGCGCGGGACAAGGCCGACCCCAAAGCCGTCGACGAAGCCTCGGACACCTCGGACACCATCGACTGGCTGTTGAAGACGACGAAAAACAACGGACGCGTGGGGATGCTCGGCATCAGCTATCCCGGCTGGCTCACGGCCTGCGCCGTCATCGATCCGCACCCCGCTCTCAAGGCCGCCTCCCCGCAGGCCTCCCCCGCGGACATGTTCCTGGGGGACGACTTTCATCACAACGGCGCGTTCCGCCTCAGCTACGGCTTCGAGTACACCGCCCTCATGGAGACGGACAAAACGAACTTCAGCTTCAAATTCGACAAGCACGACACGTACGACTGGTACCTGAATCTCGGAGCGCTCTCGAACGTGAAGAAGAAGCTGTTCAAGCAACCGCTGCCGACGTGGAACAACTTCGCGGAGCATCCGAACTACGATTCGTTCTGGAAGACCCAATCGCTGGAACCGCGATTGAAGCGACCTAAAGTGCCGACGCTAAACGTGGTGGGCTGGTACGACCAGGAAGATTTTCGGGGGCCCCTACGGATCTATGAACTGCTCGAAAAGCAAGACAAGGACGGGAACAATTTCCTCGTGGTCGGGCCGTGGAACCACGGCGGCTGGTCCGGCGGCAAGGGCGATCGCCTCGGCCGTGTGAACTTCGAATCCAACACCGGGGAGTTCTATCGGGAGAAAGTGCAGGCGCCGTTCTTCGCGAAGTTCCTCAAGGACAAAGGCGACGTGCCGCCGGAGGCCCGCGTGTTCAGCACCGGTGCCAACAAGTGGACGAACTTCGAGCAGTGGCCGCCGAAGAACACCGAGGCAAAGAAGCTGTACCTGCACGCCAACGGCAAGCTCGGGTTCGAGGAACCGACCGCGGAGGACGCCGCCGACAAATACGAATCCGATCCGGCGAACCCGGTGCCGTATCGGCCGCGTCCGATTCGCCCCACATACCCCGGCCCCGAATGGCCCACGTGGATGGTCCAAGATCAGCGTTTCACACACGGCCGGCCAGACGTGCTCAGCTATCAAACCGAGCCGCTGAAAGAAGACCTCACGGTCGCCGGGTCGATGACGATGAAGTTGCACGCGGCGACCACCGGCACGGACGCGGACTGGATCGTGCGGCTCATCGACGTGCATCCCGAGGAATACGCCAAGGACCCGACCATGGCCGGGTATCAACTGATGATCGCGGGCGAGCCGCTTCGCGGCCGCTTCCGCAAGAGTTTCGAGAAGCCCGAACCGGTGAAGCCCGGCGCGGTCGAGGAGTACGCGGTCGAGTTGAACTGGGGCCATCACACGTTCCGCAAGGGCCACCGCGTGATGATCCAGATCTCGAGCACGTGGTTCCCCGTGATCGACCGCAACCCGCAGAAGTACGTGCCGAACATCTTCGAGGCCGAAGACGCGGACTTCGTGAAGGCGACGCAGAGCATCCACCGCGACGCGAAACGCCCTTCGCACCTCATCCTGCAGACGCTGAAGCCGTGACGACGAGTCGTTCGCCGAAGTGGGATTCGAGCAGTTCGAGGTGGTGGGGGTTCTCGGGGCGGTCGATCCGGAGAGCGGTGAGATCCGGCGGCATCGGGGCCTGAACGAGACGACGGCACGCGGCGTCGCCGATCGCGCTGCCGCGAACGTCCACCTCCACGAGGTTCATCCACATCGCGGATTGCACGAGCTTTCGCCACGCCTCGGGAAGCAGCCGGCAATCGCGGAGCACGAGCGACCGCAACTCGCGGACGAAGTCGGCGTCGAAGATGTCCCCGGCGTAACGAACGTTGTAATCGTGGCTCAGGTCCAACACGCGGAGCCGCGGCTGAACCGCGTCCAACGCGAGAACTTCGAGATCGCCGTCGCGGAGGAAGCCGTCCTCGATGCGGAGGGTCGTCAGCGTTTCGGGCAAACGTGCGGGCCACTCCGGGGCTCCGCCCTCGTCGTCCGTTCGATGGCGATCCTTGCTCAGTTCCAGCGTGCGAAGTTCGGAGCAGATCGGCGCTTCGAGCAATCGGCCGAGCCGTTCCGCGGTCATGCCCATCGTGCGGAACGAAAGCCGATCGAGGCGAACGGTCGACTCCGCGAGCGCGTCCACGAGGTGGTCCAACGATTGATACCCGACCGCGAAGTGAAGCCCGCGAAGGCCTTGGCCAAGCGGCGTGGCGAGAAGATCTTCCACGAGTTCGGGCAGGCCAGGGCTGCTGGCTCGATGAAAGTGGATGTCCGTGATGCCGGTCGCGGCCGGGTTCGAGCAGAGGGCGCGGATCGGTTCGACGGGGCTGCCGCCGTGCAGGTGCATCACGCGGAAGCGACTGGCCCATTCGCTTTCGGCGAAGGTTTGCCACTCGTCGCGTGTCGCGGCGGCGCGGAGATCCCACTCGCCGATCGGGGCCCGGTTCCACAACCGCGGCGCGATCGCGGCCCATGCCCGCAGGTTGGACACTTCGACCCGCCAGCCGAGCCCGCGCCGAAACGGTTCCGAGCGCCACGCCAACTCCGGGCCAAGCGGTGGCAACGTGCCACGAAACGGGGCCCCGGCTTCGCTCCATTCCAATCCGCGGCCGCGACACCGCACCGCGAACGGTTCCCAGTCCGGCGTGCGGGCCAATTCCACCTGTGCCCGCACGAACTCGGCGCGGTCGCTTTCCCCGGACTCCTCCAGGAAGTCCGCGTAGATCAGCCGCGGGGTGTCGTCGTCCGGCGAATCGCAGATCGCGGCGAGCAGCGCGTCGTGGTCGCTCACGGCGTCACACCTTCCAGTTCCCGCTGCTCCAGACCACGTCCTTCACCGGTTCGAGAACCTCCAGAACGTCCGCGAGAAGGGCTTCGTCCATCGGCGCTGTCATGGCTCGCAGGTTCGCGTCGAACTCGGATTTGCGGGCGGCCCCGGTGAGCACGCTGGCCACTCCCGGTTGCGAATAGCAGTAGCGCATGCCGAGCGTGGCGATGTCCGCGCCGCGAGCCCGGCACAGTTCCGCCGCGGCGCGGCACGCCTCGACCACGGCCTTCGGCCCGGGGAACCACGGCTGTGGCCCCTGATTCGTGAGCAGTCCCATCGCCAGCGGGCTCGCGTTCAGCACGCCCACGCCGTGCTTCTCCGCGGTCGGCAGCAGTTCCGTGAACAGCCGCCGGTTGTAGAGGTTCCCGTGGGCGTAGCTGATCACCGCGTCCAGTTCGCATTTCTCGATCGCCTGCTTCAGCAGCGGCAGCGGGTAGCACGACATGCCGATGAACCGCGTCTTGCCTTCCTTCTTCAACTGATGGAGCACGTTCGCCGTCTCGTGGAACACGTACTCGTAGTCGTCCGCGAACTCGATGTCGTGAGCGAGGAGGATGTCCACGTGATCGGTGCCGAGGCGTTTGAGCGAAGCTTCGAAGCAGCGGCGGGCGCCCTCGGGGGTGAAGTCGAACTCGCGGTCGCCGAGTCGGCAGGCCTTCGTGCAGATGTACGTCTTCTCGCGCCAGCCGCCGGCGAGGGCCTTGCCGAGGAACTCTTCGGCGAGCCCGCGGCCGTAGTAGGCCGCGGTGTCCACGAGGTTCACGCCCGAGTCGATGGCCGCGTGAACGCAGTCCGCCGCCTCCGCGGCCGAGACCGGCCCGAACTGTTGGCCGAAGGCCGCTCCCCCTTGCGCGAGCAGCGACACCTGCAGGCCGGTCTTCCCGAGCGGTCGATATTCCATGGCGAACCTCGCGTGTGGCGTGGTGGGAAGCATATTCCCGCGAGCGTGGCATGTCTCGGCGTCGCGAGTATCATGCCGTCATGTTCACCATGCTGCTTCTGGTCGCCGCCGAGGCGACGATCGCCGCGGTCGCGGGGACCGGCGAAAAGGGTTTCTCCGGCGACGGCGGCCCCGCCGTGAAGGCCAAGCTGGACCAACCGTTCCACGTCGCCTTCGATTCGAAGGGCCACCTGCATTTCTCGGACACCTTCAACCATCGCATCCGCCGCGTGGACGCCAAGACCGGCGTCATCTCCACGGTCGCGGGCAACGGCAAGAAAGGCCACGCCGGCGACGGCGGACTCGCGACCCAAGCCTCGCTCAACGAGCCCTACGGCATCTGCTTCGACACGTCGGACAACCTCCACATCGTGGACCGGCTCAACTTCTGCATTCGAACCGTGGACGCGAAAAGCGGCACGATCCGCACGCTGGCCGGGATTCCGGGGCAATCCGGATTCGGAGGGGACGGCGGCCCCGCGGAGAAGGGACAACTTCGCGAACCGAACGGAATCTGCTTCGACGGAACGGACCGGCTTTACATTGCGGACGTGGCCGATCAACGCGTGCGATTCGTGAACCTGACGACCCGAACGATTCACACCCTCGCCGGGACCGGAAAGAGACTCTCGGCCGGCGACGGCGGCTCGCTGAAGGATGCGACCTTCGCCGGGCCGCGGGCCGTGGCCATGGGGCCGGACAAACGCCTCCACGTGGTCGAACGCGAAGGAAACTCCGTTCGCCGAATCGATCTGAAATCGCAATCGATCGAGCGCTTCGCCGGCACGGGCAAGAAGGGGTACGCCGGCGACGGCGGCTCCGCGAAGGACGCGACCTTCGACGGGCCTAAAGAACTGGACATCGACGCGGATGGCAACGTGTACGTGGTGGACACCGAGAACGAGGCGATTCGCCGGATCGACGCGAAGACGGGAATCATCACCACGGTGGCCGGGAAAGGGCGGTCGAAGACGCCCGGCCTCGGTGACGGCGGCCCCGCGACGGCCGCGACCCTCGGCCGACCTCACGGCGTCGCCGTCGGCCCGGACGGCGCACTGTACATCGGCGACACCAACGCGCACCGCATCCGCCGCGTCAAGTGATCACTTCAGGGGCTTGGCGAGGCGAAGGCGGGCGATCACGCGGAGGCCGGTCTCGTCGCCGCGAGTCGCGAGTTCGAGACGATCCGCGAGTTCGAGCAGCGTCGCGATTTGGTCGAATTGGCGGAGCGTTTCCGCCTCGGCCCCCTGCCCCTTCGCGGCGAGAAACTTCGCGAGCGGTTCGCGATGCTCCCGAAGATACGATCGCAACGCCACGGCGGAGACTCGGGCGAGAAGAGCTTCACCCGAGGCGCTTGGCCCCGCCTTCGGCTCGGGGAAGCGACGAATGGCGTCCGGATGGCCGGCCACGATCAGATACCCGTGACGGAAGCCGAACGACGGCTGAAACCCGGCGGGGAACCCTTTCTCATTCGCCAGCGACGTGATGCCGTCGTCGTGGTCGACGATCTCGATTTGATCCGAGTGGCTGGAGTTGTACGCGACTCGGAGCGTGTTGAAGCCGTAGCCGATGCCGCGGGCGAGGGCCTTCTCCGCGGGCTTTCCCTCCACCTGAACCGCAGCGACGACCGTCGGCAGAAATCCGACCTTCGGCGACTCGGCCCACACGCCCCACTGAGGCCCGAGCGCGGCCAGCACCTGCGGCAGTTTGTCCTTCCCGAACACCGGCCCGAGGATCTGCTCCACCGCGGCCTTGAGATTCGGCTGCGCATTCGCGGCGCTCATGGCCTCAACCAACTCGGACGCCTTGAACTGCCCCGCGATCGCGACGATCGCGTCGTTCGGAATCGCGGACCAGATCGCGGGATTCGTTCGCGGGCCGGTCAGCCAACCCCTGGCGAACGCGGGTATCTTCCCGGGTTGGAACTGAATCGAGACGCCAAGTTCGACATCGGAGTCGAATGCGAGGTGGATGGCGGCGGCATCCAAAGCGAGCCACGCTTCATGAAACCGTTCGAGGATCGCCTTCTCGGCCGGCTTCGCTTGGGCAAGCTTGGCGGCGAGTTCGCGATCGAAGTGACGCGGGTGGATCGCGGCGACGATGAAGGAATCGGCGGCGCCAAGTTTCTGGAGTTTCGCCGCGAGCGCGGGCTTCGCGTCGTCCTTGTCCCGATCGATCACGGCGTGGATGTCCGGCTCGGAACTCGAGAACGCGAACACGCCGCCACGGAAGCAGTAGAAGTCCGAAGGGGCGTTCGGCTTCACCCGCTCGAAGTAGTCCTCTCCGCGGCGTTTTCGGCTCGCGACGGACTTCACCTCGCCGCTCGCCATCTGAATCGCGTTCAGCTTGTCGACGAGTTTGGCGAGCGTCTCGGGTTTGCCGGGGCGTACGAGGAGGATGGCGCGTTCGCCGCTCTCCTCGCTGGTCGGCGAGGGGGTGTAGGCGAAGGCCGCGGCGTCGCCCAGCACATCCGCCAGAACTTCGGCGGGCGTGACGCCGAGAGCGTTGAACAGCGGTTCGACTCCGTCGCGGACTTGCTTCAGATCGACGCCACCGAGCAGTTGTTTCCCAAGGGCCGATTGGGGGAGCCACTTCGCGAATGGTGAATCCTGGAGTCGCTTGACGTGGTCGCGGGCGTTCTGAACGAGCACGAACAAGGCCGCGTCCTGCGGAGCGACACGAAGCAGTTCGTCGCGTGGAGCGGCCACGGCGGGCGCGGCGAACACCAGCAGAGCGATCAGAGGGAGAAGGCGTTTCATGTCTTGGGCTTCATCGCGGTCACGTCGCGGAGCAGGCGGTTGAACGCCTTTTGAGCGGTATTGCCGACCGGTTCGAGGCCGGCCTTCGCGGCGTCCGGAATGTCCGCGAGCGATTGGCCGGCGGCGCCGAGATCGTAGTTCGCGGGCGCCATCGGCGTTTGAAGCAGCGATTCGGTGAGGGAGGCGACCAGTTTCGGGGCCGTGGTCGCGGGCTCGGTGATCGTGCGGGTCAATTCGCGGATCGCCTTGGACGCGCGAGCGAACTCGGCGCTCACGCGAAGCGGAGGCGGAGCCGCGGGAGAGGCCGGCTTCACGATCTCGCTCACGGAAACGAACCTCGGCTCCGCCGGCTGGCTCCACCACGCCACGATCGCGACCGACGCCGCGAGCGCGAAGATCGCGGTCACCTTGCGTCGGAAGCGTGCGCTTCGGTCGTGAGCGACTTCGGCCAGCACGCCATCCGCGAACCCGGCCCGCACCGTCACGGGCTCGGCGAACAGGTCCAGCATTCGCGTGGCGGCCCGAACGCGGTCGCGGCACGCGGGGCATGTGGCCGGGTGCGGGTCGGCCGCCAGCGTCGAGGCCGGATGAACGCGGTCCAGCACGGCCTGGATTCGCTCCAGGGTCGGCCTGCATGCCGGCGGAATCGGGATATCGCGGTCCGTGTTCATTTCGGTTCGCCTTCCGGCATCAGCCCCTTGCTTCGCAACTGTTCGAGAACTTCGACGCGGGCTCGGTGCAACCACGTTTTCACGGTGCCGACCGGCCGCCCGACCGCCTCGGCGATATCTTCGTACGGTTGCCCACGCTCGTGGAAGAGCACGAACACCTCACGGTAGTCGGCACGCAAGGCGTCGACCGCGGCACGAATCTCGCCGGCCATCTCGCTCGAGTCGTCCGCGGGGCGATGGTCCGGAGCCTCGTGAAGGTAGTCGGCGAGTTCGGGCCCCTTGCCGCGTTTGCCGATCGCGGTGCGGCAACGGTTCACGGTGATGCCGAGCACCCACGGCTTGAGCGGGCGGCTCGCGTCCCACTTTTTCAAACTGCGGAAGATGCGGAGGAACACTTCCTGAGCCACGTCTTCCGCGTCGTGCGTGTGATTCAGAAGCCGCGTGCAGAGGCCGATCACATCCGACTGGAAGCGTTCGACCAGTTCGCGAGCCGCGGCCGCGTCTCCGGCGAGGCATCGGCGGACGAGCGCGGCGTCGGACACGGGGCGTTCTCTCCCGGACATACCCCGGCCGCCGGGCCGGAGTTTCAGATTCGCATCTTATCTCATTCGCCGAATCCGCCGCGGAATTGGCCCGATTCCCGCGGCATTCTGGAGTTCGACAGGCCAATCGTGGATGGGCGAAGCCGCTCGCGGTCCGCGACGGACCAGCCTCGAAGTGTCCGGTGGGACATCGTGAGCGAATGATGAATCCGCGAATCCGGGCGGGGGTGGTTCTCGTCTGGATGGTGTGAACCAGACCGCGTCCATCTCCGCTTCGCTGCATGCCCTCGGGATTCTCCCGAAGCGCGACGCGAAGCGGGCCGCCCGACTCGAACGCCGCTCCGCTTCGGATCGCGCGTTCGTCACCGAACTGCATCGCCGGGGGCTGCTGACGCGGCTTCAGGCGATTCAGGTCGGTCGCGGGCGGGCTCATCACCTGGTGGTCGGGCCGTACATTCTGTTGGACCGCCTCGGCGCCGGCGGGATGGGTCGCGTCTTCCTCGCCCGGCATCGTCGGCTCGGTCGCCTCGCCGCGGTGAAGCTGATTCGACTCGACCGCCGCCACTGCCCCACCACGAAGGCCCGTTTCCTTCGCGAGATGCGGCTCGTCGCCGAGTTGAATCATGCGAACGTGGTCCACGCGCTGGATGCCGGAAAGGCCCATCACGCGTACTATCTCGCGATGGAATACGTGCCGGGACCGGACCTCGGAAGCGTGATACGCTCGCACGGCCCGCTCGAACCGAGCCGAGCCTGCGAGTACGCCCGCCAAGCCGCGCTCGGCCTGCAACACATTCACGAACGCGGCCTGATCCATCGGGACATCAAGCCTTCGAACCTCGGATTGAGCGCGAACTTCCGCCATGTGAAGGTGCTGGATGTCGGCCTCGCCCGCCGCCAAAGCCAGGCCCCCGCGGATCCCGGCCTCAGCCAGGCTCGGCGGCTCATCGGTTCGCCGGACTACGCCTCCCCCGAACAGGTGCTGGACTCGCGCCGGGCCGACCCGCGGGCCGATCTGTACGCCCTCGGCTGCACGCTCTACCACCTGCTCGCGGGACACGTTCCCTACCCCGGCGGCACCCCGGTCGCCAAGGCGCTCCGTCACCTGAACGAGACGCCCACGCCGATCGAGGAACTCCGCCCGGACCTCCCCGCAGGCCTCGGGGACGTGCTGCGGAAGCTCATGGCTCGCCGCCGCGTCGATCGTTACGGTTCGGCGTTGGAGGCGGCCGCGGCGCTGGCCCCATTCGCCGCCACGTTCGATCCCGCACGGCCATTCCACCCACGCCGCCTCGCCAGCCAGATGCCCACCGCCGCGGAGGGTTCCACCCTCAGCGAGTCGCGGTGACATTCCCGCCCGGCCCCGTTTCCGATAAACTTACCGCACTCCCGCGATCCGATTCAGGAGGCCGACCATGCTCGTGCCGCCGGAAGAAGACCCGCCTCAGCCCGAGATTCGATTCAGCCTCCACGCCGAAGGCGACAGCGAGGCCAAGCGCCAACGCTGGCTCGAAAGCGAAAAGGCCAAGTGCGATCTGGGCGAACGGGCCATCATGGATTGGGTGCAACGCCACTGGACGGGCTTCTGCCGCGCCAAGTGGCTGGAACATCTCCACGGCCAGCGTTTTTGGGTAGAACTGCCCGGCGAGGATTTCGGGCTCCTGCCCCGGCGATTTCCGGACAACCACGCCGTGCTCTCCGCCGTGCTCGATCAACTCATGGCGGGCAAAGAGAATCTGGACATCTTGAATTGGGCGATGGATACGAACCAACCTCGTGATCTCGTCTTCGAAATTCTCATGGCATTGGACGTGAACAGCATCCGCCTCCGTCACCGCTTCGACGCCGCATGACGCTTCCAACTCCCGTGACTCACGACACGGGGGTCCACCACATCGCGAACTGGATTGCTGCACGGCGGGGACTCACGTCCCACGCTCGGCGGATCAGATGTACGTGCTGAGGACGTAAAGGACGAGGCCGATGCCGATCAGGAAGCCGGCGATGCGCACGCCCCAGCCGAGGCCTTCACGCAGAATCTTGTCCCACCGGTCGTGGCGCGTGGCGGCATACACCAGGCTCACGACCACCAGAAGGACCGGCAGGTCCCAGTAAATGCTCATGGCGAGCAGGGCGGGCATCATCGCGGTTCGGTTCCTATTATGAGGCCGAGGAGGGATCGTCCGGCTTGCGGCCGGCGGGCGGTTCGCGGAACATCGGCCCGGCGAGCGCGTCGTAGATCACGAGCAGGTTCAGCACGCCCGCGATCACGGTGTACACCCAGCCCAGATCCCAGCGTTTGTTGCCGTCCCGTTGAAGTTTGTTGAGCGTGACTCGTTCGGGCGGATCGTTCGCGGTTCCTTCAGGCGGCATGCGTTGGAAGGCGCCGAAGATCGGGCCCGTTTCCTGGGCCGGATCGAAGTTCGAAAACTGCACGAGCGCCGGCCACGCCGCGACCCCGATCCAGAACTGGCCCATGAACTGCGGACGATAGTAGAGCGAACTCGGCACGCCCGGCATGCGGCTGCCCGCGATCTCCAGCGGCGGCATGTCCGACACGTCCGGCAGCCACACGTTCCGCCATTGCCCCATCCACATCCCGTAGAAGAACAGCGTGTACAGCCCGAAGAAGAAGAGCAAACCCTTGCCGATGCGGCCCTGATAGACCTGCCCAAGACCAGGGATGAGGTAGCTGAGCGCGGCGGCGGGATAATCGAGTTTCACCGGCGGAAGCGCCGGCGGCAGTTCCGTTCGGGGGATCACGGAAGGTACGGGCGGCGGCGGCGGAAGCGGAAGCGGGTCCGACGCGGCCGGCGGAGGCGGAAGCGGTGCGGCCGGGGTGTCGGAAGCCATCGTCGGAGTACTCGTCCGGGAGTGATCGACTGAGTGAAGTATTCGCCGGCTCGCGGCCGAGATTTACGGACAGCTATCATACGGGAACGCGTACATGAAACGAGCCCCGGCTTGTGGCCGGGGCTCGCTGGAGCATCACGCTCGGTTCAGCTTACTTGCAGCAGATGCCGAAGAGCTTCTTGCGGGGGGCCTTCTCGCAGCCCGTGTCGCAAGCCGGCTTGGCGCACTCGGTCGCACACGCCGGGGCGGCGCACGGGGCCGGAGCGGGGCACGGCGTCTTCACGGCGACCTTCACGGTCGTCTCGTAGGGCACCATTTCGCAGTACTTGTGGTCGACCGTCTTCTTGGTCTTCACCGGGGTGCAGACCTGACGGGTGCCTTCCTTCTCGACCTTGGCGTACGTGCAGACTTCGACTTCCTTCTCGGTCCACACCGGGGTGCACTTGATCACTTCGACTTCGACTTCCTTCTTGACGACCTGCTTCTGCATGACGGTCTTCATGACCGGGGCGCACGGGGCCTCGCAGCCGGTGCCGCAGGCGGGCTTGGCGCACGGGTCGGCGCAGTCGTTCTTCTTGCAGAGGCGGGCGAGGAGGCCTTCGCGCTTCTTGCCGCAAGCCGGCTCGCACGGGACCTGAACGGCCACGCACACCGTCTCACAGACCGTCCGCTTTTCCTTGACCTTCTCCTGCTTGTATTCGCAAACCTTGACCTTCTGCTTGCTCTTGACCGGCTCGCAGACGAAGTACTTGTACTTCTCTTCGGTCATCTTGTACTCGCAGACCTCGATTTCGACCTTCTTGGTCTTCCACTCGGCCTTGTAGGCCGTGACCTTCTGGTCGACGTAGGTCACGTTGCACGGCGTCTCGCAGCCGGTGTCGCAGGCCTTCTTGCGGCCGCCGAAGGCCGAAGCGTCCTGGATGGACAAGAGAGCCACCGCCGCGCCGAGAACGGCGACGGCCACGAATCGACGGGTCATGCTGCTACCTCATGGTGTGAAGAAAAACGATCGGGGGCTATTCGCCGTTCTCAGGAGCGTTCGCCCTTCGAGTCCGCGAGTATTTGCCGGCCTGAATCAAGGCAGCTTGCCCAGACCTCCCGGCTTCCAACCCAAGCAACTTATTCGAGGCAAGCCGGGTTGACAACGAAATTGGGGTAGTTTGGAAAGTTTTTTCCGGACGCCCCGCCCGCATGATTGGAACCGGTTTTCCGGGCTGGCCGACACTTCCTCCCGCCGTAGCATCGAGATACGGCTCAAGTCCGCCGTATTTCTCCCATCCGGAGCCCCACGCCATGCGATTCGCCGCCTTCACGCTCGCTCTCGGCACGGCCCTCGCCGCCCTGCCCGCCGCCGCCCGTGCGGACGACAAAGACTCCGGCTGGATGCCGCTTTACAACGGCAAAGACCTCACCGGCTGGAAGACGCACGACAACCCCAACCCGGGGTCTTACACGAAAGTGATCGCCAAGACGAACGACGCCGGGAAGACCGTCGGCTTCCTCGGCGTCGCCAAGGACGGCAAGGAAATCCCGCTCTGGACCGTGAAGGACGACGGCACCCTCGTCGGTTCCGGCCCCCACTCGCACCTCTTCACCGAGAAGGACGACTACACCGATTTCCAATATCGCATCGAGGCGAAGATCAACGACAAAGGCAATAGCGGCCAGTACTTCCGCGCCACGCTCGCCCCCGGGTTCCCGCCCGGCTACGAGGCGCAAATCAACGCCACCGGCGGCGATCCCATCAAGACCGGCAGCCTTTACCCGGACGGCCGCACCAAGCTCGGCATGTTCAAGAAGGACATCACCGTGATGAACACCGCCGCACACAAACCGGACGAATTCTTCACGCAGGAAGTGATCGTGAAGGGGAGCCACATCCAGATCTTCGTGAACGGGAAGAAGACCGTGGACTTCACCGACCCGAACAACACGCACAAGAAGGGCCGCTTCGCCCTCCAGGGTCACGACCCCGGCACGGTCGTGACGTTCAAGAAAGTGGAGTGGAAGCCGCTCGAGAAGTGAGTGAGCGAGCGGCGCCTCGCCCTCAAATCTCGTAGTTGATCGCCACGTCGTCCTTGGCCGGCTTCGCCCCCTTGAGGCGAAGCCGGGGCTTTTCCAGCACCACGGTCGTGTCCGCGGGCACGCTCTCCGTGAGCCACACGTTGGATCCGATCACGGCCCGCTCGCCGAGCACCGTCTGCCCGCCGAGAATCGTCGCGTTCGCATAGACGATCACGCCATCGCGGAGCGTGGGGTGCCGCTTGTAGCTTCCGTGCGTGAGCCCGCCGTCGTCGTCCTTCGTGAAGCTGAGCGCTCCGAGCGTCACGCCCTGATAAAGCTTCACATTCGAGCCGATCTCGCATGTCTCGCCGATGACCACGCCCGTTCCGTGATCGATGAAGAACCCGGGGCCGATGGTCGCTCCAGGGTGAATGTCGATGCCGGTCTTCGCGTGGGCGAGTTCAGTCATCATTCGGGGAATGTACGGGACCTTGAGCAGGTGCAGTTCGTGAGCCACGCGGTAAATCGAAATCGCTTCCAAACCGGGATAACTGAAGATGATCTCGTGATGGCTGCGGGCCGCGGGGTCTCCCCGGTACGCGGCGTCGACGTCCTGCTCGAGCACCATGCGAACGTCCGCAAGGCGGCGAAGCAGTTCGATGGCCTTGGGCTGGGCCATTTTTTCGCAGTCGACGTGCGGCACCTCCTCGCACAAGTCGTGGCGCAGCGCACGAGCGATCTGCTGAGTCAGCTTGTCGTGCAGGGCGTCCACGAGGCTGCCGACGTAGTAGCCGATGTTGCCGAAGTGGAGGTTCTGCCGGCGGCCATAGCCGGGGTAGAGCGCTTCCATCAGATCCGCGAGAATGTCCGCCACGGCGTCCTTGTTCGGGAGCGGCTCGTGCGCGAGATGGTTCATCCGGCTGCATTCGGTGTACGTGTCGAGCAGCTGCTCGGTGATCGCGGGAAGTTCGTCCTTGAGCCTCAGATCGGTCGCCATGTCGGTTCTCGTGCGGAGTTCGCTCCCTGAATGAACTATATCGGTCGAATCGGGCCAGGGACTTTGGACGGGCGCGAAGCCGCGTCGTCGGAGAATCCGCGTGCGTGCCGAAAACTTTCGGTTTCTCATCGATTTTCGCTTGAGTCGCGGCCGCGCAGTCGGTTACTGATGAACGAACTCGCGGCTTCATGTCTCGACCGTCGCCGACCGAGAGGCACCCGCATGCGACGCCGACTCGGATTCACCCTGATCGAACTTCTGGTCGTGATCGCGATCATTGCGATTCTGATCGGGCTGCTGTTGCCCGCAGTGCAGCGGGTGCGGGAGGCAGCCGGCCGTACCCAGTGCCAGAACAACCTCCATCAGATCGGCCTCGCCCTCCACAGCTACCACGACGCGAACAACCGCTTCCCCGCCGCCTGCAACATCGGCCCCGCGTGGTACACCGGGTACCAACGCGAGTTTCCCGCCGCCGGCATGGACCCCCTGACCGGCTACCCCGCGGACGGGCCCTTCTTCAGTTGGATGTTCCACATCGCTCCCTTCATGGAACAAGGGAACGTGGTGAACGGCTTCCGCAAGAACCAGTGGCCGTGGTACCAGTACCAGCCGAACGGCCAGACGTGGAACAGCGCCATCACGAAGAGTTTCATCTGCCCGATCGACACGCGATCGAATCTCCAGTGCAACGACGGCGGCAACCTGAACGCGCTCACTGGCTACATGGGCGTGAACGGCCGCGACCAGTTCCGCGAGGACGGCGGCCAGGATGGCGTGCTCTACGTCAACTCTTCCGTGCAACTCGTGAAGATCGGCGACGGGGCCAGCAACACGCTGATGGTCGGCGAACGGCCGCCGTCCAATGATCTCTACTACGGATGGCTCTGGGCCGGTTCCGGGGACATGCCCTACTTCGGAACCACGGACGTCGTGCTCGGCGTGCGGGAAGTCACCGGTGGGGCTCCGAACACCGCCCGCGACTTCTTTCGGCCCGGCCTTCTGAACGACCCCGGCAACGTCCACAGGTACCACTTCTGGAGCCTGCACCCGAACGGCGGCAACTTCGTCTTCGCGGATGGCGGCGTGCGTTATGTCACCTATTCCGCCGGAGCCGCGACCGTGAACGGCTTCACGCTCATGGAGTGCCTCGCTTCGCGGAACGGCGGCGAAGCCGCGAGCCTCCCATGATCGTGTTTCTCTTCGCCATCGGGTCCATACTCGCCGCGGATGTGGTTCCGCGACCGCGAGCCCATGCGCACAACGACTACGAACACCCACGCCCCCTGATCGACGCGCTGGACCAGGGATTCTGTTCCGTCGAAGCGGACATCTGGCTTTCCAGCGACGGCCGCTCGCTGCTCGTCGCCCATACGCCATTCGGCATCAAGCCCGAACGGACTCTTCAGAAGCTGTACCTCGAGCCGCTCAAGGAACGCATCGCCCGAAATCGCGGCCGCGTGCATCCGAACGGCCCGGACTTCCACCTGATGATCGACATCAAGACGAACGCGAAGGCCACGACCGCGAAACTCCTGGAGGTCCTCGCGGACTTTGTGGACATCCTGACTTCGACGACGGGCGAGAAGACAACCCGCGGCGCGGTCACGATCGTCTTGAGCGGGAACTGCGACCGCGCGACGATCCGCGAAGCGAAGGTCCGCCTTGCGGGCATCGACGGTCGGCCCTCCGACCTCGAGTCGGATGAACCGACTTCACTCGTTCCCTGGATCAGTGCGGACTGGAAATCGCAGTTTCAGTGGAACGGCACGGGCGCGATGCCGGCGAACGAGCGGGCCAAGTTGAAGGAGCACGTGGCGGCGGCACACAAGCGTGGTCGCAAGGTCCGCTTCTGGGCCGCGCCCGACCACCCGGCCGCGTGGAAGGAACTGGTCGATGCGGACGTCGATCTCATCAACACGGACAAGCTGGCGGAGTTGCGCAGGTTCCTTGGCTCGCTCGATCACTCGCCGCGCAAGTAGTCGAGCTTCGCAACGTGCCACATGCCCAAGTGATCCACGTCACGGACTTTGCGATTCGTCTTGCGACCCGCTTGCGGGTTCGCTCCTTGAGGAGATCACTTCTCGAGAGCCTTCTTCACCTCGTCCGCGAAGTCCTTCTCGACCGGCACGGCGGGGCCGTCCAGCACCTTGAGCGTCGCCGCGACGTCGATTTTCTTCCCGGGGAAGCAGTTGTTCTTGTCGCAGACCTGCAGGCGGAACTCCTCGAGTTTCACCTCGAGCATGCCGGGCGACGCCTTCGGAGAAACGACGACCTTCCGCGAGTAGACCGCGGAGCCGGAGATGAACCGCACTTCCTTCGCCTTCAGAAAATCGTCCGCCTTCGAGTCGTAGTCCTTGGGGTCCTGCGTCTTGCCGACGAAGACGACGTTCCCGGCGGCGGGGAACTTCAGAATGTTGACGAACGGCTCGGCCGCGGGATCGGGCTGCACCGTGGGGTACGTGTGGTAACCGTCGTTGAGTTCGACGGTGAGCTTGAACGTGACGGTCTGTCCCGGCTTGGCCTCGGCCGGCTCGAACTTCCCTTCCACTTTCTTGACCGCTTTCTCGAACCAGCCCTTCTTTTGCACTCCGAAGGCGGACCGCTCGGGCAGAATCGCGAGAAGTGCGGCGACGGATAACGCCGCGACGAACAGTCGAAACATGATCGGCTCCTGAAAGCCCGCGGACTGGATCCGCGGGCTGGATTGGTTCATCACTTCTTCGGCGGGGACGGGGGCTGAACGCCCTTCAGGCTCAGCGTGCTCACCTGCTTGGTCTTCAGGTCCACCACACGAATGCGGTGGGCGTTGGTGTCCGCCACGTAGAGCTTGCCGTTCGCGTGGCTGAGCCCGGCCGGCTCGTTGAACGTCGGGCGGCTGAACCATCCGCTCGGCTCGCCGCCAAGGTACGACGTCAGGGCGCCGGTCTTCAGATCGTACACCTTCAACTTGCTGTTGTAAGTGTCCGCGATGTACAACTTGCCGTCGAGGTGAATGACGCCCAGGGCGTGCTGGAGGCGGGCTTCTTTCGTCTCGCGGGCGATCGGGTCTTCGACCCGCCCGGCGCCGTCGCGGTCGCCGAACGTGAACAGCCCGCGGCCAATCAGCGTGTCGACCATTTCCTTGCCTTCGAGCGGCACCTTGCGGATGGCGCTCACCTCGCTGTCCGCCACGTAGAGGTTCTTGCCGTCGGTGGCGAGGCCGCTCGGCTGGGCGAAGTTCGCGAAGCGGTGCGGCCCGTCCACGAGATTCTCCCGACCGCTGCCGGCGAAGTTCGCGATCTCTTTCTTCGCGGGGTCGAACGTCCAGATCTGGTGATGCCCGGCGAGGGCCATGTAGATGGTGTCGCCGATCAAAAGCAGATCCCACGGGGAGTTCAGCCCGATGCTCGTCGCCGGAACGGCCCCGCCGACGCGACGGTCGCCGGGATCGGCCTGCTGCCCGGTGCCCGCCACGGTGGTGACCTGTTTTTCATTCAGGTTCACGGCGCGGATCGCGTGGTTCTTCCGATCCGCGACATACAGAATGTCACCCTTCAGAACCATTCCTTGCGGGTCGTCGAATTGGGCCTTCTCGAACGCTCCGTTGACGTAGCCCGGTTGCCCGGTGCCGATCACCTCCAGCTTGTTGCCGTCGAGATCGGTGACGATCACGCGGTGATGCGTGCTGTCCGCGATGAAGAGCCGCTTGCTGGGACCGTCCGCCAGCACTTTGCCGGGGAAGAAAAGCGGCGAGTCGGGCGAGTCGCGGAACTTCGACGTGTCGAAACGGATCGGCTTCTCGTTGAGCGTCTTGTTTTTCTTCCCCGCTTCGATCGCGCGGCCGATGTGCAGGTCGAGCACGTCGAAGTTCCCCTCGCCGGACGCGTAGCCGATCAGGTTCCCTTCGGTGTCGATGAGCACCATCGTGGGCCACGAGTCCACCTCGTAGCGGTCCCAGATTTTGCGATCCGCGTCGTTCACGACGGGGTGGGTCACTTCGTACCGCTGAATCGCTTTGCGGATGCTTTTCGTGTCTTTTTCGTTGTCGAACTTCGGCGAGTGAACGCCGATCACCACGAGTTCGTTGGGGTACTTCTTCTCGAGTTTGTGGAGGTCCGGGATGCAGTGAATGCAGTTGATGCAGCAGAGGGTCCAGAAGTCGAGCAGCACCACCTTGCCTTTCAGGTCCTTCATGGAGATCGGGCCGCCGGTGTTGAGCCACGCGACTCCGCCGTCGAGGTCCGGCGCGGCGACCTTTTTGCGTTCCGGCTTCGGGTCGTCCGCCTTCTCGGTCTTGTCCTTCTCTTTGTCTTTCTTGTCGTCCGCGGCGGAGTTCGGGCCGCCGAGAAGCATGACGAGAAGAAACGCGAGTCCGCACCCGGCCACCAGGCTGACGAGCATCGGCGCCACGACTTTTTTCTTCGGAGCTTGCGGGCCCGGAACGGGCGGGGCGGGAACCGGCTCGGTCATCGCGTCTTCCTCCGTGTGCGTCGGTCTTGTTCCATGTTATCCCGAATCGACGACGGCGCGAACGACAAACTCGGGCCGGCCCTCCGGAGTTGGCCGCTTCACGTGCCGAAGCGGCTCGCGTTCGTATCTTTTCGGTGAGCGGCGCGCGATTCTCTCCCGTTGATTCCGCTGCGATTTCGAATCGGTTCCAACGAGGATTCGCCGGCCATGTCCGATGCCGTACGTCCGTTCAAGAAGCTGCTCGTCGCCAATCGCAGCGAGATCGCCATTCGCGTGTTTCGTTCCGCGCACGAACTCGGCATCCGCACCGTCGCGATCTACTCGCATGAAGACCGCTTCGCCCTGCACCGCTTCAAGGCGGACGAAGCGTACCGCGTCGGCAAGGCGGGCGAGCCGATCCGCGCCTACCTCGACATCCCCGGAATCGTGAGCCTCGCGAAGGACGTGGGCGTGGACGCGATCCACCCCGGCTACGGCTTCCTCTCGGAGAACGCACACTTCGCCAAGGCCTGCGCCGAGGCCGGCATCACGTTCGTCGGCCCGCGTGCCGAAATCCTCGAACAACTCGGGGACAAGGTCACGGCTCGCGCCATCGCCAAAAAGGCGAAGGTGCCCGTGCTCTCGGGGAGCGACAACCCGATCACTTCCGTCGTCGACGCGAAGACGCTCGCCGAGTCGCTCGGCTACCCGGTCATCGTGAAGGCGTCGATGGGCGGCGGCGGCCGCGGCATGCGGGTCGTTCATTCCGCGGACAAGCTCGAAGCCGCCCTCGACTCCGCGCAGCGGGAGGCGGGAGCCGCCTTCGGCGTGCCCGACGTCTTCCTCGAGAAGTTCGTGCAGAAGGCGAAGCACATCGAAGTGCAACTCATCGGCGACAAGCACGGCGGGCTCGTGCATCTCTTCGAGCGCGACTGCTCGATCCAACGGCGGCACCAGAAGGTCGTGGAACTCGCCCCCGCTCCGAACCTGCCGGACGACGTCCGCAAGAACATCCTCGACGCCGCGCTCGCGGTCGGGAACGCCGTCGGGATCGACAACGCCAGCACCGTCGAGTTCCTCGTCGATACCGCGACTCAAAAGGTCTACTTCATCGAAGTGAACCCGCGGATCCAGGTCGAACACACCGTCACGGAAGTGGTCACGGGGTTCGACGTGGTTCGTTCCCAGATCCTGATCGCGAGCGGGCTGCCGTTGAATCATCCCGAGATCGGGCTCGAACAATCGAAGATCGCCACGCAGGGATTCGCGATCCAGTGCCGCGTGACGACCGAAGACCCGGCGAACGGGTTCGTCCCGGACTACGGCCGACTCACCGCCTACCGCTCTTCGGGCGGCCCCGGCGTGCGGCTGGACGCGGGCACGGCCTTCGGCGGCGCCGTCATCACGCCCTACTACGATTCGCTGCTCGTGAAGGTGACCGCGAGCGGCCGCCGCTTCCAGGACGCCGCCACGCGAACGGAACGCTGCCTCCAGGAGTTCCGCGTTCGCGGCGTGAAAACGAACATCCCCTTCCTCCTGAACCTGATCACGCATCCCGAGTTCCTCGCCGGGAACGTGACGACGCGGTTCTTGGACGAGACTCCGGAGTTGTTCAACCTGCCCACGCGCCGCGATCGCGCGAGCAAGCTGCTGAAGTACATCGCCGAGGTGATCGTGAACGGTCACCCGGAGGTGAAGGTGAAGCCCCGTCGAACGGCGGGCGCCATCCCAGCGACCGTACAAACGCACCCGTATGGCGGGCTTCCGCCAGCCGTTCCGAAGGGCACGCGAGACAAGTTCAAGGAACTCGGCGCGGTCGGGTTCGCGAAGTGGGTCCGCGCCGAGAAGCGGCTCTTCATCACCGACACGACGATGCGGGACGCGCATCAATCGCTCTTCGCCACGCGAATGCGCACCGCGGACATGGCGAAGATCGCCCCGCGGTATGCCCGCGTCCACGCCGATCTTTTCTCTCTCGAGTGCTGGGGTGGGGCGACCTTCGACACGTCCATGCGATTCCTCAAGGAGTCGCCGTGGGATCGGCTCGCGGAGCTTCGCGAAAAGACCCCGAACATCCTGTTCCAGATGCTGCTCCGCGCCGCGAACGCCGTCGGTTACTCGAACTACCCGGACAACGTGGTTCGCGAGTTCGTGCGGCTCTCGGCCAACGCCGGGATGGACATCTTCCGCATCTTCGACGCGAACAACTGGCTGCCGAACCTCACGATGGCGATCGACGCGGCCCTCCGCACGGACGCGATCTGCGAAGCCGCCATCTGTTACACCGGCGACATTCTCGACCCGAAACGCGACAAATACACGCTCACGTACTTCGTGGACCTCGCGAAGAAGCTCGAGAAACTCGGCACGCACTTCCTCGCGATCAAGGACATGGCCGGCCTCCTGAAGCCATATGCCGCGAAGAAGCTGGTCAAGGCCCTGCGGGCCGAGATCGGCATCCCGATCCACTTCCACACGCACGACTCGGCCGGCGGACAACTCGCTTCGTACATGATGGCCGCGGAAGAAGGTGTGGACATCGTGGATTGCGCGTTCGCGCCGATGGCGGGCGTCACGTCGCAGCCGAGCCTCAACGCGTTGGTCGAGGCGATGCGGTTCAGCGACCGCGATCCCGGGCTGAACTTCGAGGCGCTCGCGAAAACCGCCGCCTACTGGGAAACCGTTCGCACGGACTACTCCGCGTTCGAGACCGGCCAGATCGCCAGTTCCGCCGAGGTGTACCTCCATGAGATGCCCGGCGGGCAGTACGCGAACCTCTACCAGCAGGCGCACTCGCTTGGCCTCGGCGACCGCTGGCCCGAGGTCGGCAAGATGTACGCCGAGGTCAACCGCCTTTTCGGCGACATCGTGAAGGTCACTCCCACGTCCAAGGTCGTCGGCGACATGGCGCTCTTCATGCTCGCGAACAACCTCACTCCCGCGGACGTGAGCGAGCCCAAGCGCGAGATCGCGTTCCCGGAATCGGTGGTCGAATTCTTCGAGGGGAAGCTTGGCCAGCCGCCGGGCGGCTTCCCCCCCGCTCTCCAGGCTCGCATCCTCCGCAGCCGCAAGCCGATGACGGATCGCCCCGGCGCCTTGCTCCCGGACGCGGACCTCGGCAAGGCCCGCGCCGAACTCGAAGCCAAACTCGGCCGCGCGCCCACCGATGAAGACGTCATCAGCTACGTGCTTTATCCGAAGGTGTTCCTCGAGTTCGCCGCGGCTCAAGGCCAGTATTCGGACCTCAGCGTGCTTCCCACGTCCGTCTTCTTCTACGGCATGGAAAAGTGCGACGAGGCGAGCATCGAGATCGAGCCGGGCAAGACGCTGATCGTGAAGTTCCTCACCGTCGGCGAGGGGCAGCCGGACGGCAAGCGCGTCGTCTACTTCGAGTTGAACGGCCAGCCGCGGGAAGTGCTGGTGACGGACAAGAGCCTCGGCGAAGACGCCGTGAAAGGGCGGCCGAAGGCCGAGGCCGGGAACGCGAAGCACGTCGCGGCGCCGATGCCCGGCTCGGTCGTGGCCGTCACCGTCGCGGTGGGCGAGGAGGTGGCCGCCGGGCAGAAACTGCTCTCGCTCGAAGCGATGAAGATGGAAACGACGCTGTACGCGGAATCCGGCGGCCGCATCGCCGAGGTGCTCGTTCGCCCCGGCTCCCAAATTGATGGCGGCGACCTGCTCATCCGCTTCGAGTGATCCCGAACGGCGATCCGCCGTTCGTCACTCCTTCCTGGCGAGATGCTTGTCGAACCAGTCGGCCAGTTTCTCGATGTCGGCGCCGATGTCCGCCCACCCGTGGCCGGCGCCCTTCTTCACGACCAACTCGAACGGCACGCCGACCTCCTTGTACTTGTCCCGTATCACCTCGGCCTGCTGGATCGGCACGAGCGCGTCCGCGTCCCCGTGAATGATCAACGCCGGGGCCGAGGCCTTCTTCACGTGCGTGATCGGCGAGATGGCTTTGCCGATCTCCTGCCGCCGCTCCTCGTCCGCGATCACGACAAGCTTGTTGGTCCCCTTCTCGCGTTCCCAGAAGTCGAAAGGCGGGCGGAAGGCGGCAAGGGTGCCGCCGCCGAGGGCGATGTTCCCGGGCTTGCCGTAGTTCAGGAAGTCCGTGGGCGGGAAGAAGCAGGCGATGGCGGCGACGCGACTCGAAGCTCGGTCCAACGGGTTCGGCGCCTTCGGGTTTTCGGGAAGGAACGCGTTCCCCTGCATCAGCGAGAGGTGCCCGCCCGCGGAGGCGCCCGCGATCCCAAGCCGCTCCGGATCCACGCCATAGTCCTTGGAATGCAGTTTGATGAAGCGAACGGCCCGGTGCATGTCGTCGAGCACCTCGGGGATCGTGAACTTCGGCTGGCTGCCGTGCACGACGGCGAAGACGGTGTAGCCGCGTTTCAGGAATGGCTTGTAGAAGTTGGCGTTCACGTTCTCCTTGGCGGAGAACCAACCGCCGCTCACGCAGAAGATGATGCCGAGGCCGTTCGGCTTCTCCTTGGGCGCGAAGACGTCCATCGTCATCGCGAGGCCGTACTTGCGGCCGTAGATCACGTCTTCTTTTCGAGTGTAGTCCTGGGCCGCGGCCGGCGGCGCGCCCAACAGGGCCAGGAGAATGACGGCAAGAACGCGACGCATCATGTGGCGGCTCCGCGAGGAAGGTGTGATCCCTTCCTATTGGGCCGCGAGTCTCGCGACCCGCTTGCGGGTTCGCCTCAAGAGCCTCAGTTCAAACCCGCGGCGCGGCGACGCCAATCGAGATGCGGCGTGCGGTCCCATTTTTCCGCCGCGGCTTTCAGGGCCGCTTCGGGAGACGCGGAGCCGTTCGCGACGCGGAGCAGTTCCTCGCGGAGCGCGCGGCGAAGGTCCGCTTCGTCGGGTGATCGCAATCCGTGCGCCGGATCCCGCGCCGCGATGCCGAGGTTGGCTCGAATCGCGTCCTGAAGCGATCGCGTGCCGGCTTCGTCGAAGCCATAGCCGAGCCACGCGATCAGGCGATCCGGTTCCAGTTGCGAATCGCGAACCGGAGCGAACCCGCCGGAGGCGACGAGTTCGCGACTCCGGGCCGGACCGGTGAGTTCGGCCAACAACGCGAATGCGGCGTCCGGATTCTTGCCGCTCTTCCGCACGACGGCGACCCATCCGCCATCCAAGAACGGAACGGAGTTCGAAGGCACGGGAGCGAGGTTGCCCGTCTTCGGATTCACGAACGATTTCGTGCCGGGGAGCGGAGCGAGGATGTATCGCGAGTCCTTGTTCAACTTCGCGACCTCCGCGAGGGACAGGATCGCGACCGCGGCGCGACTCGCGTTCAGGTCCTCGGCGGGATCCGTCTTCTCGGCGACAGTCAGGATCCCGCGGGCCTTCAAGTTCGCGATCCAGCGACCGGCTTCGACGAACCCCTTCGTCTCGAGCCGGCAGCGGCCGGTGGTCAGGTCGAAGGTGAAGGGAAGCGCGGTCCCTCGCTCGCCATCCTGACCGGAACCCGCAGGGCGATCGTAGCACGCCGCGACGCGGTAGAAGAGATCTTCCAGCTGAACGGGAGTGAGCGCCGCAAGGCCGGGACCCTTGCGGGCGGCGAGCAAGTCCGCGAGCGCCTCCCATGTCGTGGCCGGAGTCGCGATCCGATCGGCTCGATAGACGAGGACGGGTGTCTCGGCCGCGACCGGGAGGGCGAGCAGTTGGCTTCCCCACCCGATGGCCGATTCACTCCGAAAGCCGGCCGTGATCGACGACCACTGATATGTGTGTCCCGGTTCGCGAAGACTGAACGGAACCGGAAGCAGGTCTCCACGGTCGGCCCACGCCCCAAGTTCGGCCGCTGGAATGATCGCGACATCGACCGCGTCGCCCGGTTTCATCGGCTCGCGACCGACGGACACGGTCGCACCGGTCTCGCGGGACCAGACGCGAACGGCCGGTTCAAGCAAGCCGCGGAGGCGGTCGTCGCTGCAACGAAACGCGAGAGCGGTTCCTTCGAGCGGCTTCTTCGGCGCGGTCGTGTCCGGTCCCGAGGAATCCCCAAGGCAGCCGGCGAGGAGCAGAACCGCGAGCTGAGCCGGCACCCGGACAATCCAGAATCTTCGAGTGAGCCGTTGCATCGAATGAGGCCTTGCGGATAGGATAAGTCAGGAGTACTGTTCACGGAGACTCGCCCGCGAACGGTGATTCGGGATTCCGAAGCAGCGGATGCCGCGTTCATTACGGCGGCGATCCCAGCGGTGTTCGGAGTCCGGTTCAATTCTAGCAAACGTGGAAACGCTCTCCCGTAGTGCCGGTCGCTTGAGCGACCGGAGTTCAGCTGTTCTCGCGAAGGCGGACATTCCTATGAAGGTGAGCCTCGTTGTCGCGTCGGGCGTGCATCAGGGCAAGGTCGTGCCGATCGTCGGGCCGCAGTTTCTCGTCGGTCGCGATCCGCAGTGCCAACTTCGCCCCGCGAGCCAAGCGGTGAGCAAGCAGCACTGTGCCGTGATCATCCGGGACGGAGCGGTGTACCTCAAGGATTTCGGAAGCACCAACGGCACGACTCTGAACGAAGTCGTCGTTCAAGGTGAAGAACGCCTGCTGAACAACAACGATTCCGTGAAGATCGGCCCTCTCGACTTCTACGTTCGAATCGAACTGTCGGCCCCGAAACCGGACGGCACCCCGCTGCCGGATATGAATCCGGAGGGCGCGGCGGCGTTGGCAGCGGTGAAGGCCGTGTCCCGCCCTGCACCGTCGGCCTCGAAGAACGCGACGCCCTCCCCTTCCTCCGGCTCCAAAGAAACGCCGGCTCTCAAGTCCAAGTCTCCGGTCGGCTCCGAGGACGCGGAACAGGATCGGCTCGCGGCGATGCTGCTCGGCCTGGACGACGGCGACGTGCCCGGCGGGAGCACCGTCGTGGACGTGCCCGTTCCCGTGGCCACGGGCGAAGGCGACAAGCCGGGCGAGAAGCCTGCGGAGAAAAAGAACGCCGTGCCGAGCCGCGAGGACACCTCCAGCGCCGCCAGCGAGATTCTCCGCAAGTACATGCGGCGGCCGCGCTGATTCAAGATTCGCTCCGTTCTCATCCCGTTTTCACCGGCCATTCGTAACCATGTGGGTGAATCGCGGCCGATTGCGTGCCGCGTACCGTTTCTCTCCTCTCGGGGGTGCCCCATGCGGATGTCGCGTTGGATCATGGTCGCGCTGTTTGCCGTCAGCGCCGTCGTCGTCGTGGAAGCCCAGCAGCCCCGCCAGCCCGGCGGCGGCTTCGGCGCCGTCAACCTGTACACCAGCGTCCTGAGCAACAAGGACCTTCAGGCCGAACTGAAGGTCACGGACGAGCAGAAGGAAAAGTTCAAGGCTCCGTCCGAGAAGGTCACGGAGATGAACAAGAAGCGCGGCGAGATCTTCAAGAGCGCCGGCATGGACCGCGACAAGCTGAAGGAAGCCTTCGCGGACTTCACCAAGGAGAGCGAGAAGGTCAACGCGGACGTGAAGAAGTCCGTCGAGGAAATCCTGACCGCCGATCAGAAGAAGCGGATCAGCCAGCTTGAAGTGCAGGTCAAGGGCATGGGTGCCTTCACCGACGAGAAGATCGCCAAGGAACTGAGCATCACGGAAGCCCAGACCTCGAAGATCAAGGGCATCGTGGAAGAATACCGCAACGACACGAAGGACCTGGGCGGCTTCGGCGGCGGCGGCAACAAGGGCGGCTTCGACAAGGAGAAGCTCGCCGAGAACCAGAAGAAACGCGAGAAGCTCCGCAAGGCCGCCCTCGCGGACATCGAAGACGCGCTCACCGCGGATCAGAAGACCAAGTGGAAGGAAATGACCGGCGAGCCGTTCGACACCACCAAGCTCTTCGGCGGCTTCGGCGGCGGGTTCACCCGCCCCGGCGGCGGCACGAAGGGCAAGGAAAAGACCAAGGACTGAGTTTCAACTCGTGAAACGCACGCGGCCCGCGGTTGACCCCGCGGGCCGTTTTCGTTCCATTGAGCGGACTCGCTCGAACGACTACTGACTGTCATCTTTACAAAATCATCCACTCGATGAGTGGACATGCGTACCATTGGGCATGAGACCCACCGGCACGGCAGCCGAACTCGAAAAGCGTCGCCTTCTCGCAGTCCAACGCC